>Ga0247608_10003964_pt1 | contig 16872 bp, 17 predicted proteins | sample 176DNAGHGlowgp2_FD_193490 | JGI IMG/M metagenome (GOLD analysis project Ga0247608, IMG submission 193490) | Sheep rumen microbial communities from Palmerston North, Manawatu-Wanganui, New Zealand - 1766 DNA GHGlow gp2 | ecosystem: Host-associated > Mammals > Digestive system > Stomach > Rumen ... | reverse complement strand
CTGTTGACTTCGATACTGAAAATGATGGTGCAGTGACCATCCGTGAACGTGATTCCATGCAACAAATCCGTTTACCAATCGGTGAATTAAAGGCTTATTTAGAAGAAAAAGTGTTTTTCTAAGCAAGTAGAGAAATAGTAGAAAATTAGTAAAAGTATAATTTATTATATGCCATTTGATGATACTTTAGTAAATGATGTATTAAAGCACGCTGATATCGTTAAAGTGATACAGTCTTATTTGCCTATTGTTAAAAAAGGTAAAGACTATGTGGCTAAGTGTCCATTCCATGATGACACTAACCCATCTATGCACATATCACCAGATAAGCAAATTTTTAAATGTTTCGTCTGTGGTACTGGTGGTAGCGCCATTCAATTTGTCATGAAATATGAGCACCTCTCTTTCAAAGAGGCGATGAAAAAAGTAGCGCAAATCTGTGGTTATTCTGACCCAAGATTAGAGGGTATCAATGAAGTTAAAGTTGTTGATCCACGCCGCGTTCCTTTGATTAAATGCTTACGTGATTTAACAACTTATTATCAATACGCTCTTAACTCTCCAGAAGGAAAAGCGGGCCTAGACTATTTTAATAGTCGTCACCTCGACGATAAGATGAGAAATAAGTTCCAACTCGGCTATGCTTTTAAAGATGGAAAAGCGACTTGTCGTTTCCTTCAAGAAAGAGGCCATTCTTTAAAAACTATCGAAGATATCGGTATTGCTTCAAACAATAATGGTGTCTATTCCGATAAAAACCAAGGACGCGCTATCTTCCCGATTTGTGATATTAATGGGGAAGTCATCGGTTATTCCGCTAGAAGAATAACAAATAGCGATGAAGCTAAATATGTGAATTCGCCTGAAACATATTTATTTCATAAATCTAACGTTCTTTATAACTACCATAACGCTAAAGAAAAAGCCCATATCGTTGGTTATGTTTACGTATTAGAAGGTTTTATGGATGTCTTTGCCTTATATCGTATTGGTATTGAATCTTGTGTCGCCTTAATGGGTACAGCCTTAACTAATGAACATATTCGTTTACTTAGATCACTTAATGTTGAGATAAGACTTTGTCTTGATGGGGACCTTCCAGGACAAAAAGCCTCGATGGATATCGCCACTAACCTAGTTAATAATGGTCTTAAAGTCCGTATCGTTGATAATCAAAATAGCAGCAAGGACCCAGATGAAATCTTAAATAGTGAAGGTGATATCGCCTTGAATGCTTATCTAAACAAGCTCATCTCTCGTGAAGACTTTATCCTTAACTATTATAGAAATACTAACCCGCTTCAAACAACGGAGCAAAAAACACAACTTATTACCGAATTTATTCCTATTTTATTAGGAATTCGTTCACAAATTGAATTAGATAGTTATATCAATAAGCTCTCAAAGATTACAGGCTTTGAACCTGAATCAATTCGTATCATCCTTAAGAGTGCAAGAAATAAACCTCAAGAAAATAATGCCGGTTTCAAGAGGTCAATCATGGAAATGCATCCAGAGAGAAAGGTACTTAGGAGGCTCGCAAATGCGGAACGCGCTCTTTTATACCAAATGGTGCAAAATCCTCGTGCAGTGAGCTTTTATGAAGCAAAAAGCGGTGGTTTCTATGATGAAACGTATCGTCTGATTGCTAATTACCTCATTGAATACGCTAAATTACATGAAGAATTCGTTCCTCGTGACTTATTATCTTCTTTAGAAAGTAGTGATTTGCCAGAAAAAGAAGAATTAGTTAATGAGATTACTGAATTATATATGGAAAGAAATCATCCAGATGTCTGTTCTGATGCCTTGCTTGAGAATATTCAGAATACTATCAATGAAGAAAAAGAGATTATCTTTGAAAAAGATATGCTTAATCAATCTTTAGAAGGAAAAGATCCTTTAGAGAAAGCACGCATTATCTCAGAACATAATCGCCGCAAAATGAAAAATCAAAAGTAATAACATTCGATAAAACAGTGAAAGGGGCATTGATTTATGGGAAGAAAGAAAAAAGAAGAAACCGCAGTCGTTGAAGAAAAACCAAAAAAACGCGGTAGACCAAAAGTCAGTGAAGGTGCAGCTAGTTCACCTAAATTAAAACTAGAAAAGAAGAAGAAAGTCAAAACCATCTATGATGACGATGGTGAAATTCTCTCTCTTGATGACATTAAAAATAGTTTATTAAAGAAAGCGAAATCATCTGGCATCATTGACCAAAGCGACATTTACGATGCTTTGAATCAATTCGATTTAGATGATGATACCATTCTTGATTTAATTAATTTCTTCAAAGAAAACGACATCGAAGTCATTTCTGACGAAGAAGATAACGATGAAGACTTTGAAGAATTCGATGAATCCAAGATGAATCTCGACGAAGAACCTGATGATGATTTCTTTGCCGAAGAATCTGAAGAAGATGAAGAAGATATTGATATTGATTATCTTGGTAGCGAAGTCAGAATTAATGACTCCGTTAAGATGTATCTTAAAGAAATTGGTAAATACGATCTTTTAAAAGCAGAAGATGAACCAATCTTAGCTAAGAAGATCCTCGAAGGCGATGAAGAAGCTAAGCAAACACTTATCAACGCCAACCTCCGTTTAGTTGTTAATATCGCTAAACACTATGTTGGCCGTGGTATGTTATTCTTGGACTTAATCCAAGAAGGTAACTTAGGTCTTATGAAAGCCGTCGATAAATTTGACTATACAAAAGGCTATAAGTTCTCAACCTATGCGACATGGTGGATTCGTCAAGCCATCACACGTGCGATTGCTGACCAAGCTAGAACCATTCGTATTCCAGTCCATATGGTTGAAACCATCAATAAGATGACACGTATCCAAAGACAACTTATCCAAGACTTTGGTCGTGAACCAACAGCGGAAGAAATTTCTGACGCCATGAATGGAGAATTATCCGCTAAACGTATTAGAGAAATCCAAAGAATCGCGATGGAACCTGTCTCTTTAGAAACACCAATCGGTGAAGAAGATGATTCCCATCTTGGCGATTTTATCGAAGATAAGGAAAGCGAATCTCCAGTTGATTTCACCACAAGACAACTTTTAAAAGAAGAATTATACGCTATTCTCAAAGATTTAAGTGATCGTGAAGAAAGAGTCATTAGACTCCGTTATGGTTTAGATGACAATAGACCACGTACACTTGAAGAAGTTGGCCGTGAATTTGGCGTTACTCGTGAAAGAATCCGTCAGATTGAAGCTAAAGCTATTAAAAAGCTTAGACACCCAACCCGTTCTAAGAGATTAGGTGACTATAAGGAAAAGATTTAATGATTAGATTATCCAAACGTTTGAAAATCATTCACGATATGGTACCTAATTCCGTCGTTGCTGACATTGGTAGTGATCATGGAAAGCTCATGATTGCACTTGTGCAATCTGGTAAAGTCAAAAAAGGTTTTGCCGTTGAGAATAAAGAAGGCCCATTTGAAAGATTACATAGTAATTTAATTCGCTATCACGTTAACGATATGATTACCCCTCTTTTCAGTGATGGCATTAAAGACATTACCCGTGATGTTTCAACCATCGTGATTGCGGGAATGGGTGGACAAACTATCGTTAATATATTAAAAGCACATCCAGAAAAACTTATTTCTGTTCAAACAATCATTATCGATGCGCATACCGCTGTCCCATTTGCGAGAAGAGAAATCTGCCAAATGGGTTTTGCTATTGCCGACGAAAAGATTGTTAAGGAAGATGATATCTTTTACGAAGTAATTAAATTTATCAAAGCAGAAAAAGCTATCATTAGTGATGAAGATTTAGAGTTTGGACCAATCTTAAGACAAGAAAAGTCCGCGACCTTTAAAGAGAAATATCAAAATCGTATCTACGAAATAGATAACATCATCGCTAAAGGTAACTTGCCGAAGTCTAGAATTGATGTTTTGTGCGAGGAAAAGCATAAATTGGAGAGATATCTATGAACACGAAGAAACTTCTTTTAAAACTATCCAAGCGTTTTCCTAAAAAGTACGCTAAGTTTTATCATGATCATGTCGGCTTAATGACTGGTAAACTTCCAGAAGAAGTGAACAATATTCTCCTTTGCTTAGACTTTGATTACGAAGTCTTACCTTTGGTAAAAGAGAATAAACCTGATTTAATTATTACTCATCACCCATTTATTTACGGCACTAAAGCTAAGGTTTTTAAATGGGACAAGTTAAAAGAACAACTCTGCAATGAAATCGATGCTTTAGGTGTACCTGTTTATAGCATGCACACGAATTTTGATTCTGGTAAAGATGGTATGAATGACGCTTTAGCAGAAGCTCTAGGCTTAGAAAATGTATATGGCGTTCCTGAAAAAGACTTTTGTATGCGTATTGGTGAACTGAAAGAAGCGATGACTATTGAAGAATTTGCTCAGTTTGCTAAAGCAAAGCTAGATGTTGATTATGCTTTGCTCATTGATGAAGGTAACGAAATGATTAAGAAAGTCGGTATCATTGGCGGTGGCGGTTCTCGTGATTGGCCAATCGCTAGAGATGAAGGCTGTGATATTTATATATCAGGTGACGCTCCTCATCATGTGAGACGCGCTATCGTATGTGAGAAGTTCAATTATTTAGATGTGCCACATGAAGTTGAAAAGATTTTCATGCCTCAAATGAAGAAAATTCTTCTAGAAATTGACCCAACATTGAATGTTTTAATGGTGGATCATGAGGAAATGCCTAAAGTAATTAAATAGTATTTTATTAGTAAATATATATCTTTGATATAAAAGAGGAAACAAATATGAAAGCAATCATTGAAATTAACAAATTTGGTACGATTGAAGTCGAGCTTTATAAGGATGTTGCTCCTATTACAGTTGATAACTTCATTAAACTCGTTAACAAAGGCTTTTATAACGGTCTTACCTTCCATAGAATCATCAAAGGATTCATGATTCAAGGCGGCTGTCCAAAAGGAAATGGTACAGGCGGTCCTGGCTATTCCATTAAGGGTGAATTCCTCGCTAATGGCGTTAATAATCCTTTAAAACATACTAGAGGCGTTATTTCTATGGCTAGAGCGATGGATCCAGATTCTGCTGGCAGCCAATTCTTTATCATGCATAAAGATGCGCCACATTTAGATGGACAATATGCTGCCTTTGGCAAAGTTGTAAGCGGTATCGAAGTCGTTGATGCAATTGCATCAGTTCCAACCAATTTCTATGACATGCCTTTAGAAAAGGTCGTCATTAAACAAATTAAGATTGAGGAATAATATGTCTAAAGATTTATTAATTGGCTCCCACGTTGGGATGAATGCTCCAGATTATTATTTAGGAAGTGTTAAGGAAGCGATTAGTTATGGCTCCTCAACTTTTATGTTTTATACTGGCGCTCCACAAAACTCATATCGTAAACCTTTAAAAGATTTGAAGATCGAAGAAGGTCGTGCTTTGCTTGCAAAGCATGGCTATGATGAAAGTAAACTAGTCGTTCACGCTCCATATATCATTAATGCCGCCAATCCTAACCGTCCTGAGCTTTTAGAATTATCAATTAAGACAATTATTGATGAACTTCAAAGAACAGCGGCTTTTGGGGCTAAAATGATGGTTCTTCACCCAGGTAACCATCTTGGTGCTGGTCCAGATATCGCTATTAGTGTTCTCGCTAAGTCTTTAGATGAAGTATTTTCTAAAGATGGAACTGATGTGAAGATTGCTATTGAAACAATGGCGGGAAAAGGTAGCGAAATTGGAATTACATTCCAAGAAGTCAAACAAATCATTGATCAATGCCATTATCCAGAGCGTTTAGGTGTCTGCTTAGATACATGCCACGTCCATGATGCTGGTTATGATGTTAATGACGCTGATTCTTTGTTAAAAGAATTTGATGAAGTCATTGGCTTAGATCGCTTATTAGTGGTCCATGTTAATGATTCTAAAAATATCAGAGGTGCTCATAAGGACAGACACGAGAATCTCGGCTATGGCGAAATCGGTTTTGATGCCTTGTGCCGCATTGCCAATCATCCACTCTTGAATAGTATTCCAAAGATTCTAGAAACACCATATATAAATGAAAAGCCCCCTTATTCTGATGAAATCAGAATGTTGAGAGCTGAATCATTTGAACCTGATTGGAAAAATAAGTATTAGAGTAAACTATTAATCTCATTAATCAAAGTGTCGTAGACTTCATCTTCAGACACTTTTTTAATAATTTGTCCTTTTTTGAAGATGACATATTCGCCTTTGCCACCGGCCACGCCGATGTCAGCGTTTTTGCCTTCACCTGGTCCGTTGACTACGCAGCCCATGATGGCGACAGTTAATTTAATATTATTATCTTCTAAATATTTTAAGACTTTTAAACCGAGAGGACGACAATCAACTTGCGTTCTTCCACATGTTGGACAAGAAATGAAAGTAGGATAATTTTCATATAGTCCACAGTCATGCAATAAACGTTTTGCAGCGATGACTTCATCTTGGGCAGGTCCAGTTATTGAGATTCTAATGGTATCGCCAATGCCATCTAACAAGATTGGCGCTAATCCAGCGACGCTTCTAATAAGAGAAATGTCTTTTGGACCAGCCTCTGTAATACCAATATGGAGTGGATATGGGAAAATCTCACTTGCTAAACGATAAGCAGCGATTGTTTCGTGAATATTGCTAGCTTTTAATGAGATAACAATATTGTGGAAATCGTATTTTTCTAATATTTCAACTTGTTTCTTAGCGGAATAAACTAATTTTTCGCTGAGCGAGATGTCTTTTTCATCAAAAGAAGAATCGACTGAACCAGAATTAGCCCCGACACGAATGACAACACCTTTCTTTTTAGCGAGTTCAACGATTTCCTTAATCTTTTCTTCGTTTTTGATGTTGCCTGGATTAAGACGAATCTTATCAACGCCGTTATCAATAGCGAGAATAGCAAGTCGTGGATCAAAATGAATATCAGCGATTAATGGAATAGAAATACCTTTTTGGATTTCTTTAATTGCCATGGCGTCTTCTTCATCTAAAATTGAAACACGCATTAAATCTGCGCCTAATTTTTCGCATTCGTTTATTTCTTCAATAATTTCATCAACGTGCGAAGTTTTGTGCTTACACATCGATTGAATCAAAACTTTGTTTTGTCCACCTATAGTGGTGTTTTTAATCTTAAATTGTCTTGTGTTAGTTCTTTTCATAGCGAACTCATTATACAATACTTTTTATTCTCAAATAAAAATATATTTGCATTATATTTCTCGTGTGATAAGATATTAAGCGACTTTGAAGGAGAAAAGCAAATGGCAAAAGGCAAAGATGATAGAATCTCATTAACATTAAAGTGCACAGAATGTGGCGAAGAAAACTATCTCACTTCTAAAAATAAAAAGAAACATCCAGATAGATTAGAGCAAAAGAAATATTGCCCACGCTGCAAAAAAGTCACTCTCCATCGTGAGAAAAAGAAATAATAGGCTTTGCCTATTTTTTTGTGCTTATGATTAAGGTAGTGCCATTCATCTATGAAGATCTCGATGACTTATACGCTAATACGTATATTTTAATCGACGATAATAATGGATGTGTCGTTATTGATCCTGCTAAAGATTATCTAGGATTAATCACTTATATAAATAAAAACGCTCTTTCCCTAAAGGGAATTCTTTTAACGCATGGACATACTGACCATATGCGTGGTGTCGATTGTTTAGTTAAAGTTTTTAATGTACCAGTATTTATTGGCTTTGATGATTTAGATAAACTAACTGATACCTACGCCAATTGTTCGATGTTTTTAGGCGAGAATTTAATCGTTAAAGCCAAAGCCAACACATTAGCCGATAAAGAAGTTCTTCATCTTTTAAACGAGGACATTTTAGTTATTGCTACTCCATACCATACCTCAGGTTCCGTGTGCTTCTATCTAAAAGATAGTGGTCTTTTATTTACAGGAGACTTTATCTTGCCGCATGGCATTGGAAGAAGCGATTTACCAAGTGCGATGCCACGTGAATTATCGCGCTCAATGAGCAAAATCGTTTCTTTGCCAAAGGAAACTAAGATATATGGTGGTCATGGTAGGAGTTCTACTTTAGAACTCGAGCTTAATGTAAATCCATTTGTCAAATAATGAATATTTGTTATAATATTCAGTGAATTTTATTGAAAGGAAAATAAATTATGGTTAACGTTACAGAATTAAGACCAGGTAACTATTTCATTGATGGTGGTAACTTATATCAAGTTATGGACATCTTATTAAACAAGACAGCGATGAGAAAAATGGTCGCTAAAGTCAAAGTTAAAAACGTGCGTACAGGTACTATTAGTGAATTCGCACAAAACAGTGGCTACATGGTCGACAACATCCGTCTTGATAAAAGACAAATGCAATATCTCTATGATAGTGGTGACTTCCTTGTCTTCATGGATCAAGAAAACTATGAACAAGTCGAAATCCCCGTTTCTCGCTTACAATGGGAAAAACAATTCCTTAAAGGCGATGAAATCGTGGAAATCGTTTCTTACGAAGGCGAAGTCCTCGGTGTCAACCTCCCAGCTAAAGTCGCTCTTAAGATTACACAATGTGATCCAGGCGTCAGAGGTGATACAGTTAATAAACCAACCAAACCAGCTACATTAGAAACCGGTTTAGTGGTCAGAGTTCCATTATTCATTGAAGAAGGCGAAGAAGTCTTGGTTCGCACAGATACAGGCGAATACGACGGTAGAGCCTAATAGGTGGAAATATGGAAATTGAAATTTGGCAATTTATTTTATTTCTTGTTTTAGCTCTTGCTGGTGGTGGTATTGCCGGGTTCTTCATCGCCCGTTATATCTTCCAAAAACAAATCAGAGAAAACCCACCTGTTAACGAAAAAATGATTCGCGCTATGTTCAGAAGCATGGGTCGAACACCAAGCGAAAAACAAGTCCGTGAAATCATGAGAAGCATGAATTCTAACAAGTAAGTTTTTAAAGCAAAAATAAAAGCGCTCGTTATGAGTGCTTTTTATTTATACTATAAATAGTATGTTCTACTAGTTTTTTACCTCTTCTTTACTTTTCCACCAATTGAATTTTCTTTCGTTTCCAGCCTTTAATCTGGCGATATTTTGATGGTGTCTAGCAATCATTATGGCGACGATAATTGTCATGACGGCAGCATAGACGTAATTGCAAAGTAACATAGATCCCCATTCGATAATAAAGACCAAATAAATGTTATCAGCAGGCATGACTTTAAGGGCAACTAAGATAGCCCAAATCCAAGCCACAATCACATGAACGATGCCTGTTACGATTGAGGAAAGAGATACATAGTGAGATTTGCCTAATGTTGTGAGATAAGTAATTAAACCGATAACACCAAATGCCCAAGATGTGGTAACCGCAATACCGATATATGTAGAGGCGGCTTTGCCACCTCTAAATCCTGTGAATAGTGGTAAGATGTTGCCTAAAACCGCACCTAAACAAGCAATCCAATAAACTGGCCACTTAATCATGTAGTCAGCTACTTCACCGCGATACATTTGGATAGCGGATGGTAATAATGGCATGCCATTATTCATTGGCACAAATGTTAAAATTGCCCAGCAAATGTAAAGTGGCGCAATTGTTTTGAATACGTCGAAGAAGAAAACAATGAAAAAATATTTTTTGCCCCAGATTCTACCGCAGTTTGTGGCGCCGCAATTATGGGAACCGTAATCACGTGGATCTTGCTTAAATATCAATTTTCCAATAGGAATTGAGATATTAGCACTGCCTAAAACGTATCCAATTATCAAACAAATGAATGCGACCAATATATTAATAAATATATTCATTTTTCTTCCTCCGAAATCATACTTTTTATTCTACTAAAATGCTTTATATTTGCAACTTAATTTGTATATAATTAAGTCTTGCAAAGACAAAATATGGCGAATAATAACACAAAAACAACATATACTGCTGACGATATTCATGTGATGAAGGGTCTTGAAGGTGTTAGAAAAAGACCTGCGATGTACATTGGTTCGACCAATAGTGCTGGCCTTCATCATTTAGTGTGGGAAGTTGTTGATAACTCAGTTGACGAAGCACTTTCTGGATTTGGTAAAAAGATCGTTGTAACCATGCATAAAGATGGTTCAATTAGTGTTCTTGACGAAGGTAGAGGTATTCCAGTAGGTATCAATAAAGAGACAGGTCGACCTGCGGTCGAAGTTGTTTTCACTGAACTTCACGCTGGTGGTAAATTCAACAATGCTGTTTATAAATCCGCGGCTGGTTTACATGGTGTTGGTGCCTCTGTTACCAATGCTTTAAGTGAATGGATAGACATTAATGTCTATAAGGATGGAAATATCTATCACCTTAAGTTTGAAAATGGTGGTAATCTTGTCGTTCCATTAGAAGTCATCGGAAATACGAAAAAGCATGGTACATATGTGCGTTTTAAACCAGATGCGACCATTTTTAGCACCGTTGAATTCAAGTGGGATACTATTTATAGTCACTTACAAGAATCAGCTTTCTTAATGAAGGGTGTTGAGTTCGTCTTGATAGACGAAAAAACAGGACAAACTCAAAACTTTTTATATGAAAACGGTTTAGTGGAATACATTAATAACGTCAATGTTAATAAGAATCCACTTTCTAACGTTATTAGCTTCTCTGATACCGATTCAGAAACACAAATTGATATCGAAATTGCTCTTCAATACTGCAATGAAGACTATAACGAAACAATCTATTCTTACGTAAATAACGTAAGAACAAGAGATGGTGGCACTCATGAAACCGGTTTCCGCTTAGGCATCACAAAAGCCGTCAATGATTTCGCTGAAATGGCCAAATTAGCCAAAGGTAAAAAGCTTGAAGGCAGTGATATTAGAGAAGGTTTGACCGCTGTTATTTCTTTAAAAATTCCAGAAAATTTGCTCGAATTTGAAGGCCAAACAAAAGGCAAATTAGGTACTCCACAAGCCACATCTGTAGTCTCTAACTTCATTTATAATAAGTTAACTTATTATCTTACTGAAAATAAAGAGTTTGCTATTAACTTAATCAATAAGTGTGTGGCTTCTCAAAATGCTCGTATTGCGGCAAGAAAAGCCAAAGAAGAAGCGCGTAGCAGTAAAAAGACCAAACAAGATCTCATTTTGAGCGACAAATTAACACCTGCGCAAAGCAAAGAATACGCTAAAAACGAATTATTCATCGTTGAAGGTGATTCCGCTGGGGGCACTGCTAAAAAAGGTAGAGATAGATTACATCAAGCCATCTTACCACTTCGTGGTAAACCACTTAATACAGACTCAATTTCTATTGATAAATTAGTGCACAATGAAGAATTTGCAACCATCATTAATACCATTGGTGCGGGTTTTGGCCAAAGCTTTGATATTGATGATATTAAATATGGCAAAATCATCATCATGACCGATGCTGATACCGATGGTGCTCACATTCAAACGTTATTGTTAACGTTTTTCTACAATTTCATGCGTCAATTAATCACATCAGGTCACGTTTATATCGCCGTTCCTCCACTTTATCGTGTCTATAAAGAAGACGGACATCGTGTCATTCAAGAATATGCTTGGGATGATGAAGGCTTAGAAGCTGCTAAGAAAAAAGTCGGTGGTGGCTATAAAGTCAGCCGTTATAAAGGTTTAGGTGAAATGGATGCTATCCAACTTAAAGAAACAACCATGGATCCAAGAACTAGACTTCTCATTCAAGTCGATATTGAAGATCCAATTCTCGTTGAAAGAAGAGTCAATATTTTGATGGGTAGAGATACCTCTGTTCGTCGTGCTTGGGTAGAAGAAAATGTTGATTTCAACAAAGTTGACACTTTCATTAAGGAGGTAAAGTAATCGTATGGCTAAAAGTAAAAAGAACGATATAGTCGAAGAAAATTACGCTGAAAATATCTCCATTCAACCTATGGAAGATGTCATGGGTGATCGCTATGCAACTTATGCAAAATATGTCATTCAAGATCGTGCTATTCCAGATGTAAGAGATGGTTTAAAACCAGTGCAAAGACGTATCATCTTTACGATGTTTAGAAACAATAACGTCTTTAATAAACCAACGAGAAAATGCGCTCATACAGTTGGTGCTGTGATGGGTACTTTCCACCCACATGGTGATACATCTATTTATGAAGCCTTGGCTAGAATGAGCCAAGATTGGAAGGTTCGTTACCCATTAATCGATTTCCAAGGTAACAATGGTAGTATCGATGGTGATGCTCCAGCGGCTTATCGTTATACCGAATCTCGTTTAAGCGAATTAAGTAACGAATTAGTGAGAGATATCGATAAAAAGACCGTTGATATGCAGCTTAACTTCGATGATACCGAGTTCGAACCAATTGTTTTACCAGCTAGATTCCCTAACTTATTTGTTAATGGTACAGAAGGTATTGCCGTTGCTTTAGCGACAGAAATTCCACCACATAATCTCAAAGAGATTATTAATGCCACAATTTATCGTATCGGTCATAAAACTGCGACCGTTGAAGATTTAATGCAATTTGTTTTAGGTCCAGATTTCCCAGGTGGTGGTATTATCTACGAAAGTGAAGGTCTTAAAAACATCTATTTAACTGGCCGTGGTCGTATTGAAATCGCTAGCCGTACCCAAATCGTTTCCAATAAGGATAATCAACAAATTATCATTACTGAAATCCCATACAAAACACAGAAAAACCAATTGGTTTTTGAAATTGATAAAATCGTTCACTCTAAAGCGGTTGATGGTCTTTTAGAAGTGAGAGACGAATCCGACTGGAAAGGCATTAGAATCGTCATTGATTGTAAGAAAGATGCCAAAGTCGAATTATTACTCCAATACTTAATGAATAAGACTGGATTAGTCACTTCATATTCTACGAATATGGTAGCGATTGTTGATGGCCGTCCAAAGACCTTAAATCTCCTTTCTTATATCGATGCTTATATCGCTCACCAAGTCGATGTTGTCACTAGAAAGAGCCAATTTGATTTAGATAAATTCAAAGCTAGACTTCATATCGTTGAAGGCTTAATTTATGCTTCTTTAAACATCAACGAAGTCGTCGAAATCATTAAAAAGAGCAAAGATAAAGCCGATAGCAAGCTTAATTTAATGGATCGCTATGGATTTAGTAACGAACAAGCTGAAGCTATCGTTACTATGCCATTATATAAGTTAAGTCATACAGATGAAGCGATTTTAGAGCAAGAAAAAGCCACATTATTAAAAGATATCGAAACTTTGCAAGGAATTCTTGAAGATGAAGCTAAATTAAACCGTGTTTTAGTTCGTGAACTAAAAGCAATCGCCGAAAAATACGGGGATGATCGCCGCACAACTATTGAAGAAAAGCAAGAAGTTGCCCCAATTGATAAACGTGATTTAATCGCTAAAGAAGAAGTGATGGTCGCCTTATCTAGGGATGGCTATATCAAACGTTCCACACTCAAATCTTATCGTAGTTCTGGAGACAATCCATTACCTGGTCTTAAAGATGGGGACGTTCTTGTCGGTGCTGGTTTATTAACCACAACCGATTATTTGATTTGTTTTACAAATCAAGGCAATTATATTTGTGTTCCTGTTCATAAGATTACAGAAAATAGATGGAAAGATGAAGGTATGCATTTAAATGCTTTCTCCACCTTAGCCGCTAATGAAAAAATCATTAAAGGAATCGCTATTAGCGATTTCAGAGATGATATTTATTTAGGTATTTTAAGCAAGTTTGGTCAAATCAAACGTATGCCATTAAATCTTATTGAAAAAGGAAAACGCGCTCGCCCAACACGCAATATGCGTTTGCTTAATGGAGATGAAGTAGTTGATGTCCAAATTCTCAGTGGCAATAGCAACATCATCGTCATCGCAAGTAACGGTAACGTTACTTACTTCAATGAAAACGAATTAAATATCCTTGGAACTAAGGCTGGTGGTGTTAAATCCATGTCTGGTTTAGGCAAGACTAACGCTGTAGCGTTAATTGCTTTTGATACTGATGAAAAGAGTAAAGTCATCATGTTCACCGATAAAGGTCATTATCGTATCTTTGATAACAACCACGTGAACTTAACAAACCGTTTAGGCAAGGTTCAACCTTTGATGCCATGCTTCAAGAGCGATATCCATCATGTGGTCAGTGCTTTTAAGCTTACGACAAAACAAGATTTATTAAAAATAAATCTCTTCCTTTCTGATAACACATATTTTGCCTTTGATTTAGATAATTTCTATCTCACAGACTTAGATAAATACGCTAAAAAGAATATTGAAATCCCAGCAAAAGAAAAGATTGCTATGGTTTTAGATACCAACATCGAAATCATTAATAAAAAGACAATTTCTCACCCAGTTATCGTTAAAGAAAAACCAATTATTGAAGCTGGTGAAGGCGACTATAGTGAAGATGAAATCGCTGAAAAAGAGCAACCAGTCAAAGAAGAAAAAGAAGGATTTGAACAAATTTCCATCTTTGACGATCTTGATGACTAATATTTTTGCTAGTTAATAACAAGTAAATAATTAGTAATTAATAAAACTTTGTTTTATGTTTTATTGTTTATTTAAAAGTTTCTGAATAAATTAGCTTTATTTTTTCATTAATAAGCACTGTTTAGATAAATATAGTTTGTGAGAATGAAATATTTTCTTCTCACATTATTTCCCGTTTTGCGATATTATTTATACATAAATATGTTCAAGAGATTTATTCCGTTTGCTCACGCTAATTCGATCTATGAAATCCCTGTTGATTTCTATCAACAAAACGGAGTCACTCTTCTTCTCATCGATTTAGACAATACTCTAGATAGTTATCGTCTTTATACGCCAACTGAAAGAGCTGTGACATTGATTGATAATCTTAGAAAAGCAAACATCACTCCTGTTATTATTTCTAATAATAGAGGAAAACGTGTTTCTAGCTACGCAAACGCTTTAGGCCTTGAATACATTCATAGCGCTCGTAAACCTTTCTCTACTAGAATCAAAAAGTTTCTGAAAGAAAAAGGTGTTCCGTTAGAGAACATCATGTTTGTCGGTGATCAACTCGTCACCGACGTTCTAGCGGCTAAAGGCGCAGGTCTTCGTATCATATTAACGGAGAAAATCGTTAAAGAAGACCAATTTACCACCCATTTCAATCGTCTTATTGATAGACCGATTAGAAGACATTTAAGAAAAAAAGGCAAATTGCCAGATTGGAGAACAAAGTATGGGCAAATGTAAAAGAGTATTACGCTGTTACCACTGTGGTGCAATTCTTCAATGCACCAATCCTAATGAAAAGGGCTACATCTTACCCGAATCATTAAACCGCGCAACACCAATTCAAATTATCTATTGCGATAATTGTTTTGAAATGATGAAGGCTTTTAATAATAGCCAGCTCAATCAAAACGTTGACCAAGAGATTTTAAAGATTCTTGACGATGCTTACGCCACTGATGCTTACATCATTTGGGTTGTCGATTTATTCTCCTTTAATGGCACATTAAATAAAGAAATTGCTGATAAAGTTAAGAAACTTAACGTTTCCGTTATCGGTACAAAGCGCGACTTATTCTCAAAGAGTATTAAAGATGAATGCTTAATTACTTACCTAGCTGAAAGATTTAATGCTTATGGAATCAAACCAAAAGCAATTCGCTTGCTTGGTAATTCCAATAAGATTGATCCAAAAGAACTCATCAAGGCTGTTAACGATGTCCGCAAAGGCCATGACGTTTATATGATTGGCAACAATGCTTCTGGTAAAACATCAATCATCAACAAAGCTCTTAAAGGTTTCGAAAATAAGACTAATCGTCAAATTAAGACTGTTAAATATCCTGGCACTCAAGTTGATGTCCTTGAAATTCCACTTTCTCGTTCATCATTCTTCTATGAACTTCCAGGCATCTCTCAAGATACATCTGTTGTTACTAAGTTAGAAAAAGATGTTGTTAAGCAAATCTTACCAAAGAAAGACATCAAAGTTAGCGTTCATAATATGGCACCAGGCGATGCTTTAATGGTGGGTTCTTTAGCCGCTTTTGAAGTTGTCAAAGGTAAAGCCACATCTTATAGATTCTACGCTGCTGAAGGCGTTGAAACTCGTAAAGTATCTTCTAAGAGACTTGATGATGCTATTAAAGAAAATAACATTCGTCGTTCAGTGAGACCAGTTTCTGAAAGATTAGTGAATTTCCATGACTACGATATGTTTGAATATGCCATGGAAAACGATAAGAAATGGCACGATATCGCTATTGAAGGCTTAGGCTGGTTGTCATTTGTGGCTCTTGGTCAAATCATTCGTATTCGTCTTCCAAAAGAAGTCGCTATTAAAGAAAGTTTAGCGAAGATTAGATAGTTATGTTGTCACCAAAGCAAAAAAGAGAGCTGAAAGCTCTAGCCAGCACATTAACCGTTCGTTACCAAATTGGGAAGAATGAAATTTCCGATACTCTTATTGCCATGCTTGATAAAGCATTAACCGCTCACGAACTCATCAAGATTGATGTCATGAAAGGTTGTCCTCTTCCAATCATGGAAATCGCTTTAGATATTTCTAATAAGCTTAACGCTGAACTTGTCCATGTCATGGGCAGAGTCATCATATTGTTCCGTAGAAACAAGGATAATCCAAAGATTAAGATTTAATGAACAGAATTATTTTTGGTGGTGGTTTCAACCCAGTTCATCTCGGTCATATTAATATGGCGCTTATCGCTAGAGATGCTTTAAACGCCAAAGTGGTTTTTGTTCCCGCTAAAGTGGCCATTTGGAAAAACGAATCCATTGGTGCGGATCACAAAATCAATATGTTAAAACTCGCCATCGAAGAATATAAAGATTTTTCTATCGATTTATTTGAGATT
>Ga0247608_10003963_pt1 | contig 16874 bp, 11 predicted proteins | sample 176DNAGHGlowgp2_FD_193490 | JGI IMG/M metagenome (GOLD analysis project Ga0247608, IMG submission 193490) | Sheep rumen microbial communities from Palmerston North, Manawatu-Wanganui, New Zealand - 1766 DNA GHGlow gp2 | ecosystem: Host-associated > Mammals > Digestive system > Stomach > Rumen ... | reverse complement strand
CAGGATGCAAATACCACCACCTATCTCCTAAAGGCATGGGGTAACGAGAGCGAAGGCCAGCAGCTGTATGTCACAATGAAGTACTACTGTGCACGGCTGAAGCAGGTGTTCACGCGCTCTGGCACCATTACTTACCAGTCAGGGTATGTCATAGGAGTGGAAACCGACTTCATACCGCAGTTCACCCTTGGTTCGTCAAAGTACCCTGTGGTGATGACATACGGCGCAGACTATCTGCTGAACATGATTTCCGTCATCCCTGCCGCCGGCGACCTCATTGCCGCCTTTGTGGGCAGCGAGTGCCGTGGAGTTACGCAACTGACGGCTGTCAACCCATCGCTCTCCTTGACAGTCTTCGGTCGCGCCGTGGGTGAGAGCGTCACCGTGAAGTATTACCAGGCATCCACTGGCAAGGTCTTCACCTTCCAGAATGTTGCCAAGACAGAGAATCAATAATTCATTTTTAGTACTATATGAGGGAATCTGAACAAGGAGAACAATATGTAGAAAATATTGTGTTACTGGGCGAAAGTTGATGTTTTTATACATATTTTCGCCCGCTATCGGCGATTTTTTCAAGAAAAAGTTGTAACTTTGTGGCAAAAACAGGAATATATGCAAAACTCAATTATTGGCCGCTTATCTACTGCAAATATTGTATATGAAGAACCTGCTGCACCATGCATGTTTTTACATCTTGCATGATTTTCGCCCTTTTTCCTTACACTTTGATTTTTCGTCCCTCAAATTCCTTGCGATGAAATCCTTCGACGGGAAATTATTTTGAAAATCGGGAGGAATTTCGATGTACGTAACTTGCTGATAATCAGCAATGGGATTTTTCGTAAATTGTAAAAGCTATCGTTTTAGGTTGTAAAAGCTATCATATTACCTTGTAAAAGCATAGCTTTTACAGTGTGAAAGCTATCGAATTACATCGCAAAAGCTATCATATTACGTTGTCCGGGTTGGTAAAATACGGTGAATTTTACCAACCCGGACAATATTTTTTACCAACTTTAGCATTTTGAGAGTTATTTTCCTCCTCCCTTTTCTCTATTTAGCATCGTGAAGCCGAACGTCCCAAGAAATCACTTTGTCACTAAAACAACCCTTTTAGTGACAAAGTGATTTTTCATTAAATTCTATCATTAAAGTGTGATTTTAACATTTAAAGAGTCACACCTTATTATAAAAATACATGCTAAAACTTTGCGAGAAGTCAGCCTTTTTTCAAAAAAAATATCCCTTTTTGCACTAAATTTGTCATTTTTTTGCTAAAATAGAATTGAATATATAGAAAAAATTGTATATTTGCATTGTGTTTCGCAAGAAACACATGACATATTAGAATAATTCGGAGCGTTATGCTTTACTTGCCCATTGGAAACCTGAGAAATTTCTATAAATGTAGCGCAAGAGAGTGTAATGGTTCGCGCGTATAGCGTGGGCTGTTTATACCATTCGTGCTACAAGGGTTTTCTCAGGACCTCCAATGGAAGAGTGGACATAATCAGTGCCACGCTTCTAACGTTTAATCCCCTTGTTGGTGCTGGAGGGGGAAAAGCAAATATTATTATGAGTAAAACAGCAAAAATTTTGGTAACTATTGGAGTAGTATTCCTCTTCTTTATTATTTTTGGCGCCATTGCTGGTGCCATGAGTGATGCGGGACAGACCCCAGGTATTCTTGGATTAATTGCATTCGGTGCATTGATTGGTGCGTTAAGAGCTATTTGGAAAGAACCTAAGAATAAAGAGCAAAATAACAATAACTCCATTCTACAGAAGTAGTAACAAACAGGTATGTTCAAAGACTATTACCAGATTTTAGGAATCTCTCCCTTTACTTCAAAACAGGAAATCAAGAAAGCTTATAGGGAAATGTCTCTGAAATGGCATCCTGACAGGAATCCAGGTGTCGATGTGAAAGAAATAATGCAGGACATCAATGAGGCATATTCAATATTATCTGACGATGAAAGTCGCTCAAGGTATGATAATGAATATAAGCGATTCACCCAACAGAAAGAATACCATCAAACAAATCTGAATACGACTAAGACTAAATCTTGGAACTATGAGTATGATGTTAAGGATGAGAATTTAAAAGAGAATATCAATACTGCTCGAGCAAAGGCTAAAGATTTGGTTGATGAATTTTTCAGGAATTTAAAAGAGACATCAAAAGTCGCAGCAAAGGGGGCTTGGGATGGAGCTTATGGTTATATTGTAGGTGGTATTATTTTGACACTAATATTTTCATTTATCAGAACCTGTAATTAGATAATTATGAAACAAGGAACACTATTTATTCTCCTACTTATTTCATTGAGCATGTTATCGTGTCAATCAGGGCAGGAAAAAGGAATAAAATATAAGGAATATGCAAGCTCAGATAGTAGTTATATTGTTTCTGTACCAGAACAAATACCTGCAAACAAATGCGTGGCAGATTTTATGAGTTTTGTGAAAGATGATATTTTCATTATCATTCAACGTGTTTCTGTTGATTATTTGAGTGATGACATTACCAAAATCAACGAAGAAAGCGGGAAGTTCTCATTCTCTCAAATAGAGGTGTCTGACACATCTATTTTGTATCAAGCATCTAAAGGATTCATTACGGCATATAAGTATTATCTCATAAAAAAAATGCCAACAGCTAATTACATGATAAGTGTCAGTTCATTGAATGAAAGTAGAACTGGAATAAAAGAAATGGGTCATAGAATATATGAATCATTAAAACCTTTCCACTCGAAAGATGTCGATATGAAAAACAAAAGTGTTTTACTCAAAGCGGATAAAACTTTTTCAAATCAATATTATTCAATTAAGTACCCAAAAAAGTGTATGGTTATTGAGAGTATTGATGAAGAAACAGATGCTTATATCGTTTCTGAAAAAGATGGGTTTGCGTTAATGATAATGCGATTTGAAACAGACATCCCACTTGCGGAAGGTAATGCTCTTGGAAATGAGAACATACAACAAGCAGGTGCAAGAATCTTAGAAGAAAAATTGATTACATTCAATGGCGTTAAATGCTATAGAGCAATACAGGAAATACCCTCTCAGTCATCTGGTTATGAAAAATTGATTTCCTATTCTTTTAAAAAAAAGAACATGTTCTATAATATAAGAATCGGAAATCTGTCCACAAAAGAGAAAGAGAAACTTGCCAAAGAGATTATCAATTCGTTTAGATTCAAGTAGTTCTCATTTAAAAGTGTTCTTTTTATAAGTTTACATTCTATTCTAAACTAAATATTTATAAATCTATGTATGGTGAAAAAAGCTGTTTAGCTCAGTTGGTCGCAATGGTTCTTATATTTCTCTCTTTAGTTATAGAAGAGCAATGTAATCATAGCGAATCTGCGCTAATAAATAATGCAAGAAAAAACGGAATAATAGGAGATTATTTAACCTATATACAAGAAAAACCGAATGGAAAATATATAGATGAAGCTTTGGATTCTATTTATAGCATTACGATAAATGATTCCTATATCATGTCAGAGTTTCAATCTACTTACAAAATGGCTAATAAATTTCCTATAAAAGGAAGCCGAATAGAGGCACCGATTAAGAAATTTATTTATGACAACTTGCTAAAAGCAAACTCTGAATATTATTGGAAGCAATATATTGAGATTGCTGACACAAATGACCTATTTGACTCTAAAGAACAGTTGGCAAATATACAAAAGCAGTTGTGGGGTACGGAGATACTAGCTTGGGCCACTGCATCTAAGCAAGACGAACCATATTTCTATAAAGAATACTTAAAGCGTTATCCAAATGGTAAACACGCACACGAAGCTAAGAAAAAATATGTGTCACTTTGCGTAAACAGAGATTTTTCTGGAGAACATGGAACTTTACCTGCAATGGAGCAGACTTCCAAAGGTGGTAGTAGTTCTACAATAAATATCCATAATTCTACAGAATATGAGTTAACAGTTATGTATAGTGGTCCCGACCATGAATATTTAACTATACCTAGCGGAAGTATTGGTGCACTTAGAATATCTAATGGAACATATAGAATATCCGCAAGAGTAAATGATTACAAAGTCAGACCTTTTGTAGGAATAGAAAATCTTATTGGCGGAAAATATCAAGTAAAGTATTATATTACACAGCATTAAATTATATCGTCTGTTTACATTCTCTATCTTACCGCCAACGATTTTTGTCCAAATGTGGGCAAAAAGTAAGGATTTGGACAAAAATACCACAAGGTGTGAACCTATTGAAGGATTGAATCCTTATTCCCCCATAAAAGTGTAGTTTTACATTTTAGGAGTCATGCTTTGTCTCAGAATAATTTACTTGCATAACCAACCCTTTGACAATAAAACAGGGAGAGGAGCGTTATTTTAAAAAGGCAGATGTTATAAGATATGATGAATGGCGCAAGACTGAGACATAGTTTCATGACATACCTGCTGACGGCGGTGGTGCTGTCGGTGCTCTCTGGCATGCTTTGTGGTGTCAGGGCGCAAGGCAGCGTGAACTACAGCGGCGAGAGGAGTGAGGAGCGCCTTGACAACCGCGACGCTCTGTGCCACGGCATCATGGAGGAGCATCGCCGCACAGTGGCAAACTCTGTATTCAGACCTGTATCACAGTCGCGCGTGGCATCGCCGAGACAGGTGAAGCTGACACCTACACACGGGGGGAAACCACATTCTCCCCATAGTGGAAACAAATCGTATAACCCTGTTTACCATGCCTGCATACTCATGGCTGACCGCACCCTGGCGATGCGGACGGTGGGTGTGTCGTCTCCACGCTTGTACTACGTCATAGCGTTGAGGCGCCTTCTTTGTTAGTCACATTATTATAATATAGCAGTCTTACTGCGGAGACACACACTTTAACTCTACTTTGCAAACTCAACGTGTCTCCGCAGGTGGACTGCGTTTTTTGTTTATGGTAGATAGAGGGAGGTTTTAAGTAATAATCAAACAAAGACATTTGACAAAGATGGCAAATATAAAGAATATGCGGATGTGGGACACCATCCGTAAGGATAACCGTATAGTGACAAAATCATCATGGTTTGGACTGCGCACCACTGCGTTCTATGCACCCACGCATAGCGTGATAGAGGCAAGGAAGATAGAGTACACACCCAGCGACGGTGAGCGTCTGCTGCACATACTCACCAGCCAGCGTGACGTTATGCTGCAGTCACTGAGCAAGTTCAGCGCACAGCCCACGGTAAACGGCAACTACATGCTTGAGCTGTGCCGCTCGCGTGACGGTTCCTTTGCCGCCATCCAGCTGTTGCAGTTCAAGCAGATGATATACGAACCCGTTACCGTCCTCTTCATCCTCGACGGTATAGAGGCAGAGGCAGTCGCCAACATCGCTGCGCAGGGATGACAACGCCATACATCTGAAATGGCTCGCAAAGGCATCTGTATATACATTAAGGTGTGAATCCAAATAATGGGTTCACACCTTAATGTATTATAGAACAAAGGAATAGCACTCACACAAGTTTGTGTAACAAACTTGTGTATATAGAAAACTTTATAATGTCGTTTAATCCTCATTCCCCCATAAAAGTGTAGTTTTTTTGAATTATTCCCCAAGAAAAGTGTAATTTTAACATTTTATTCCCCAAGAATCTTCGTAAATCGTAGTTCTTATTGCTTCTCTACGGGAAATGTAAAGTCCACCTTTTGCACGCCATCGCCATAGATAGTCTTGAAGTCATTCTTCATGGATATTATGTAGTAACCAGCCTCACGCCATTTCGCCTCACGTCTGGCACCCTCGGCAAGGTCGGCGTGGTCGCGGCTGTCATCATCAGCCACAAGCATGAATGTGGCGGTGCGGTACTTCTGATTACTCAGACAATAGTTGTGCATGGCGCAGTCGCCGCTGCTATTACCAAACGACAGAACCGGCACCTTGCCTATCTCCTGCGAAATCTGCAACACCTTGTTAGTCTTCAGATTCTTGATTATCAGTTCATCGGTGCGCACGAGGTCCTCCTCACGTCCCATGGTGTAGTTGACGCCTTCCTCCGTGCCTTGACTGCTGGAGCGCAACTTCACGTCCATGCCGATGACACGGTTGGATGGTATGCCGATGCTTTCCACCAAACTACGACAGATGAAACGGTCTGAGCCACTGACGACGTAGCAGGTGAAGCCATTGTCCTTCAGGTAGTCAAACACCTCCAGCATGGGCTTGTAGAAGCTCTGGCCGTATGTCATGCCGCTGAAGCCGTTGGCAGGCTGCTGGGCGTATGCCTTGACATAGTCGTCAAACTCGGCAAGCGTCATGCCGCTGTATGCTTTCGCTGCAGCATAGGCGTGTATCATGTCGAAATGGTCAGGCAGTTTCTTGCCGTCCCTTACAAAGTCCCTGATAGCCTGTGCAGCCTCCTTCACGTCCTCCGGAGCTATGTCACGATAGTCTGGGTCGTCCAGTACACGGTATTCCAACATGTTATACTCGAAATACGTAGGATATAGTTCACCTACGAACGTACCATCCATATCAAACGTGGCGATACGGTCCTCCTCCTTGATAAAATCAGGACTGTTAGGATTCGTCACGTCCTTTACATACTCCTGCAAGGCAGTCAGCGCCACGCACTGGTTCCACAGTGTGAAATACTCTTTCGTGGGCTTGACAACGGCAGCGTTATCATCGTCCTTGTTGCACGATGTCAGTACAGTTGTGCCGCAGAATAAAAGGATGGCGGCCATCATCCATAGTCTTGCTTGTTTCTTCATGGTTTTTGTTCCTATTGTTATTCCATCTGTTAATCTGTTTTTGTCATACCGTTAGCAATACCGGTGGCATTTCGATTTACGCCACAAAGATAATACTTTTTCGTGAGAAAACGAGCGGAAAGTATAAAAAAAACATAGTTTCCGCTGTTTTACTAACGAAATTCCTTAGTTTTGCCATCGGAATATATACATTTCTCGGGTGTCGTAAAAGCTATCATATTATGCGGTAATATGATAGCTTTTACCATATAATATGATAGCTTTTACGACAAATATGTTTTTTTTTCAGAAAAAATGCGTAACTTTGCAGTCAGAAGCCAAATTATCCTGAAACATTTAATGTAGGTATAACAGAAAACCTCATCTTGAGAAAGGTATAATATAATCAGATAAATTAAGGTAAAGATGATTACAAGACTGACCAGACATTTTTATCAACGGACAGCGATGATGCTGGCCGTGATGCTCATGACGATGACAGCGTGGGCGCAGACTGAATTGTTTAGCGGAGGCGAGGGAACGGTGGACAACCCGTACAAGATTACGACCGCCGATGACCTCAACAAGTTAGCCGACGACGTAAACAGCGGCACGAAGTACACCGACACGTACTTTAAGCTGATGAACGATGTCAGCTACGAGCACACCAGTGCATGGAATGACACTACAAGCACTGAGAACAACTTCACGCCTATCGGAAACTCCTCCAATTCATTCAAGGGCACGTTCGATGGTAACAATAAGTCCATCAGCGGTATTCGTATCTACAAGGATAAGAACAATGCAACCAGTCAGTATATGGGACTCTTCGGTGTCCTCAGAGGTACTGTCAAGAACCTCACACTTACGGATACCCGCATCGTAGGCTATAGCTACACCGGCGGCATCGCTGCAAATTGTAGCAGTAACAGTGTCATTGACAGCTGTATCGTCACCAGCACCGTGGCAGTCTATTCTGTTCAGCCAAATGCCGACCGTTTAGGAGGCATTGCCGGCTATGCAAACACCAATACAGCCATCATAAGCAACAACATCAGCTCTGCCACCGTTGCCATTAAGTATGGTCTCGGTGGTTGCGAGGGGTACGGCGGCATATTGGGAGGAGCCGCCCCAGGGGCTACGGTAAGTAACAACCTCGCCATTGGTGCGAAGGTAAAAGACAGCAGTGGCTGGGCAGGTGCCATCATGGGCTTTAGCACCAATGACGCAAACCTTTCCAATAACTACTACATCGACTGCACGGTGAACGGCACCGCCAATGCCCTCAATGTGGGATGCCATGCTGCCGACATCACTGACAACGCCGCAGCCGTCAGCATCCACACGCTGACGCTTACCAACGGTATCACCACTACCACCGCCCCTTCTGTAAATATCAGCGGCACTGACTACTACGCCCAAGGCACTGTACTCACCCTCAACAATGGTAAGCCTACTGCTCCTGCGGGCTACACTTATCCCCTTATAGTAAACGGCACAAGCATGATTATCGACGGCGATACTCTTGTCATGCCTGCCGCCGACACCACCATCGGACTTGACACCGACCTTACGCTCATACCATGGGCGGGCAGCGGTACGGAAACCGACCCATACATTATCAAATATACCTCGCAGCTTGACCTGCTGGCTAAAAACGTGAACGACGGAAATGCCTACAAGGACACCTACTTCCAGCTTGGTGCCGACCTGACATACGACCATACCACCGCATGGGACGACACCACGAGCATAGAGAATAACTATACCCCCATAGGCTATTACAATGGATATTCTACTGCTTGGGACCGCCCGTTCCGTGGTCATTTCGACGGCAAGGACCATACCATTAGCGGCATCCGCATCTATACAAGCGGCAGCGATGCCGCAACAGACTCCTATAAGGGCATCTTCGGCTACATCACCAAGGACGCCGTGGTTACGGGCATCACTCTTGACGACGCCCGCATCGTGGGATACAGCCGTGTAGGCGGCATCGTGGGCTATAACGATGGCGAGCACTCTTACGACGGCACCGCCCAGGGCGGCACCATCTCTTACTGTACTGTCACCGACCATGTAGCCATCCATATCGTTCAGCCGAACTACTTCTACGGTGGCATCGTAGGCAACAACACCGGTGGTACCGTCTCCCACTGCGTCAGCAGCGTGCAGATGAGCGCAGCCGCCGGCATCACGCCTAAATACTGCGGTGGCATAGCAGGCAGTAACTACAATCAGACGATTATAACTCAGGCTATAGCCACGTTGGAGGACAATCTCGTCGTCGGTGCCGTCATCCCCTATGCCGCCAGCAGTGGAGGCTACAAATTCTACGGTGCCATTGCGTCAGAAATAGGCAGCACTACCCTCGATCGTACCTCCTATGCCCGCAACTACTATTACGGTTGCACCGTGGCAGGCGTGGAGAATGCCACAGGGGTGGGCATAGCCCAGAATACCGGCAAGACGTCGATAGTCACTGACATCACTGACAACGACGGAGCTGTGCCAGGTGGCTATCTACTAACACTTCCTGCCGGTATCTCTGCCACACCTGAACCGGCAATCACATTCGACGGTAAACCATACTATAAGAAAGATACAACTATTACCCTTACAGGCATGCAGACAGATACACCGCCTGTAGGCTATATCTATGATGGATATATTGTAAATGATGAAGTCATCAGCGGCTCGGCTTTCACCATGCCTGCTCAAAATACGACTGTTACTTCAGCCATAGTGCCTATTTACCCTCTGACACTTGAGGATGGTATCTCTGTCACAACTGCACCAGCAATCACACTCGACGGTACACCTTACTATAAGGTGGGTACAACCATCACGCTGGCAGGACGACCCGATGCTGAAAACGGATACATAAAGCCTTACACCGTGAACGATTCTATCATCTATGATGACTCATTCGTGATGCCTGCAGTGAATGTGACCATTGGCCTTGGAGCACTTACCGATGACTGGCAATGTGTATATGCCGGAACGGCGGATGCCCCCTATAAGATATATACTACGGCTCAGCTCGACCTGCTGGCGCAGCGTGTGAATAGCGGTGCTTACAGTTATGAAGGAAAGTATTTCCTACTGATGAACGACCTCAGCTACGAGCACACCAGTGCATGGAATGACCCTACAAGCACCGAGAACAACTACACTGCTATAGGATATCATTACTACGATGGCACTAATCACGATTATAGCTTCCGCGGTCACTTCCTTGGCGATGGTCATACCATCAGCGGCATACGCATATATAAAAACAATGACAGTCAGGGGCTCTTCGGCAGACTTGGTGAAGGTGCTGAGGTGAGTGGCGTGACGCTGACAGACACCCGTATCAGTGCATACAGTGCTACTGGCGGCATCGTGGGCGATAACCATGGTGGTTCCGTAACTGACTGCCACGTAGCGTCAGATGTCATGCTCCTCAGTTTGAATAGTAATGCCTTCTATGTCGGTGGCATTGTGGGTTATAATTATAGTGGCATCATTACCGTCTGCACCAGTGCCGTCACTATCATGCTAACGAGCAATGTCAGAAAAGCTGATTCTTTCGGCAGTATCGTGGGTTCTAATAATAATGGCATCATTACCAACTGCCGTGCCATCGGTGCTATCGTGCCTGCTGGCAGATATTCTGGTGCTGTAGTGGGCGAAAACATCTCAGGCATCATGAGCAACAATACTTACCACAGTTGCCTCGTAAGAACTAATGCTTTCAATATAGGTATAGGATATTACAATGCAGATGACATAAGTGGCGGCTCCGACTTTTCTGGTGAGGCTACTCTTGACGCCACCGCCCTGCACCTTTTCGACAACAGGGACAATACGGCGCTTATTGACGCCTACGCCGATCCGTCGGTGCATACGGCAAACGGCGGTTCCGCTCCAAAAGTGAGCAACATTGCGGTCACACTGCGCGGTCGCACGCTATACAAAGACGGCTCATGGAATACCATCTGTCTGCCATTCAACGTTGAGATAGAGGGCAGCGTACTTGACGGTGCCGTGGCGCGTAAGCTGACCGCAACGAGCATCACTGGCGATGAGACAACCGGACAGACACTCCACCTCACCTTCGGCGATGCAGTGACGGAACTCAAGGCTGGTGTGCCTTACATCATCAAGTGGGCAGAAGGCGACAATATCACCGACCCTGTATTCACCGGTAAGGCCATAAGCAACACTGAGCCAACCACCGTTACCAGTCAGGACGGCATGGTAAGTTTCATCGGCACATACGGCACCGTAAGCCTTGCTGCCAACGACAAGAGCAACATCTACTTCGGTTCTGCCAACAAACTGTTATGGCCTGACCAGAACGTGACCGTCGGTGCATTCCGTGCATACTTCAAGATAAACGAGACAGCAGCTGTCAATGCCAAGGGCATAACAGGATTCGTAATCGACTTAGGAGAGAACGACGAGGAGGCAACAGGAATAAATGAGGCGGCAGCTGATTCTTCACTCTTCACTCCTCACTCTTCACTTTCTGAATGGCACACCGTTGACGGCATCCGCCTCAATGGCAAACCGTCGAAGAAGGGAATGTATATACATAATGGTAAGAAGGTAGTAGTAGAATGATATTTCGTGGGGTTATAAGGAGTTAAAGGTAGTTATCGCGGCTTTCAGCCGCTGAGGAGTTAAAGGACATTACGTGAATCTATCGACAATCAAACACATTTGTCCCTTAACTCCTCCCTCGCTCGGCACGCAGTGACGCTTGCCTAAGCAAGAACTCCCCCTCAAAAAAACATAAAACAATGAAGAAAGAATATAAGTATCCCTCAATGGAGGTCTTGGAACTGGACACCATGTCGCAGTTAATGACCGGCACCGTTACCAACGTTGAAAGCAACGCCGACATCAACCCCGTAATTGACGGCGGCCATGAGCAGCCCCGCGCCAAGGAAATCGGCGGCTGGGTAAACGAATGGGAATGACATAGAACACTTATTATACACTCATGCAGAAACCGCAGAAACATTGCAAAATGTTTCTGCGGTTTTGTTTTGTGTTCCAAAAGCTATCATATTACACTGTAAAAGCTATCATATTGCAGTGTAAAAGCTATCATATTACAGTGTAAAACGATAGCTTTTACAACACCCCTTGTATATTATTGTTCTTCAATGAATTAAATGACCAAAACAGGTGTGTAAATTTCGTGAATTTACACACCTAATTGTTGAAAATTACACACCATTATCGAAAATTACACACCTTGTTTGAAATTTTTTTTGTACTTTTGCAGCTAAATTTCGGAAGATGTAACCCAAATAGCAGTTCTTGTAATATTGTGCAAAGATAAAAGTTATAAAATTATATAAATCAGAATGAAACCACTTATTACTCATTTGGCGCAGGCAACTATGATATCAGCCTTCGCCATGACGCGAAGGATGGCAGTGATGCTTCTCCTCGCTATGTTCGTTGTCTCAACAACGTGGGCAGACGGACTTACAGGCACCGGCACAGCCGATGACCCGTATCTCATCAGCAGTGACGCTGACTGGAAAACGTTTGCAAGCAATGTGAATGGCGGTAATTCCTATAGCGGAAAGACCGTGAAACTGACTGCCAACATCAACGTATCTACGATGGCGGGAACGAGCAGCAACAAGTTCAAGGGCACGTTTGATGGTGCCGGACACAAAATCAACCTCGCCCTCACGGCATCAGAAGACCGCTGTGCACCGTTCCGTTATGTTGATGGCGCAACAATCTTCCTGCTGACCGTGACGGGAACAGTATCCACAGGCACCTATAAGTTTGGCGCGGGTCTTATTGCAGAGTCAAAAGGCAGCGTAACAGTCAAGAACTGTCGCAGCAGTGTGACCGTCAGCGGTGACAGAAGCAGTTTAGATGACAAGGACGGCACCCACGGCGGCTTTGTTTCATTAGAGAGTAGTGGCAGCCTTACATTCATCAACTGCCTCTTCGACGGCAGCATCAGTGACCAATCAGCCACCAACTGCGGTGGCTTCGTGGGCTGGCGCAGCAGTGGCTCGCTGACATTCACCAACTGTCTAATGGCAGGTGCGCTGAACATTAATGTTGACAACAACAGTGCTACCTTCAACCGCAACGGCTCGTCAACGCTTGACAACAGCTACTACATTACTTCGTACGGCGCTGTTCAGGGAACAGATGCCGGCAGCATGAGTAATGAGACTCTGCTCAGCAATCTCGGTTCTGATTGGGAGCTCAGCGACGGTAAAATCATCCCTTCTGTGAATACGAATAGTCTTGTTCTTGCCACCATTGCAGGATTGAGACAAAACTATATATATACAGGTTCTGCCATCAGCCTTGCCTATGTAGTAAAGGATTACGACGGCAACACACTTGTCAACGGCACCCACTACGATGCTGCCATCACCAAGGACGGCAGCACTGTAAGCGAGGTGAAGGACAAGGGCATTTACACCCTGACCATCACCGCTCGCGACGGCAGCGGCTATATAGGAAATCAAGGCGTAACTTTCGAGGTGAGAGATTATGTTGAGATAGGTGATCCTGAAAGTTCAAGATCAGAATATTATCTGCCTGTCAATATGTTTTACGAATCATCATTGACTCAACAGATTTTCACTGCTGAAGAGATAGGAGCTGCAGGTACTATCAATTCCCTTTCCCTTGAATATCTTCACACGTCATCGTTCTCTCTGGATGGTATTCAGGTTTACATGAAGACCGTTGACGATAAGGCAACGTTCAACAGCAATATCGACATGGTATCCGTAAATGCTTCCGACAAGGTGTGGGAGGGTAAGTTATCTGCCACAGGAGCCGGTTGGGTTACGATTAACCTTGATACTCCTTTCAGTTATAACGGAAAGGAAAACCTGCTGGTATGCTTCTATGATCCTGTAACAGGCAGTTACCTTGGCAGTTCATACAAGTTCCGTGTTACCAATATATCAGACTATATGGCAATTAGCTATTACAGTGATGATTATGTTCCTGATTTGAATGACTTGTCTAATTTCTCAGGAAACAAATATGCGTATAGCTATCGCAACAATATACGTTTTGGTATTATTGATGTCTATCCTATAGCCTTTCCACCATCATTTGAGGTAACGGATATAACCGCCCATGAGGCAACTCTGACATTGGCCGGCGGCACAGGTACTTATAACGTAGAGTATAAGAAGACAGAAGACACTGAGTGGATCTCAGCTATCACCAATACTAAAGAAACTTCCCTGACTCTGACAAATCTTGCACAAGATGCAGAATATGTTGTTCGTGTGCAGTCTGTTAATGGTGAAGAGGTAAGTATTTGGAAGAAAAATAACTTCACGACACTTGCCTCTTGTCCAAAACCTACAAACCTTGCCGTAACGCTCACCGAAGGCAAATCAACAGAGGCAACACTGGGCTGGACTGAGAACGGCAGCGCAACATCGTGGGAGATATGCTTGAATGACGACGAGACTTCTGTCATCACTGCAACAACCAATCCATATACTGTGACAAACCTTACTCCAGAGGCAACCTATACAGCCAAGGTACGTGCCGTCAACAGTGATGAAGAAAAGAGCCGTTGGAGTGATTCCGTAACTTTTGAACCTTCTGAAAAGAGAACTATTGGCATTGGTGCGGAAGACAACTCTAAATATTTGCCATTCAATAATTACTACAACTACTCTCTGACGCAACAGATTTACACTGCTGAAGAGTTTGGTAAGAAAGGATGGATTGAGAGCATCGACTTCAAGAGTGTCAGTGGTGATGACTGCACACGCAACATCGATATTTACATGGTAAGCACTGATAAAAGCGAATTCAGTAGCTCAAGCGATTTGATCAGCGTTTCTGCCGATGACCTCGTATTCAGCGGAGAAGTGAACTTCACAACAGGTTCATGGACTGAGATAGTTCTTGACAAACCTTTCCCACATGACGGTGTGAGCAATGTTGCCCTGATTGTTGATGATAATACTGGCAATTGGGTAGGCAATTACAATTATTTCTTAGTCTATAAAACCGAAAATGTACCGTCGTCAATATATCTTTGTAATGATGGTACGAACTATAATCCTGCAGATAATTACTCTGCAGAGAGGATAGATTACAAAAATGCTATACGCTTGCGTAAGAGTATTGGTAATGTGCTATGCCCAACCAAGTTTGTGGCTTCTGAGGTAAGTTCTGATAGCGTGAAATTGAGCTGGAAGGATAACTGCCTCCCTGCGGCACAGAAATGGGTTGTAGCATACAAGACATCAAGTGATGAAGACTTTAGTGAGATAACAGTCTCAGAGAATCCATTCGTATTGAAGGGACTCACGGAGGAAACAGAATATACCGTAAAGGTACGTCCTGTAGTTGATGACGAGACAATAATAAAGTGGAGCAGGTCAATCACCTTTACTACTCTGGCACAATATCCGGCTCCTGCGGACATTGTTGCTAACAATGTAAAATGCAATTCTGCCTCTGTCAGTTGGACGGGCAACAATGAAGCTACGAGCTACAACCTGCGATATGTCAATGTTGCAGGTGACTTCTTTGAAGACTTTGAGAACGGTCTTGGCGTTTGGACAGCTATTCGTAATGGTGAAGGCAATGAGAATACAGACTGGCATATAATCGATCCAACTACAATCTTTAGCACTTCACGTGATGCACATAGTGGCCATAGTGCTGTCATGTCAAGAAGCTATGATGATGGTGATGCATACAATGTTGAAAACTGGCTCATCAGTCCACAGGTTGACCTGGGTAGCACCATGACATTCTGGATGATTGGTGATCCGAGATATCCAGAGCACTATGAAGTCTATGTATCTACGACCACCACTGACCTTGATGCCTTTACAAAGGTATATGAGTCAGACGAAGCTTTTAATGATTGGACTCTGAAGACTGTTGACCTGAGCGCATACGCTGGACAGAAAGGCTATGTTGCTTTCCGTAACATCGACTATGATGCAAACTACCTCTTCATCGACGATGTTACCATTACAACCCCGCCTACGGAAACCGCCGAATGGACGACAGTCAACAACGTTACCAGTCCCTATACCATCGAGGGACTTACACCCAATACCATATATACTGTAGAGGTTCAGGCCGTATATGCCGACGGTGAGAGCAAATGGTCTTCAACTAATTTCATAACCAACAGTAAAGACCTTGAGTTGGCTAATAATTCAAAAGGCAACGCCACCCTCATTGATAAATACGATGGTGATGAGGTAAACGTGACGCTCACCGACCGCACTCTCTACAAGGACGGCAAGTGGAACACCATCTGTCTGCCGTTTGACGTTAAGATAGAAGGCAGCGTGCTCGAAGGAGCAGTGGCACGTACGCTGACATCAGCAAGCGTTACCGACAACGAAACAGACGGACAGACGCTCCACCTCACCTTCGGCAATGCCGTGACGGAACTCAAGGCAGGTGTGCCATACATCATCAAATGGGAGGATGGCAACAATATCGTTGACCCTGTATTCCCCAACGTGACGATAAGCAACACCTACGAAGGCTTTGACAACGGCGTTGCAGGAGACTACCGCGTGCGCTTCCTCGGTAGTTACAACTCTGTAAGCCTTGCCGCCTACGACAAGAGCAACATCTACTTCGGTGCAAACAACAAACTGTTCTGGCCTGACGAGGACGTGACCCTCGGTGCATGCCGCGCATACTTCAAGATAGGCGACGACGATGCTGTCAACGCCAAGGGCATAACAGGATTCGTAATCGACTTCGGTGAGGACGGTGAGATTGCCACGGGAATAAATGAGGCGGCAGCTGATTCTTCACTCTTCACTCCTCACTCTTCACTTTCTGAATGGCACACCGTTGATGGCATCCGCCTCAATGGCAAACCGTCGAAGAGGGGAATGTATATACATAATGGTAAGAAGGTAGTAGTAGAGTAATATTTTATGGAGTAAAAGGAATAAAAGGGGAGTTATCGCGGCTTTCAGCCGCTGAGGAGTTAAAGGACATTACGTGAATCTATCGACAGTCAAACACATTTGTCCCTTAACTCCCCCTTCGCTCCTCTAACTCCCCTTAACTCCCCCTCAAAAAAACATAAACAATGAAGAAAGAATATAAGTATCCCTCAATGGAGATCTTGGA
>Ga0247608_10003962_pt1 | contig 16878 bp, 17 predicted proteins | sample 176DNAGHGlowgp2_FD_193490 | JGI IMG/M metagenome (GOLD analysis project Ga0247608, IMG submission 193490) | Sheep rumen microbial communities from Palmerston North, Manawatu-Wanganui, New Zealand - 1766 DNA GHGlow gp2 | ecosystem: Host-associated > Mammals > Digestive system > Stomach > Rumen ... | reverse complement strand
TTATACTTCTATCATTAACGGATGAGGTTTTGTTGATCATCAATTTGCACAAACAACAGAAAAAAAAGCCTGATTTTTAGATTCCCTTCTAAAAACACCTAATACTACACCTGCTCAAAATCAAGCAAATCAAAACGATTGAACACAAGCACAACCCCAACAAAAGAGTCCTGGATTCTTTGATTTATTGTTTTGACCATTAAATAATCCTAAACCTGCACAAAATCAAGCAGCTCAACCATCAAACAATACAAAGCCTACTACTTGAACTCCAACTACACAATGAAATTCAACAGTTCAAAATACAAACGTTGCATGAGATAATACAAGTTCTTTAACTCAAAATCATGAAATAGCTCAAAATTCAAATCAATCTCAAGACTCTCAAGTACAAGAGAAGCCAAAGAAAAAAAGTTGGTTAGATTCAATTTTGGATAATGTTTTCTGAACAGATGACTGATCTAAAAAACAAAATAAAGATAGCAAAAAATCTCAATGGGACAAATCTTCAAAAGATGGAAAAAATATAGACGAAAAAAAGCAGAGTGAACAAGAGAGAAAGGCTAACGAATTGCGTGAACAGATTAAAAAAGTTTTAGAAATTCCGGATGAAGAATATAAAGACAGTATGATTACTTCTGATATGAGAAGATTTATCAAACAAGTAGATGAAGAATATACAGCAAATATTGCTGATTTTAAATCTCATATTGCTCCGTCATATTGGGAATATAAGAGTAATTTGATGAATATTAGCGGAATTTTATGAAAAACTTATTATATGCAAAGATATCCAACATACATTGATGCATTATGGACTAGAGACTTAATGGGAATGCATGCAAAATGGGATATGTCGTTTTTCATCTATCCAGAAGATGATACAGCTATGCAAGCTATGATGAAAAGAAAATCAACTCAATTAAAAGCCGAGCTCAATGAGGCCATGTCTAAGTGAATTACAACAGATAAAGAAGTAGAACAGCAATATAGAGATGTTGAATTGATCAGAGAAAAGTTGAGTACAAGAGAAGAAAGATATTTCGAAGTTTCCAACTATTTCACAATTTACAACTCTGACGAAAATACATTAAGAGAAGATGGTAAAAAATTTGAACAGAAAGTAGGATGATATTGAATATCAGTAAAACCTGCTATTCATAGAATGGATGAATGAATGACTTCAACTCTTCCTTTATGTCTAGATGATTTATGAATTGGTAGAAGTGCAGTTACTTCATCATTAGCATGAAGTTTTCCATTTATTTCAAATGATATCGTACAGAATACCTGAATCTTTTATGGACTCAATTTGCATACATGATGACTAGTTATTATGGATAGATTCAGTAATAGACTACCAAATATGAATAGTGTAATTTTAGCTACATCATGAGCCTGAAAATCATTTACAGTTAAACTAGAAATTCTCAGATATTTAATGAATGGAATTGATATAATCGTTATAGATCCAGAAAACGAATATAAAGATTTATGTGAAGCTGTAGGTGGGACATACATTAATATTGCTACAAATGCTCAGCAATATATCAATCCTTTTGATCTTCCTCCAAAGATTGAAGATGTAGAATATGGTAAAGGAGATCTTCTTCGTTCTCAGATTATGACATTAATCTGACTTATCCAGATTCTGATTTGAAAATTGACTGCGGAAGAAGAAGCTATATTGGATAAAGCATTACAAAATACTTATGCACTTCGTTGATTTTCTTTCGATGATGACGATTATGAATGAAAACAGCCTCCATTAATGGAAGATTTGATGAATGTATTAAACGGAATGGAGTGATGAGAACAGGTTTGATTACGTCTAAGTAAGTATGCTACTGGAACTTTTGGAAAATTATTCAATAATCATACAAATGTAGATATCAATAATCGTATTACTGTATTTAGTATTCGTGACTTGGAAGACGCACTAAAAACTCCTGCTATGTATAATGTTCTTAATTTTATATGGACAAAAGTTAGATCATTGAAACGCCAGAGATTATTAGTCTGTGATGAAGCATGGATTATGCTTCAGAATGATGTTTCTGCAAATTTTATGTTTAGTATGACAAAAAGAGCTAGAAAATACTGATTATGAATTACGACAATTTCGCAGGATATCGAAGATTTCGTTAGAAGTCCATATGGTAAACCTATAGTTTCAAACTCTTCGGTTCAAATATTACTTAAACAATCAACTACTTCTATAAAATCACTAAATCAGCTTTTATGACTTTCAGAAGCAGAGCAACAAAAACTGATTTCATGTGGAGTTTGAGAGTGATTGATTTTTGCAGGAAATCAACATGTTGCAATTAAAATTGTTGCATCTCCTACAGAGAAACAATTGATTACTACTGATGTCTCAAAAAAGAATTTATAATTTAACTTATCATTTAATTATAATGGAAAATCAAGTGAATAACATCACACATCAAGCAAAGCTTTCCGCAATTGCAGGAATGATGTTTTTTGCTCCATTTATAAAAAAGAACTTATTAAATCCAGTTTTTTCTGATAATGAAAAAGAATTTATATCGTGATATATTAAAATTTGATATTTTAATTTAATAATTTTTGTTATTGTTGCTATTGCTACAATTCTTGATTTTGTTCTTTCATTACAAATTGTTTCTCGGATTGCTAATATTTGAGGTTTAATTATTTTTGTTATTTTGTTGGTTTCTATGTTTGCATGTGCTAATGATTTAAATATGCGATGATCTAATGAATCAATAAAACAAGATATTCAGTATAAAGATCAAGTTGTGAAAGCATTTTTGCCAATAAGAAATTTTAATATCCGGTATAAACAATTAGATTATAACACACCATATCGATGGCTCAAAGAGTCTGTTTTGTGGTGGGTCATATTCATTTTCTGAACATTATTTTTAGGTAATACAGTCGGAATATGAATCGCTATAACAATTTTAATCAGAGTTATCTTACTTTTGTTAAATATTGATATAATTCCATTAAGCATTAAAAAAACTATAAACTGAATGTTTGCATGTAATCCTTGAGAAATTATGGCATACATTACTACTCCAATTATTACAAAGCTTAAGAAACAGGAATATCAAACAGTTTTATATTCTGAAAAATTAAAATATCAACAATGACAAACTTTTGGTATATGAATAATACTCCAATATCTTTTATTCTTTGGTTTATTATTCCTATGCTATCGTTGAATAGAAATCTCAACGTATTATATTGTATTACTTATTGCATTGATTATGTGGTTTATTAGAGTTTTAGTTTTTTATACATATAAAAAAATGTTTTTAAGGATTCCTATTTTATCAGAAATTGTTTGATTGGTATTTCATTAGGCAACAAAATTAAAATTTAATACTTTATTTATATTAATTTGGTAAAGATGACAACTATTCTAAAAAAATCTCTATTCACATTTATGTTTGTAATATTTGGATTGACTGGTCTATCAGCATTTAATTTGGCGATAGCACAAACTGGACAATCTCCGTATAATGAAGCACTAAACGTAGTAATTTCAGATCCTTCTTATGAAAGTGTTGCAATGACAGATGTAGTTAATGGAAAGTGACCAAAACTTTTTAATGATCAAATTATTACACTAATTGATTATATAATATATATTTTTATTGCAATATGAATTGCCATAGCTTTCGTTGGATGATATAAAATTATGGCATCTGAAAAAGAAGATTCTACGAAAGAATGAATTAGATTAGTTATATTTTGAATAGTTTGAGTAATAATAATGGTTTCCGCTAAATTTATAGCTGGAGCTCTAGTATGAGGTAGTAGTGGAGTAATTTCTTCAGAATTTATGGATAATAACCCAAATGGAGTTCAAATTGCTTCAAATCTGTATGAAAAGGTTTTGTATCCGTTTATTAAATTGATATTATATTTAGTAATAGGAATCCTATTTTTTATGATGGCAGCAAAAGTTATTAGTTTTGTTACAGCAACAGATGATTCTACAAAGAAAAAATCTTTAGGAGTAATTTTATGGTCTGTAATCTGAATATTTGTGGTAATGTGATCTAAACAAATTGTCGAAGCTGTAATGTGAAAACAAAGTGATGTACTAAAAGCTACAGCAACCAATATTTCAGATATGTGAAATGAAATCCTTACATTTGAAAAAATTCAACTAATTTCCCAGATTATCAATTGGATAATGTGATTAACCATGCTTATTATACTAGTATTGATTATTATCCAATGATATAAAATGTTTGCTAAACCTGACGATCCAAAGAATAGAGAAAGTCTGAAAAAAACTTTACTTTACGTAATTATTGGAGTGTTAGTAATTTGAGCATCATATGTAATATCTAATGTATTAGTAATCAATAGATTATAATTTAGGATTAAAGATTAGACAAAAAAGATGAAGGTAAAAAAACCTCATCTTTTTTTATATAAATCAAAATTAATCTAGTTTTTGACACACACTTCTAAAAGTACAATGTTCACATTTTTTATCACTAGTAGTTTTACGAAACATCATTAAATCAACTGGTTGATTTTTGTATGGATTCTGGTCTACCAAAAATTGTTTTTGCTCCTCTACATCATGCTGAATTTTTTCGATAATTCAGTCTATATCTTCTTGTTTTAATATTCCTCCATAAGAATTCATACTGTCTAAGTATACTTCATATGCTTCTATATTTATTCAATCTAATGATGTTAATCATTTTTTTAGAAGTGTTTTAAGTGCATATACTTTCAACTGGTTACTAACAGAATTATCTAGAACTTCTTCTTTTCAAGATTTCCAGTCTAATATTAGAAAATCAGTATCAGAAAAAACTACTCCAAAATCTGGTCAAGCCATTACAGAAACATCTCTAAGTCAGATTCTTGAAACATCAACTTTCATAGATTCAAAATCTGGATTTCTAGGATGTTCTACATATACAAATTTAGCAGAATTAAAATAATCTTGAACTTTTTGATTTCGAGGACTGGCGATAAAGCGGTCTAAATTCCCACAAACTTTTTCAATAGCTGGTTCAAGTAAACTATCTGCCTCTTCTCCATAAAAATGTTCTGAAAGTCAGAATTTTCCAAAGAAATCTTCACGATCGGCATAATCTCTTTCTTTAGAATAATCAAAATCAGCCGTCATTTCCATTCTCATATTATTTTTTAATTCTTCAATTTTTTCATCCGATATTTCTCACTTTTTCAATTCATGCAAATAATCTGATAGAAGAAAATGAGATTTTTCTCATACTCGCATCTCTATACTTTTTAATCATTTCAATAGTAAAGCCTCTAATCGTAAATCTGGATTGTCTTGTTTTAATGCGAATGTGTAATAATTTAGAAAGTACTTCCTTTCACAATACTCAAGCAATGTAATTCTAGTGTTTGACCAAGAAAGTGTCTTCTTTGGCTTTCTTTGAGAAGAGTGAGATGCAGAATAGTTCATTATGTATGATAATAATATAAATCTTAATCAATAAATTATTGGTAATATTTTTATATATAAATACAAGTGAAAAAAATTTTAATAAAAAAAAGGATAACGTTATAAGTTATCCAATTTTAAACACAATGTTTAATTAGTTAATTGCATGTTGTGTAACAATACTGTTGCTGATATATGCAGCTTGTGCATTAGCAAGATTTACGTTAGCATTTACAACTAAGAATCCCATAACGGCTGCATAAATCACAACACCATAGCAAACAAGATCTCTGATTAATTTTTCAGTCTTTGATCTTTCATCTTCTTTTTTGAAGAGAACTCTTTTTTTTGTTTCTTTTGGCATTTTGTTTTAGAGTTAAGATATAAATACGAATATATTATAACATTTTTTTTGTTTTTGTCAAATTTTTTAGGACTTTTTTATTTTATATGATACTAACTTGATTTTCAGAGCAAAAAAACTATCAATAAATCAGAATTTTTATTCTTTTTTTTATCCAACTATGCGAATTTTTGCTTAATAACAAGCTATCCGAAAGTTTTGAAACTGATTTCAAAAAACGTTAATTTTTACTTATTAAGCAAAATAGATATGTTAGACAAAAAAGAATTACAGCAATCTGAGCCACTTCGTGTATTCCTAGTGGATTTAGTAGATAAAAATACAAATAGAGACGAACTCCAAGATAGAATGAGAGAGTTGGAAAATTTAGTTGAAACTTATGGTGGAATCGTGGTTCTACAAAAATACCAGAAAAAAGATATCCCAGACCCAAAAACATATGTTTGAAAATGAAAATTAGACGAGATTATTCACGATATGCTACTTTTGAAAGCTAATCTTTTGATAGTAGGAAATGCCCTGAAACCATCTCAGATTTGGCAGATTAATGAAAAATTACGTGTAGTATCAGAAGAACATAAACTAGATCCAAAGATGGAGGCTCGAGACCGTATCGATTTGATTTTGAAAATATTTGAAAAACACGCAACGAGTGGAGAATCACGTTTACAGATTCAGCTCGCAGCGATTAAACATATGTGACCTAGAATTTATAGAATGTGAATGGATCTATCCAAACAGTGATGAGCTGCTTCGTGAGGTGGAGCTTGAGCCACTCGTGGACTTGGAGAGACCAACACAGAAAGGATGAAAAGACATTTGAAGGAACAAACTTTAAAAATTGAGAAAAAACTCGTTGAATACGCTAAAATGCGTAAACTTCATCGTGACGCACGTATAAAGAAATGAATGCCGACTGTAGGAATAGTTGGTTATACAAATGCAGGAAAATCTTCACTTTTGAACGGTTTGACCAAAAAATGAGTACTAGCTGAAAATAAACTTTTCGCAACGCTCGGAACGAATGTTGGAAATCTGTACGTGATTACAGATCCTGTAACTGGAAGATGAAAAGAAATACTTCTAAACGACACAATCGGATTTATCCGTGATTTACCTCCAAAATTGATTAAATCATTCTCCTCTACTTTGGAAGATAGTATTGAATCAGATTTATTATTACATGTGATAGATTCTAGTGATCCTTTTGTAGGAGAAAGAATTTCTGTAGTTCACGATGTGCTATCTGATATTTGAGCCAATCAAAAGAGAATTTTGGTTTTCAATAAAATTGATTTAATCGATAAAGATAGATTAGCTGGATTGAAAAAACTTTTCCCAGATGAAGATAAAGTTTTCATTTCGGTGAAAAGCAATATCTGACTAGAAGAGCTCAAAAATTTAATATCCAAAAATGTATAATTTAAAGTTTATGCAGATAATTATTTTCTAGGTTGTTGTGATCTTATAAGTTTACCTCATCTATATAATAATATTGCAATGTCTCATCTAGTTGCTCATTTTTCGTAATTTTTTTGATTTCACATTATAGTTCAATCTATTAATCCTAATTTATATGCTTCGAGAAAATATTTATCCGCGAAATGATTTCAGCTTTCATCTTTTTTTCAACTGAACATTCTCATAAATACTGTTACTGCTTGAGCATTTGTTAATTTACTATTAGGCATAAATTTTCACTTACTTCATCCTAACAATCAATATCTACATGCTGTAGTTATATCTATTCTTAAACTTGCAGGAGCATTATTTATATCCACAAAATCACATGTTTGTATATCATTCACTATAGTATTTTTATTAAACATATTAGCAAATGTAACAAAAAATTTAGATGCTTCTGCCCTAGTTATTCATTTATCCCATTTAAATTCATCTGCATTCTTGGCTCTAGTAAATCATTTATTTATCATCCATGTAATAGCTTTTCATAATTCTCATTGTGAAAGTGATAGATTATCCAGATATTTTGCAGCATCTATTACGTTTCCATTCTGACTTTTTTTGAGGTTATCGTAAACTACATCAGGTTTTAATTTTCAGAATTTATTGTATCATAGTCAAATGATTCATGCAACTATAGGAGCTGAAAAAGATGTTCAGTCTGCTCGCATATATGGTTCTTTATCCAAAGTAATTGCCGTGGAATATATTTCCTCTCAATACATATAAAAATCTACACATGATCCATAATTAGACCATTTAGCCTGAGTTCAATTTTTTGTCAATGCTCACACTCAAATTACTACTTTCTTATTACTTTCATTACAAACAGGAGAAACCTTGTTAACTGAAGTATTAACTCATTCATTATACATACTCAATATATCTCAGTTTCATGCAGCTACTACAACTATAATTCATTTATCGTTAGCTTTTTTGAAAACGGCGTCATAAGCATTAGTGTAAACAAATTGGGATCCTCCCAAACTCAAATTGATTATATCAGCTCAGTTATCGATTGCATAATTGATTGCTTCTAATATATATTCTTCTTTAGCTCAACTAGAATCAAATCAGAAAACTTTTAAAGGCATAATTTCTACATCAGGAACTATTCAAGCAATTCAGATTAAGTTATCAGTATTTGCAGCGATAATACCGGCAACCATAGTACCATGAGAATCTGATGGTAAAGTAGGCTTGAGATTTAAAGTAAAATCCCATCAATTATAATCGTCAATATATCCATTTTTATCATTATCAATTCAATCACCATCTATTTCTTTAGGGTTTATCCACATTTTATCCTTTAAATCAGGATGGTTAAGATTTACTCCATCATCTATAATTGCGATTACTACTTTGTTTTTCTTGTTTGGTAATCTATCTCGAGCATCAAAAATATTTATTTTGGGAAAATAATATTGAAGGAATCCATATTTATCATTAGTTTTCCGATTTTTTTTAGCAATTGAAAATTCTTTTGTTAATTTAACCAATTCTATAAATTCTGCAATTTCTGCATCTAATTCGTGATCTAAGGATTTTTGCTTAGCTTTATTCAAATACGTTAATGCTGCATCATAATTGTCACTACCATAGTAAGCTATTCATATATTAAACAATGTAATAGGATCTTCATATATCGCTAGTGCTTTACTATAGTATTTTATAGCTTCAGTATAATTATCTTTATCTAAGTATATATCTCATAACACATTAGAATAATATGATATCAAGTCATTTATTTGCTTAATAGTGTCTTTGTCTGCATATTTTTTCATTTGTTCTAAAGAATATACAACATCAACGTAATCATTTCTATTCTTGGCACTTTCAGCTCTATCATATCGATATTTAGCATTTTTAAGTCTATTTTCTTCTTTTGTACACTCATTATAATCACGTTGATTTAAATATGGAGAACAATAAGCATCTCAAATATTGAGATTACTGATAAATATACAGCATAAAACTATAATTCGTAAGCCTAAAATTTTCTTCATAACTATATAATATGAAATAAATCTATAAACATATTATATATATAATTTTATAATTGTCAAATTATCGGGGAGATTTTATTGCTTATGATTAATGAGTCTAAAAAAATAAAAAAATCTGAATAATAAAAATAAGTACCCAGAAATCCCGGGTACTCACTTTTTTTACAGTTCAATAAAATTTTCAGGGTGTTTTGCGATGTCTGCACGATAGAGACTATGCACTTTTTGCAGATCTGAGTCATAGTCGTCAGATGTCCAAATGGTGTCGAATGCTCCGATTTCTTTTTTCTGGAAATCTATGTACGTTGGCACAATTGGAACACCTGCCTGGCGGGCAATCTCCCAGAAACCACGTTTCCAGCGTTTTACCGGTTTTCTGGTTGCTTCTGGCGTAATTGCGATGGACAATGGACCACCTTCAGCAAATTTGCGAACGGCCGTACCAACCATATCGTTATTACGATTACCACGGTCGATACTTATACACCCCAGACTTCTCAATATTGTACCTATAGGCCAGTGGAAGAACTCTTTCTTGATAAAGACTTTTCCGTTAGAGCAACATGACCAAAGATATGCTGCACCGACCAAGAAGTCTGCTATAGAAGTGTGAGGTGCTACGACGTAGATACACCTTTCAAACTCTGGACGAGAGTTTTTCTCCGGAAGTATCAACTTCCAGCCAAATAGTTTTACTAAAAAAATCCAAAATTTTTTCATAATTTTATTATTTTTGTTGTTTGTTTTTTTCACTTTATAGTATACAATATTATACAAAAAGTCAAGCTCTTAAATTTTTAATCATATGTTTTATTGTTTGGAAGTTTTTTTCTCCTCCTTTATTGAAAGGAAGGAGATCGCTTGTGGTGGAGGGTTTTTAAGTGAATGATGTGTAAAAATCCCAAGTCCTTCGGATATCCCCTTTTGTAAAGGGGAATAGGAATCAAACAATCAAGATTCTTCGCTAACACTCAGAATGACAAAATTAGACAGAATTATCACTTTTAACCAAATATTCATTCATAACTGCGAACTATAAACCAGCTTTTTACTTATTTTTTCTAGATTTTTTATATTAAGTTTTTAGGTAAAAACTAGTCGAATTTAAAATCGACATAAATTATCAAAATTTTGACTTGATTTTGGTAAGGAATTTCTTATATACATTTTCACTGTGATATTTTTTCAGAGAAAAATTTACTTATTTCCATTAAATTACGGAATGCCAACTATTAATCAATTAATTAAACAAGGTAGAAGCCAGAAAAAGAGCAAATCAAAAGCTCCAGTGCTTCAGTATGGATTAAACAAATTAAAGGGAGACAAGAAAGTTGATAGACCATCTCCATTCAAAAGATGAGTATGTTTAAAAGTTTCCGTAATGGGACCTAAAAAACCTAATTCTGCTCAGAGAAAATTTGCTAAGGTTAGATTATCTAACGGATCAGAAGTTTTGGCTTATATTCCTGGAGAATCTCACTCACTACAGGAGCACTCAGTAGTGCTAGTTCGTGGATGACGTGTTAAGGATCTTCCGTGAGTAAAATATCATATCGTTAGATGAAAATATGATGCTAATCCTGTAGCAGATCGTAAAAAGTCTCGCTCATTATATGGAGCTAAAAGACCTAAGAAATAGGATTAAATAATTTGGGTTAAAAAATATTATATTTATTTAGTGTTATTGTGTCGCACTCATGAGTAAACCAACAAGTGCTGTTATTCAGAAATCAAATGAAGAGAAATTCATTAATCATTTGATGAAAAACGGAAAAAAAAGCGTTGCTAGAAAAATTTATGCAGATGCTCTTAAAGAAATTAAAAAAGCTGGACATATGAATCCTGCTGTAGTGGTTCAGACTGCTATCGAGAACGCATCTCCAAATATTATGATTAAATCAAAGAGAATTGGTTGAGCTGTATATCAGGTTCCTGTAGAAGTAAAACCTGTTAAAAGATTTTTCTTCGCTACAAAATGGATTCTTGATGCTGCTAGATCAAAGGCTGGTAAACCAATGTCTCAGAAATTAGCTGAAGAATTGATTGCTGCTTACGGAAATCAATGAGCTGCTGTAAAGAAGAAGGAAGAAGCTCATAGAATGGCTGAAGCTAACAAAGCTTTTGCTTATATGGCAAAATACGTTAACTAATTTAAGACAATTATAAACTTTATCTCTTACCTGTGTTATAATGTGAGATACTAACGGAAGAAAAATTAAACATTTCCTTAAAAGACTAACTTGGCATAGAAAAAAGTCTTGTGCAAGAAATGATAAAGCAATTGATCGATATATTTTAATCCTAAAGAAAGAACAGAAATTCTGAGCTGATGATAGATGGGTTAAAAGAACTAAAGAAAAAGCTGAGCTTAGATTAAAGAAGCTTGGAATATCTCATGCAAAGATTAAAGAAGTTCTCGAATCTAGAGGACTTAAAGATTTATCATCTAAAGTTGCTTAACACTATGAGACTTAGAACTAATGCAAAAAGAAAGCTAAATAAAGCTTTGGTTAGAGTTGAAAAAACTGTGATTATGGATGTTCGTAAGAACCTCGATCAGCAGAAAAAATGGAAGGCTAAGGTTGTAAACAGCAAATCTGCTAAATAAATTTTATTATTGATGCTTTTGTTCCCATGAACTACGAAAGATTACAAAGCGTATATAGCAAGAATGGATATCCAATTCTTCCTGTTAGAACTGGTATGCTTATTGAAGTACACGAAAAAGTTTGAGAAGGTTCTACTGAAAGAATTTGGAAATTTAGAGGATTGGTAATCAAAACTAAAAAAGAGAACCATCCTGATGGAACATTCACTATGAGATGAACTTGTTCAGGTGTGACTGTAGAAAAGATTTATCCTTTCTCTTTCAATAAATTCGAAAAAGTTCTTCTATTAGATGAATACAAAGTTAGAAAATCTAAACTCTATTATATGAGAGATAAAATCTGAAAGGATGCTAGACTCAAGAGTATCATTTCAGCTGAAAATAGAGATTCAGATTTATTGAAGAAACTTAAAACTTTTGAAGCTCCAAAAGCTGAAGTAAAGGAAGAAGTTAAAGAAGAAAAAGTTGAAGCACCTGTTGTTGAAACTCCAGTTGAGGAAGCTCCTGCAACAGAAAGTGCAGAATAATAATATCATTTTATCTATTGAATAGATTGTATAAATGAAACTTTCGGTTAAAAAACGTGATATCTATGGGAAGAAAGTTAAAAGTCTAAGAGCTCAAGGATTAGTTCCAGCTGTTATATATGGTAAACATGTAGAGGCTGAATCTATATCTTGTGTAAAGAATGATCTTCTCAAGGTTTATAAAGCTTCTGGATATTCAACACCTGTTGAATTGACTGGAGATGTAAATCACTTAGTTCTTATCAATGCTTTACAATTGGATCCAGTATCTGATGAAATAATTTCTGCAGATTTCTTGGCAGTTAGTAGAACAGAGAAAGTATCTGCAAAGATTCCTGTAGTTACATTCGGAGAATCTCAACTTGAGAAACTTAATGAAGGTAAAATTATGCAGATTAGAGATGAAGTTGAAGTTGAAGCTCTTCCACAAGATTTACCAAGTAAATTCGAAATTGATATTTCAGTATTACAAACTGTGAATGACGTATTCTTCATTAAAGATTTGAAAGTTTCAGATAAAGTTACTATACTTGATGATCCTGAGTTGCCTATCTTAACTGTTTCTGTTATCGAAGATGAAGCAGCAGAAGGAGAAGGTGAAGCTGCTGGTGAAGAAGCTCAAAAGGCTGAATAATCATCAAAATCTATTTTAGATATCTTTTAAGAAAATATAATGGCGAGAGTGTGTTATTTTACCGGGAAAAAGACTAAATCCGGAAATTCTAGATCTCATTCAATGAGAGCTACAAAAAGATCTTTCAAACCAAATTTAATTAATAAATGGGTTAGATTGGAAGATGGTTCTTCTGTAAAGGTAAAAATTAATTCAAAATTATACAAGAAATTTAAGTGATTTCTCTAGAATTTTGATAGCAAATATGTATATATAATTCGCTGTACAGAAAAAATATAAAAAGTAAGAGCATATGGGGTAGTAGCTCAGTCGGTAGAGCAACAGCCTTTTAAGCTGGTGGTCCTGGGTTCGATCCCCAGCTACCCCACCATAAAGCTCTTATTTTTTTTAACCAAAAAAGTGATAAATAGCGACATTTCTCATTGTTTATTATAGGTAATTCTCTATACTATTATTGTTTATATCCAGATATTTTTATGCACAATAAATTAAAATTTAATATCCTCAAGCAAAAATGAAATGCTAGAGTTGGTGAAATTGAACTAAATGGAGTAAAAATTCAGACTCCTATTTTTATGCCAGTTGGAACTAAAGCGACTATTAAATGATTAATTCTCGATTTACTTCGTGATTCTCATTATATTTGAACTCATATAGCACCAATTAAATTGATTCTTGCAAATACTTTTCATCTATATTTACGTCCAGGAAACGAATTAATTAAAGCTGCTGGATGATTACATAAATTTGAAAATTGGAAGGATGGATTGATATTAACTGATAGTTGAGGTTTCCAGGTTTTCAGTTTATGACTTGGAAAGAAAAATGGTGGAATATTTTCTCATAATGTAAGAATGAAACTCAGTGAAGAATGAGTTAGATTTTCATCTCCACATGATGGTAGTAAACATTTTTTCACTCCTGAAAAGGTAGTAGATATTCAGTCAGATTTTGGATCTGATATTATGATGGTATTGGATGTGTGTTCTCCTTGAGATGCAGATAAAAAACACACAGCTAAACAGATGGAGATGACACATCGCTGGGCAAAGAGAGCATTTGAGCATTTTTGACCAAAATATGACGAAACTAGAGGGGTTTTATTCCCAATTGTACAGTGATGAACCTATTTGGATTTACGTCAGGAATCGCTTGAAACATTATCTCAATATGCACGAGATGGAATAGCTATTTGAGGAGTGAGCGTTGGAGAAGAAAGAGCAAAAGTGGAAGAGGTAATTCAATATACAGCACCAAAGCTGCCAAACGATAAACCTAGATATTTGATGTGAGTATGAACTCCTCAGGATTTTCGTTTTGCGATAGAACAGTGAATAGACATGTTTGACTGTGTAAGCGCGACTAGACTTTGAAGACATGGAATTATATTCTCAGATGAATGAAATATTAAGATAACTAATGCAAAATATGCTTCAGACTTTTCTCCTTTGACTTCGAATTGTGACTGTTATGCGTGCAAATATTTAACTAAAGCATATTTTCACCACCTATTACGTGAAAAAGAAGTGCTTTGATGAGCACTACTTTGATTACATAATATTGTCTATCTTGAACGTATTTTGGAAGACCGGAAAAGAAACTTTTTAGCAGAATAAATAAAAGTCTGAATGGAAAAAGAAAATTATTTATCATCATATGTTGATGTTAAAAATATCTGCCCAAACTGGGTTACAGATAATTATTTGGACTTTATGGATTTAAAATTGGAAGATTTAAAGGATAAAAATATTACAAGTATTGGGTGATGATTCTGAATTTTTGAGATGGATGCAGCCAAAAATAGAGCAAAAGTTACGGTTGTTGATCCTATGTTTATGGATAAAGATTATGCAGATTCAAAATTACAGGAAAATATAAAATGGATGAGTGATAAAATCAAAAGACAAAATAAAGGTATATTAGAATGAATAAGAAATGGTGTTTTAGAAACATTAAGTGAAAGTAGCGATGAAAGAGAAATAATGGAATGTAGAAAAAAATTAGATTGGTATGATGGGCTTCAAGTGGAGAAAAATGAATATTCAGATAGACATAAAGAATTATTAGATCATTTAAACAATTGGAAAACTAATCAAAAAGAATATCAATTAACATTAAATCCGTCATCTTGAGACAAGATTGAATGAATTGGTGCAGATAGTCAAGATATAGTAATTATTGCTCATACTTTAGGACACATATATAATAAATCTTCATGTGATATTGTAGATTTTTTTGAAGAAGCTCTGAAATTATTAAAATCTGGATGAAAGTTATATATTATGGATTACGTATGAGATATGGGATGTATAGATGAAATACTTGAAAAAACTGACAATAAAATGTATTATAAAGTAAATAAATGAAGCTTTATGTGTTGCTTTGATAAGGATTGATTAGCTAAATTCGTAGGAAATGAAAGAAAATAATATTTATTTCAATATCTATTCGAAATGTATTTTGCAGTAATAGGGAATTTCCCAGAAATCACATTAGCAGAATTGAAATTAATCGATGCAAAAGATATCAAAAAAGTCTGAAAGCATTTGATAGTTTTTGATACTAAGAAAGAAGACCAGATTCCTTCTCTTGCTTCACTTGTGAAATGGTGAAAAATTATCTCAATTTCAGAAATCGGAAATTACGTTGGTGATAAAAGAATTCTTTGAATGGAAGATAAGAATCAGGCCGTTAAATTTAAAAAACAGTTATGACTGAAGAGATACAAGGAAGTCTGACTTTTGCATACAGATATGGATGTAAAAAAGAAATGAATTGAACTAATCAAAATCTGAGCAGAATGGTGAATTGTACTATGATATCAGAATATTAAGCTTTATGAATTGGCTGATTTTGATAAACCGTGACGTAGTATGCAAATGTGAATGATGCCTGCAAAATTGACACATACTATGATAAATATTGCTTTATCTCATGCTGAAAATAAAAAATTTAAGTTAATCTATGATCCATTTTGTGGAACTGGAACTACATGAATTATAGCAAATTATTTATGATATGATTTTATAGGTTCAGATATTAAACTTTGATTTGCATTGAAGAATCAAGAATGGTGGAAAAATAATAGGAATTTCCATAATCAGATTTTTGATTTTTTTGATCAAGATATTTCTAAACCATTAGATGAAAAAATATTTCAACCATTATTAGACCATGAAACTTTGATAGTGACTGAGGGATGGCTTTGACCAATTATTAAGCAGTCTACTACGGCAGAGCAAGTTTATGAATATCAGCGTTGGGTGAAGAATTTGTATTTACAGTTTATCCAGACAATTGCAGATTTTTATGATAAACATGACGAGAAAAGACCTGTAATGGTGTTTACCATTCCAGTTTATATCTGACATGAAAATATAATTCAGGACTTGATTACATTACTATGTGAGAAATTGAAATGGAATTTAGAAGTGATTGAAGAACTTTATAAAAGAGAAAATCAAAAAGTCTGAAGAAAAATTATGATTTTAAAATAACAAAAGTTTAATTTAATAATTTTTTAAAATGGCTGAATATTTAGATTATTACGATATAGATTGAAATTATCTATGAAAAGATACTAGAGAAAATGTTCATTCACAATGATTATGGCATAATACTGTGCATTGCTGGCTTTATACTCCAGATGGAAAAATAATTTTTCAGATTAGGTCCGATACTCATACATTATATACTACTGCATCATGACATGTACTAAGTGGTGAAACTATTAAACAAGCATTTAATCGTGAGATTAAGGAAGAACTTGGTATCGAAATAGATACTTCAGATGCAGAACTAGTTTCAATAGTAGAATGGAAACAAGATAAAATTAAATCAGACT
>Ga0247608_10003961_pt1 | contig 16881 bp, 13 predicted proteins | sample 176DNAGHGlowgp2_FD_193490 | JGI IMG/M metagenome (GOLD analysis project Ga0247608, IMG submission 193490) | Sheep rumen microbial communities from Palmerston North, Manawatu-Wanganui, New Zealand - 1766 DNA GHGlow gp2 | ecosystem: Host-associated > Mammals > Digestive system > Stomach > Rumen ... | reverse complement strand
TATCCCGTACAGAAAGACTGGTTCACGCTCCTTTTCAATATGAAAGACGACGCCGTGGATGCCGCCGTGCGCCAACGGATGGGCCAGTTCTACTACATCTTCGACGGTGTGCAGCAAGTGTTGGGGCAAGAGGGTGTGCAGGCCCGGATGCCCATGACCTTGGTCATCGAGTAACCAAATATATCATTATAAACATTGTCTCGCCCCAAATCTTATCATTATGTCTCCTGAATTTCTCACTTCTGCCTTCAATATCTACCTCTGGGTGATGATCGCACTCGCCGTGGTGGTTTTCGTCACGCTTTACTTCGTGAAGGCGGGCTACGGCGTGTTCGTATCCGACAAATGGGGCAAGACCATCAACAACAAGGTGGCCTGGTTCCTGATGGAGTTCCCCATCTTCCTCGCCATGATTGTCATCTGGCTGCTCTCCCCGCACCGTTTCGACATCGTGCCGTTGGTTTTCCTCCTCGTCTTCGAGGTCCACTATTTCCAAAGGTCCATCATCTTTCCCTGGCTGATGAAGGGCAAGGCGAGCAAAATGTCGTTGAGCGTCATGTTCTGCGGCATTGCCTTCAACATCCTGAACGCCATGATGCAGGGCTATTGGATATTCTTCGAATCGTACAAGTGCGACTACCACGTCTTCGGGCTCTCCTACCGGGACACGGCCTGGCTGTGGTCGCCGCAGTTCATCATCGGTCTCGTCATCTTCCTCATCGGGTTCTATGTCAACCTGCGTTCGGACTACATCATCCGGCATTTGCGGAAGAGCGACGAGGACACGAACCATTATCTGCCGGAAGGCTTTATGTTCGAGTACGTTACGAGCGCGAACTATCTTGGTGAGCTGACGGAGTGGTTGGGATTCGCCATCCTGACGTGGTCGTTGCCGGGGTTGGTCTTCTTCATCTGGACATTCGCGAACCTCGTGCCCCGCGCCGACGCCCTGTACAAGCGCTACAAGGTGGACTTCGGCGAGATTATAGAGCGCAAGAAGTTGAAACGGGTGTTTCCGTTTGTGTACTAGTTTAGTGATTTGTGATTTGTGAGTTGTGAATAGAATTCCTTGAGCAAGCCCGTAGGGGTAAGAGCTCGGTAGATGTAAAGAATAAGGAACGATATGGGTTTTTATATCAACAAAGGTAACAAAGGTTTTCGGATGGTCCGGAACAGCGAGTACGTCGATAAATCGGAGCTGATTGCTGCGGTGAATCGGACGTTGTTCACGGAGCAGCGGTTCAGCTGTGTGTCGCGTTGCCGTCGGTTCGGCAAATCCATGGCGGCAAAGATGTTGGCCGCCTACTACGACTGCAGTTGCGACTCCCGGGAGCTGTTCGCCGACCTTGATATAGCCAAGGACCCCACGTTTGAGAAGCATCTCAACCAATACAGGGTCATCTATTTGGATATGACCAGCTTCATCACCCGGTTCAAGGACGAAAGCATTGTCCGCCACATTGACGAAGAGCTCAAAGCGGATGTGTGCGCCGCCTATCCTGAATTGACATTTGTTGAGAGGGATGACCTGATGGGTTGTCTAATGCGTATCAACGATGCTACGGGCGATTCGTTTTTCTTCATCATTGACGAATGGGATGCCATCTGCCGCGAATTTGAACCCGGTTCTGAGGGAATGGAATCCTACCTGAACTGGCTCCGCCGGATGTTTAAAGATGTAATCGCATACGATGTGTTCGCCGGCGTGTATATGACGGGAATCCTTCCGGTCAAGAAGTACAAAACGCAGTCGGCCATGAACAACTTCGTTGAGTATTCGATGGTGGAACCGGGAAACATGGGACGCTTCTTCGGTTTCACGAAAGACGAGGTGCGGATGCTCTCCGAAAAGTACAATATGGATTTCGATGAGTTGGAAAAATGGTATGATGGCTATCAAATCGGGGACGAGACCTCCATGTTCAACCCCAACTCGGTGATACAAGCCGTGACGCGCGGACGGTGCCGCAGCTATTGGGCAAGTACTGGTGCCTACGAAACCGTGGCCGAATACATCAACATGAATTTCGAAGGGTTAAAAGATGACATCATCGCCATGCTTGGCGGAGGGACGGTGAAGGTGAACACCACGCGTTTTTTGAACGACATCTCCATCATCCACAGCAAAGATGATGCGCTGACCGTCCTTATCCATCTTGGATATCTGTCTTTTGACTGGAAAAGAGGGGTCTGTTACATCCCCAACTACGAGGTGGCCGGGGAGCTGACCAACGCGGTGGAGTCCACAGACTGGACGCCGGTCATCCGGGCGTTGAAGCAGTCGGAGGATTTGCTGCAGGCCACGCTCGAAGGAGACGAGGAGGCGGTGGCGAAAGGGGTGGATGCCGTCCACGACGAGAGCACCAGCATTCTCTCCTACAACAACGAAAACTCCTTGGCCTGTGTGATCAGCCTCGCCTACTATGCCGCCCGCAACCACTACATTGTCCATCGCGAGTTGGCGAGCGGCAAAGGTTTCGCCGACATCGTGATGATTCCGCGCAAGAATGTGGATTCGCCCGCCTTGGTTGTGGAGCTGAAGTTCAATCGCGACGCCGACGCCGCCATCGACCAGATCAAGCGGAAACAATACCCCGCGAAATTGGAACAGTATGCAGGTAATCTTCTGCTCGTGGGGGTGAACTACGACAAAGGGACGAAAACGCACACCTGTAAAATTGAAAAACATTGAGTATATATAAACAAATAAGCAATATGAGCAAGTCAAATTTATTCTTTTGTATGGCGGTGATTTTGGCCGCCGGCCTCCTCACCTCCTGCGGCAATAAAAACGGTGAAGCCGCAATGCCACAAGCCAAGTTCGAGACAAAGGTGCTGAAACACGAGTCCCGCACCTACAACATGTCATTCCCGGCGACATTGGAAGGCACTTCTGAGGTGAAGGTCTATCCGCAGGTGGAAGGCATCATCCGCTCCAAGAACTACACCAACGGCACCCGCGTGCACAAAGGGCAGACCCTTTTTGTCATCGACCAGACGGAATACCGGTTAGGCGTGCAATCGGCGGAGGCCAACCTCAGCGCGGCCAAGGCGCAGATGGAGACCACGAAGCTGCAGTACGAGTCGAACCAGGAGCTGTATGCCAAGAAGGTGATCAGCGACTACGTGCTCAAGACCAGCCTGAACGCCTACAACGCGGCCAAGGCTGCGGTGATGCAGGCGGAGGCGCAGCTAAACATCGCCCGCACCAACCTCGGCTACTGCACCGTAACCTCGCCGCTGAACGGGTATATCGCCAGCAACGGCTTCGATGTCGGCGACTTAGCCTCGCGCGGCGCCTATCTCTGCCAAGTCAGCGACAACAACACGGTGGACGCCAAATTCTCCATCAACGAGAACCAACTGCTGGGAATCACCAAAGAGTACAACCTGAAAGTGACGAACAAAGGATTGGAGGGACCTAACGGAAAGCTCATCGGCGATGCCCTGCCTGCACTGAAGCTGCAGCTCAAAGACGGTTCCATGTTCGCGCATGAGGGAAAGGTGACCAAAATAGACGCTATCGTGCAACAGAGCACCGGTACGGTGACCTGCACCGGCTCGTTCCCCAACCCCGACGGCATACTCCGCTCCGGACTGTCGGCCAATATCGTGATACCCCTCTCCTCAGACAGCGTGCTGTGCGTGCCGCAGACGGCCGCCGTGCGCCTCCAAGATCAGATGATGTTCTATCGAGTGAAGTCTGACGGTACCGTGGAAGGTGTCCTCTGCCATGTCTTCCCTTCAAACGACGGTACGGAATATTACATCGAAGACGGTCTTAAGGTGGGTGATGAAATTGTCATCAATGGAGTGCGTAAACTTTCTAACGGCATGAAAATCAGATAACGATGGAAGAGAAAGTCAAGAAAACCAAATTCTTTGTGAAGCACTGGGTGGCGGCTTTCGCCATCGGTGTGATTATCCTCCTCGTAGGTCTGTTGAGCATTTTCACACTCCCTATCGAGCAGTACCCCAACATTGCCCCGCCGATGGTGACGATTTCGGCATACTACAGCGGCGCCGATGCCAACGCGGTGATGAAATCGGTCATCATGCCCATCGAGGAGCAGGTGAACGGTGTGGAGGACATGCTGTATATGAGTTCCACAGCGAACTCGAACGGCAGTGCGGAAATTTCCGTCTATTTCAAACAGGGTACCGATGCCGACCAGGCGACCACCAATGTGCAAAACCGGGTGAACACCGCATTGGGTCTGCTGCCCGCGGAAGTCACCACCCAGGGCGTCACCGTGACCAAGAGCGTGAACGCCATCCTGCAGATTCTCAGCTTGGAAAGCACAGATGACAAGTTTGACCAGAAGTTCATATCAAACTACTTGGACATCAATGTGCTGCCCGCCATCAGCCGTATCACCGGCGTGGGCCGGACCACGCTGCTCGGCGACAAGTACGGCGTGCGTATATGGCTCAAGCCCGATGTGATGGGCATGTATGGAATCACCCCTGACGAAATCGTCGCCGCCATCGGCGAGCAGAACCTTGTGGCTCCTATCGGCAGTTTCGAAAGCTCTGTCAACAAGATAGACATTGAATACAACGGACTGCTCAACGACATGAGCGAGTTCGAGAGCATCGTGGTGCGTGCCACCCCGGACGGGAACGTGTTGCGGCTGTCCGATGTGGCGGATGTGGAGCTGGGTACGAAGTCCTACGACTTCCGCACCGATGTCGATGGACATCCCGGCGTGCTGTTCATCATCAACCAGGCGCCCGGAGCCAACGCCACCAAGGTGAACGCGGAAATCAACAAAACCATAGAGAATCTTTCAAAATCACTGCCAGCTGGCTTGGAATTCAAGCAGTTGGAGACTTCCGACGACTTCCTGAACGCTTCCATGCACAGCGTGATTGAGACCCTCATCATCGCCATCATCCTAGTGGTTTTGATTGTCTATCTTTTCCTGCAGGACTTCAAGGCCACTCTCATCCCCTCAATCTCCATCATCGTCTCTTTGGTGGGTACGTTCGCCGTTGCCAAAGTGGCAGGCTTTTCACTCAACCTACTGACACTCTTTGCCATAGTCTTGGCTATTGGTACGGTGGTGGACGACGCCATTGTGGTGGTGGAGGCCGTCATGGCCAAATTGGAGGCCGGGTATAAAAGCACGACGACAGCCGTTAACGACGCCCTGTCCGAGGTTACCGCAGCCTGTATTTCCACCACATTGGTTTTCATGGCGGTGTTCATCCCTGTGACCTTTATGTCGGGGACCTCCGGCACCTTCTTTAAGCAGTTCGGTGTCATCATGGCTGCTTCTGTGGGTTTGTCTTCCGTGTCCGCTCTGACCATCTGTCCCGCTCTTTGCGCCCTGCTGTTCAAGCCGAAGAATGAGGACGGGGAGAAGAAAAACCTAAGCTACTATGTGCGTCTGGGTTACAATGCGGCCTATAGTGCCATCGAGAAAAAATACATGAGCGGTGTCGTCAAGTTCATGAAGAAACCTGCTTTCTCGTGGATTCTGTTGGCCGTCTTCACCGCCGGCATGGTCTGGCTGATGTCCACCGCACAGAAGGACTTGGTTCCGCAGGAGGACCAGGGCTTCCTCATCGTGGATGTCACGATGGCGCCGGGCACCTACCTGAACGAGACGCAAACGACCGTCAAGAAGCTGGAAGATCACATCCGCACCAGCGATGAAGTGGAGTTGGTGGGCGGCATCACCGGCTACTCCATGATGAACGGCGGTGCGGGCACCAACTACGGCACGGTGATGGTGCGTCTCAAGAACTGGGAGGAGCGTTCGTTCTACAGCATCGCCGGCCTGCAGATGGACATCTACATGTGGGCGATGGAAAACCTGCCGGAGGCGGACGTCACCCCGTTCCAGATGCCGCAGATTCCCGGCTACGGCACCGGCTCCATGATGGAACTCAACCTGCAGGACCGTTCGGGAACCGGCGACAACCAGGCATTTGTGGATATGGGTGTTGAATTCACCAAGAAGATGCAGGAGCGGCCGGAGGTCTCCACCGCCGCCGCCTCCTACTCGCAGGACTATCCCAAATACCGCTTGGAGATCGACGCGGCTGCCTGCAAGCGCAAGGGCGTCTCCCCGAGGGATGTCATCAACACCGTCGGCACCAACCTCGCCGGAAGGTATATCGGCAACTACATCCAGTACGGGAAAGTCTATCAAGTGCTGGTTGAGGCAGGCGACGAATACCGCATGGAGGAGAGCACCCTCAACCAGATTTTCGTCCCCACAACCGGCGGGATGGCACCCGCGTCCGAATTCGTATCCTTGAAGGAGGGTCTGGGTTCCTCGCAGGAGCGCCGTTTCAACTTGTTCCCGTGCTACAACATGATGCTCCTGCCTGCCGCTGGCTACACCACCGCGCACGTGCGCACCGCCATTGACGAGGTGATGGCCGAGGTCTTCCCCGCGGATTACGGCTACGAGTACGGCGGCATGGCCCGTGAGGAGGCCGCCAGCGCCGGTTCCAACGAGACCATCCTCATCTACGGCATCGCCATCCTCATCATCTACCTCATCCTGGCCTGCCTCTACAATTCCATCTTCATCCCGTTCGCCGTCCTCTTCTCCATCCCGTTCGGCCTGTTCGGAGCCTACCTGATCATTCGCCCGCTACAGACGATGATGGGCGTGGGCGCCAACATCTACGTGCAGACGGGTGTCATCATGCTGATGGGTTTGGTAGCCAAAACCGCCATCCTGATTACGGAGTTCGCCATCCAGAAACGCGAGGAGGGTTTGCCTATCTTCGATGCCGCCGTCGGCGCGTGCAAGGATCGTCTGCGTCCCATTCTGATGACCGTCTCCACCATGGTGATCGGCATGATCCCGCTGATTATCGAGGGCGGTGCCGGAGCTGTCGGCAACAAGTCGTTGGCCCTCACCGTCGTGGGCGGCATGATCGTGGGTATCGTCGCCATCTTGTTCGTGACCCCAGCCTTCTACATCTTCTTCCAGAAGTTGCACGAAAAGCTGACGCCGGGCGAAAAGAATGAGGAATTAGATATTAGGAATGAGGAATTAGAAATTAGGAATTAGGAATTATGAAGAACATACGTATATATATTATGGTATTGGTGGGGATGTTGCTGTTTTCCAGCTGCAATCTCTATCGGAAATATTCATCCGACGCCACCGTCCGGAGCGATGTGATGGGCGATGTAGTGAATCCGCAGGACACCGTCTCCATGGGTGCCGTGGACTGGCGCACCGCCTTCCCCGACCCGTTGCTGCAGCGGCTTGTCGAGACCGCGTTGGCCAACAACACCGACCTGCGCGTTGCGCAACTGTCCATTGAGCAAGCCCAGAACAACATCAAGGCCGCGAAATGGGGTTATGCCCCCACATTGGCGTTCACCCCGCAGGCTTCCTACACGCACCAGGGGACGGGGGCATTCACTTTCCAAGTGCCTGTGACAGCCAGCTGGCAGTTGGGCATTTTCGGACAAACCACCACGAATGTGCGGATGGCCAAGTCCCAGGCCTCCTACGCCCAGGACTACAAGCAGGCGGTGCAGGTGAATTTAGCCGCATACGTGACCAGCCTGTACTATACCCTGGTGATGCTCGACCGCCAGTTGGAGGTTGCTGTACAGACCGATGCCTTGTGGGAAGAATCACTGGAATCAACCCGTGCCCTGTACGATGCCGGTGTCGCCCAAAGTCCTGCCGTCTATCGGATGGAGGCGTCCGTGGCGCAAGTGAAGGCTGACATCGTCGATTTGCGCAACAGCATCCTTTCCACGGAGGCGCTCCTCTGCAACCTTTTGGCCGAACCGCCGCACCATATCGAACGCGCGCCTTTCGGCACTTTCAAGATGCCGGAGCAGCTGCATGTAGGTCTTCCCCTGCGCCTGCTTGACGCACGCCCCGACGTGCGCATGGCCGCGCGTAACATGGAACTCGCCTACTACGGCACCCAGCAAGCCCGCCAGGCCTTCTACCCCACCCTCACCATCAACGGGCTCTTCGGCATGGCCGGCAGCCCCGTCCAGATGCTGGGGCAGGCCTTGGCCTCACTCACACAGCCCATCTTCGCCGGTGGAAAGCTCCGCGCACAACTCAAGAACGCCAAAGCGGACCAGGAAAAAGCAAAACTGGAATTTGAACAGGCACTGCTTGACGCGGGCAGCGAAGTCTATGAGTATCTCCATGATTGTCAAGCTGCTGGACAAAAAGCCGTTTTTATCGAAACCCAAGTCAACGCACTTCAGGAAGCCTACAATGCGACTTCCGAGCTGATGATGAACGGCACCAACACCTACTTGGAGGTGCTCACAGCACAAGAATCGCTTCTGACGGCGCAATTCGCGCAGGTGCAGAACCGATTCGAGATGATACAGGCGCTCATCAACCTCTACACCGCGCTGGGAGGATTCGGAACGGCGAACTAAGGTAAGACAACAAGACTGATAGATACGATGCGGCGGGGTTCCTAACGGAACCTCGCTGTCATTTTGGGGTCGTCGAGGGGAAGGCGTTGCGGGCCGACGGAGTAGTCCTTGCCCGTTTTCTTCCACGCGAGATAGCATTCCCGGATTTCGTTCCGCCAACCCTTACGGATGAAAAACTGTCCGGTACGGTCCCAGAAATCGTTGATTTCGATGACCACCGGACCTTCGTCGGTGAGGGCGATGTCCCAGCCGGCCACTTTGCAGTAGGGAAATGCCTGCTGGAAACGAGTCACCTCCGCCTTCACGGATTCCCAATTCTCGAGGAGGACGCCGTTCAGCTGCGCCCCGCTGTCGGGATGGCAATCGATGTCCTTCACCATTCGCCAGCCGTCGAACTGGATGGCATGGCGAATCTCGCCAGTCGCAACATCCACACAGACATCCACGTTCCCGCCGCCGCCCGCATTATCGACACACCGGCCTGCCCGACCGATTTTGATGAAGGTGGCAATCACCTTCGCCGAGCCGTCCGGATAGAGGGCCGTCATGAAACGCACCGTGTTGACCGACGAGGGGTTGAAGGCGGCGAGCTGGGCGGTCTGCCGCACCACGCTCTCGAAGATCAGGGCCTCGTCGCCCAAAACGGATGAGAGGGCCAGCTGCTGACCGTCGAAGCGGGTGAGTACCGCGTCATTCTCTTGATAGTCTATGCTTTTGATCACCCACACATTATCGCCATGGGAGCTCTCCGTGGTTTTGATGACGCAGCATTGCACCGCTTTGTCTTTCAGAATATGGAGGATCCCGGCGAGGTCGCCAGCGTATTCGGTGTTTTCGGAATAGCGGGCTTCAGGCTGGTAGTAACCATAGAGCTCTGAGGTTCGGATTCCCGTGTTTTCCAGCATCTTGTGCGCCACATACTTGTTGCGGGCCAAGGAGAGATACTTCAGCGGGTTGAGCAGTTCCAAGTAGTAACGCTGCTCGTCCAACCCCAAGAAATCGCGGCGGAACGCTTCGCTCCGCTTGTCGAACTCGAACTCGTAATACTCCTCCGGCCGAAGACCTTTGGTGCGGTGGAGGGCGATATAGTCACGCATCACCTTCTCCCGTGATGAAGCCGGGTACTTCTTGGCGAGCTGTACAGCGTGGTAGAGGGTGGCGAAGGCGGTTCTTAGCGACATGACAGAGGGTTTTTAGAGGTGGGTACGGACGTAGTGGTATTTCTCGTCCATCTCACGCTGGATGTCCAAGTCGAAGATACGTTTCAGGCCTGTTGCCTTGATGGAGGCCGGCATTCCGGCGAGCATCGTGTAGGGTTCGATATGGGAGAAGTCCTTGTTCACCAAGCTGTTGGAGGCGATGATGGTCTTGCTCGGCACGACGGCGCCTTTGGAGAAGGTGGTCCGGTTGCCGACCCAGATGTCCTCGCCGAGGATGATGGGCTTGGTCAGCGGTCCGATTTCGCCGTCGCGGTTGAGGTTCTGCACGTAGTGGAAGGTCGTGTCCATGAACTGGCAGTCCCAGGCCGCACGCACATTGCTGCCGATGACGATCCGGTCGAAGCAGAAAATCTTGAGGTTGGTGCCGAGATAGACTTCCCGTTCGCCGAACTCCAGGGTCGCGTTGTCGGAGACCACCACGTAGGAGCCGTGGCCGAAGATGGCGGGACCGTTGAAGATGACGGTGCCGCGCACGTTCCAGATGCACTGCTGGATGGCGGTGTCCACGTAATGGTCGTTCTTCCCGATTTTGATCATCCCGGAGGAGATGGGCCCGTTGATGACGACTTTTCCCGTCAGGCTGCGGAAGGTCACCTTCCCGTACAGCCACACGGGGAACTTCTTCGCCACCGCAAAGGGAAACGCCTTGAAATTGAACCAGATGGTTTTCAGGACGTTGATGGTCCGTATGATGTATAAGAAGGTACGCATATTCGTTTCGGGTTGATTTTAGCCGAACATTGCGGTTTCGACGAGTTCGCAGATGATGTGGCCGATCATGATATGGCTCTCTTGGATGCGGGGGGTGTCTTTGGAGGGGGCATTCAGCAGGATGTCGGCGTAGTCTTTCATGGCGCCGCCGGTCTCGCCGGTCAAGGCGATGATTTTCACACCCATCTCTTTGGCCGCCTCGAAAGCGTTGAGGATGTTCTTGGAGTTGCCGGAGGTGGAGATGCCCACGATGACGTCGCCGGCCTTGGCGGTGCCGCGCAGGAGCCGCGAGAAGACGAGGTCGTAGCCGTAGTCGTTGCCCACGGCGGTGAGGTAGGAGGTGTTGCAGTGGAGGGCTTCGGCGTTGAGCGGCGGCCGGTCGAAGTAGAAGCGGCCGGAGAGCTCGGCGGCGAGATGCTGGGCGTCGGCTGCGCTGCCGCCGTTGCCGCAGAAGTGGATCTTGCCGCCCTGCCGCAAGGACTCGATGATCATCTCCGCAGCCTGCTGGATGCGGCTTTGAAATTCGGGGTTATCCAAAATTGCCCGTTTCGCAGCGATGGATTGTTCAATGGATTGGGATATTCTCGGATTCATCATAAACGGTCATTCAAAAAAACGGCGCGAAGATACGATTTTTTCGGCAGTGGTCGCATATTTGAAAAATCGTATCTTTGCACTTCTTGTTGGAAATTATGTATATCAAAAAAAATAACGTTATGAGAAAACTTTACACCATTCTGACCATGGGTCTCTGCGTCTTGTGCGCGACATTGTTGCTGACATCCTGCAACAACAAGAAGAACACCACGAAATTCGTGGAAAATCCCGACATGGAGTACCGCACGCTCGGCAGCACCGGCTTGCGCGTGGGGGTCATCGGCCTCGGCTGCGGCGGTTTCGAGGAGATCGACTCCGCCACCTCCCGTGAGCTCGTGACCGCCGCCCTTGACCGCGGCATGAACTACATGGACATCTACGACGCCAACCCCAAGGTGCGCAGCAACATCGGCTACGGTCTCGATGACCGCCGCAACGAGATGATCATCCAAGGCCATATCGGCTGCTGGTGGAACGGCGAGAGCTACGAACGCACCCGCGACGTGGAGAAATGCAAGAAAGGCTTCGAAGACCTGCTCACCCGTCTGCACACCGACTACATCGACGTCGGTATGATGCACATTTTCGACAAGATGGAGGATTGGGAGGCCGTTCAGGGCAGCGAATACCTGCAGTATGTCAAGGACCTGAAGGCGCAGGGCAAGATCAAGCACATCGGTGTGAGCAGCCACAACGCGAAGGTGGCGCTGGCCATCGCCAAGAGCGGACTCGTGGAGGTCATCATGTTCAGTCTGAACCCGGCCTTCGACCGCACGCAACCCGATGCCAGTCCGTGGGATCCAGAGACGTTCAACAACATGTTGGCCGGCATCGACCCGGTGCGTATGGAGCTTTACGACTACTGTTCCCAGCATGACATCGCCATCACGGTGATGAAAGCCTACGGTGGCGGCGACCGTCTGTTGGATGCCGAGAAGTCACCGCTGAAGGTGGCGCTCACCCGTGACCAGTGTGTGGCCTACGCGTTGTCGAAACCCTGCGTGGCCGTGAGTCTCTGCAGTGCCAGCAACGCCAACCAGCTCGACGAGTACCTGCACTATCTGAAAGCCACCGACGCGGAGAAGGACTACAACGCCGTGCTGAACCGCACGACGGCGCAGGCGGGCACGAGCGCCGGCCAAGGCGAGTGCACCTACTGCAAACACTGCGCTCCTTGTCCGGCGGGCATCGACATCGCAGCCGTCAACAAGTTGCTGGCCCAGGCCGAACTGGAGGGCAGCGTTTCCAAGGAGCTGGCTGCGGAGTATGCAAAGCTCAAGCAGCACGCCGGCGACTGTCTGCAGTGCGGGGTCTGCGAAAATCGTTGCCCCTTTGAGGTGCCCGTACGCGAAAAGATGGAAATGGCGGTGAGGGTGTTCGGATATTAGAAGAGCTCTTCCATCGTCTTTGTGAACCGCGACCAGGCGTACTTCTTCTTTTCCTCGACCACATTGGCCTCGAATTCTTCCTGCTTATGCTCGGAGAAGAAGCGGTGCAGTGCGTCGGCGATGGGTGCGGGATCCGGTTCCACGACATAGCCTATTTTCCCATCGGGGACGATTTCGGGCAGGCCGCCGACATTGGTGACCAGCATCGGTTTCTCGAAGTGGAAGGCGATTTGGGTGACGCCGCTCTGCGTGGCGGTCTTGTAGGGTTGTGCCACGATGTCGGCCGCACTGAAGTAGCGGTTCACCTCGCCGTCGGGGATGAAGTCGGTGCAGAGCACCACGCGGTCTTCGATGCCCAGCTTCTTGATTTGGTTGAGATACGGTGACGGATCGCCGTAGAACTCGCCGGCCACTATCAGCTTGACGCCATCTTCCTTCAGGCGGTTGTCTGCAAAGGCCTCCAGGAGCAAATCGAGTCCTTTGTAGCCGCGTATGAACCCGAAAAAGAGTACGTACCGGTTATCGGGGCTGAGCTGCAGCAGCGAGAGTGCCTGTTCGCGCGGCAAACGTTCCCCGTAGTGGTCGTATATCGGATGGGGCGAGAAACGTTTGGGACAGTTTCTTTTGTCGAAACGTTCAATGTCGTGCACCACCGACTCCGAAAGGGCCATAAAGCCGTCCATCGATTTCACAAAGTAGGGAGGCAGGAATTTGTCAAGGAGATTCGGTTCGTGGGGTATCATGTTGTGTACCAACGCGATATTCTTTGTATGTCCGTTCCGATGCACCTTTCGGGCGATGGTGCCCATGCAAGGCGCCATGAAGGACATCCAATAGGCGAAAATCAGCACATCGGGCCGTTTGCGGGCGATTTCACGTCCGACTTTGAGCCAATTAAACGGATTGCACGAATGGACTTTCCGGAAAATAGTCAAGTGGTCGGGAGCGGGATCCGGGCTGTACTGGGTCTTGCCCGGGAACAAAAAGTTCGGGTATTGCAGGGTGAAGGTGTAGATTTCGACTTCGTGTCCCTGTTTCTGAAACTCATTCGCGAGCCGCTCGTTGAATGCCGCCAGTCCGCCGCGATAAGGATATGCCGTACCAAGAATGATGATTTTCATAATTTCGGATTTGAACCGCAAACACTAGATTTGCAGCTGCAAAAATAAACAAAATAACGATGTCCAAGACAGTGCGATTCGGAACCGTCACATTATGAGCGTGGGGAGGTAGTACACCGCAAATCCCACCACGCCTGCGAGCAGAATCAGCAGGATAGGGCTGGTTTTCCACTTCAGGGAGGCGAAGAAGGCGGCGGCGAAGAGGGCGATGCTGAGGCAGAACTGCAACGGGTTCTCGGCAAAAGAGCCGAACGTCTCGGGGCTCACGAGCAGAAGGGCGGCGGCGGCGATCAGTCCCACCACGGCCAATTTCAGGTATGTGAGCACCGTCTTCACGACGGGATTGTCCTTGTGATGGAGCAGATAACGGCTCACGAGCAGCATGGCGATGAACGGCAGCAGTATCACGGAGAACGAGGATAAGAAGGCGCCGAGGACGGCAAACGCGGGGTCGTAGCCGGCATTGATGACGGCGGTGTAGCCAGCGTAGGTCGCCACGTTGATGCCGATAGGACCCGGCGTGACCTGGCTCGTGGCCACGATGTCCGTGAATTCGGCGGAGGTCATCCAGCCGTTCTTCTCGACCACCTCGTTTTGGATAAGCGCCAACATCGCGTAACCGCCACCGAAATTGAAGATGCCGATTTTGCAGAAGGTATAGAAGAGTTTCCAGAAGATCATGACGTGGCCTCCTTCCCTTCGATGTACTTTCCGTACAGGAAGCCGCCGATGCCGGTAGCCACGATAATCCAAATCGGGGAGACGCCGAGCAGCCAAATCAGCAACGCGGCCGCCAGGGGAATCCAGAAGTTGTAGCGGGAGATCTTCGCCGTTTTGGCCATCCGGAAGACGGGGGCGGCGATGAGGGCGACCACCACGGGGCGGATGCCTTTGAAGACGGCCTCCACGACCGCATTCCCTTGCAGATAGTGCAAGCCTGCCGCCAACATCAAGATGATGAGGATGGGCATAAGGATGTTGCCGATGACGGAAATGACCGCACCCGGAAGCCCACGCAAGCGCCATCCGACATGCGCGGCCATGTTCGCGGCGAAGATGCCCGGCATGGTCTGCGACAAGGCGATGATGTCCATGAACTCCTCGCTGGTCAGCCATTGGTGCCGGTCAACCAATTCTTTCTCCATCAGGGGGATCATGGCATAGCCGCCTCCAATGGTGAAGGTGCCAATTTTGAAGAACGACCAGAAAAGCTGTCCTAACGAAGCCATAGCAACGGCAAAAGTACTCTTATAGTGTTATTGTTCTGTCACTTCCGTAAGTTCAATCATTCCGTCGACCTTCGCGGTGGATAATTGTCCACACTTGGCGAAGTCTGTCCATATCCGGCGCAGGGGCTTGCCGTGTTCGAGGAAATCGCGCCCGGAAAGTCCTTGTGCCATCAGTGTACCTTCCACCCCCTTCCCGCCGAACAGCAACGCGAGTTCGGTGATATGTCCGGCACCGATCACGTGCTTGTCTTTACGCCAGAAAAACGAATAGAGGTGGACTTTCCCGCCACAGCGGGCGTAGCGTTGGGCGAATTGCCGGGTCGGCCCTGTGAAGATATCCATCGTCATTTTGTGTAGAAAGCGTTCCAGCAGCCAGCGTGTCAAGACGTTACGATCCAATGCGCTCGCCACCTTGTTGCCGCCGATATAGGTAGCCGCCTCGCGGGCATTCGTTCCGATGATGAGGTCGTGCTTCGGGGCGACCTCCCGCCAACGCTTCTCTTCGTCTTCTTGAGCCGGCAGCGGATATACGCCCGAATGCGGTGCGAAGATCATGTGCTTGGCCTTCCCGCGTTCGGTGACGTGGCTCGTGATGGCTCGCTGCGCTTCGAGGACTTGCTCCACCGGTGCATCCAACGGAAGTTCGTTGAGCTCGTCCAAGATTTTGCGCTCCATCGCCCCGCGGTTTTCCAATGTGCCCAGCGGGTCGCTCTGGATGATGGCGCGGCGGTAAAGCCCGTCGGTACCTTCGGAGAGCATGATGCAGCGTACCAGGTCCCCACCGGCCGATTCACCGAAGAGGGTGATGTTGGCCGGGTCGCCCCCAAAAGCCGTGATGTTGGTATGTACCCAACGCAGACCCTCGATGGCATCGAGCAGCCCATTGTTGGCAAAGTCGCCTTCGCGGTTTTTGACGAAACCCAAGAGCGAGAGACGGTAGTTGATGCCCACCACGATGACCCCGTTCTCTTTTGCGAGCACCGTGCGGTCGTAGAATTCGTTGTCGCAGCCGCCGTTGCGGTAGGAGCCCCCGTAGTACCAGACCATGACCGGCAGCCGGCTGTCCGGTGTCGCGTCTTCAGGGACAGCGAGAGAAAGATACTGGCAACTCTCCTCTTGCGGTAACTCCTCATAGCGTATCCCGGTGAGCGTCCGCTCTATCGCAGAAGTGAGCTGTACCGGGAAGGGAGCAGGGGTGGTGCAGAGGTGTTTGGCGTCCCCGTAGGTGTACGGCACAGGCGGTGCGTACCGTTCGGAGTTGGCATAGCGGATGCCGAGGAACTGCCGGCATCCGTCCGCCACAAAGCCCTGGAAGGTGCCGGCTGGCGTATGGACGGTTGGAATATCGGGTGATTGCATATTCAAACTATTGATGGTTTATTCTGACGGCAAAAGTAAGAAATTTCTACGATTTGCAGGCAACACGGTAAAACGACGTTTATAAAAAAGGCTCCGCAGATGAACGCGGAGCCTGAATGTCTTGTTGGGTGAATTACTTCCCGATGATCGCGGCGAGTTCGTCCACGCCCTTCGGCAAGTGCGGGCCCAGCACGCGGTGACCGGTTTCGGTGATCAGCAGGTCGTCCTCAATGCGGATGCCGCCGAAGTCGCGGTACTTCTCCACCACATCGTAGTTGATGAAGTCGGCGAACTTGTTCTCCTTCTTCCAGATGTCGATGAGGTGCGGGATGAAGTAGATGCCCGGCTCGATGGAGACTACGAAGCCCGGTTTCAGCTCGCGGGCCATGCGCAGCGACGCCCAGCCGAAGATGTTGCTCGGACGCACCGTTTCGTCATAGCCGACGTAGATCTGTCCCAAGCCTTCCATATCGTGGACGTCCAGACCGATCTGGTGACCCAAGCCGTGCACCATGAACAGGGCGTGCGCGCCCAGCTCCACGGCCTCCTTCACGTCGCCTTTCATCAGACCCAAGTCTTTGAGTCCCTGGGCGATGACTTCGCAGGAGAGACGGTGCAGTTCTTTGTTGTACATACCCGGGTGCGCCGCGTCGATGGCACCCAAGTTGGCTTTCAGCACGATTTCGTAGATTTCCTGCTGTTTCTGGGTGAACTTGCCGTTCACGGGCAGCGTGCGCGTGTAGTCGGAGCAGTAGTTCATCAGTCCCTCCGCGCCGGCGTCCATCAGCAGCATGTTGCCGGCCTTCAGGATGCCGTTGTGCAGGTGGTTGTGGAGCGTTTCGCCATGTTGCGACAGAATCACGG
>Ga0247608_10003959_pt1 | contig 16894 bp, 14 predicted proteins | sample 176DNAGHGlowgp2_FD_193490 | JGI IMG/M metagenome (GOLD analysis project Ga0247608, IMG submission 193490) | Sheep rumen microbial communities from Palmerston North, Manawatu-Wanganui, New Zealand - 1766 DNA GHGlow gp2 | ecosystem: Host-associated > Mammals > Digestive system > Stomach > Rumen ... | reverse complement strand
CATTAATGATATTCCTGATAGCTTCTTCATCGGTGGTAAACTCTATCGCATACACCTTATTGTGCTTCTTCAGGTCTGAAAGATCCTTAAACCGGCGGATGACATTTCCCGACTTTCCGAGAGAAACGGCATCTGAAATAATATCGCTGTTTCCCCAGGAAATACCAAACTCCGAAGCGGCCACCTCAACGGAATTTCCACTGACACAGTTCAATATGATATTTGTATTTTTAAGGCTATCCACATAGCCTTCCACAGCATTTAAGGCCTCTTCCCCGGTCATTCCCGAGAGATCTACCTCTCCTGCGTAAACCCCCTCATGGATCACGCCATCTCCCGGATCCTCTGCAAGAGCGGGAGCCGTGAGAAAGAGGCTTATAAACAATGCTGTGATAATGATCTTTACGGATCTCATCAAAATAAAACCTCTGTTTCCGATACAAACGTTTATGGTATAATCAGAGCATATCAGTTGCCCGGAATGAACATTATCACCATCGCAACGATCAGTGCTATCACTATCATCGTTGCTATCGTCTTTTTGTTTCTTCCGTTAAAAAACTTAAAAAAATTCACGACACACCTCAATCTTCCGCTATGCGGCGAACATACATTAACATTTGATTATAGATGAAACTTCTTACTTTTACAAGCGTGATACTTATCGGTCTGGTGATCAATAATGCTATCAGGAGGAGCAATGCCCGTTCAAAAAAGATACGGGATGAATTCTGGGAAAGAGAACGTATCTCCCGCAGGACTCCGGGGAAATCCACGGAAGACCTGAAATTCATACAGTTTCCCGATGATCTGCCACTTCATATTAGCACAGATGACCCCCAAATCAAGGAGTATCAGGAAACTTTGGTGAACATCACAAAGAATCCGGTCATAAACCTGTCCGGTATCAGCAATACTGATATCCGTCTGGCCTACGGGGCCCCCAACATGGAGGAGCTCTCCCGGGCAGACGAGAGATTCATAGTGATGTGCCGGACCTTAAATAATCTGGCATATGCCTATCTGGATACAGGCCACAGGAAGGAGGCGGAAACACTCCTTGCCTTTGCTGTTTCCGGAGGCAGCGATATAAAGGAAACCTGGACAGCCTTAGGGCGTATCTATATGGAGAAAAGCGACATTCAGGCCCTCGATACTCTGATCAAAAAAGCAGGAAACCTCGGGGATGACGTTACAGGCAAAAGGGAAATACTCGACTCCTTAACTGATTACAGAAAACTTACGGATATAGTCTCATGACAAAGAAAAATAAAGAAATAATACAAAGGCTTAACAATGAATACGGTCTTTTTACCGAACCTACTCTGGATTACGGCGCGCCTCACGAGCTTCTCATTGCCACCATGCTCTCTGCGCAGTGCACCGACGAGAGAGTGAACATGGTCACAAAGGATCTTTTCCGGAAATACAGGTCTGTCGGGGACTTTGCCGGTGCCGATATCAGTGAACTGGAAAAGGACATCCACTCTGTAGGCTTTTATCACGCAAAGGCCGCCCATATCATCGAAGCCTGCAGGACGCTTCACGAGGTTTATAATGATGAGGTCCCGTCAGACATCGAGGCTCTGACCGGTCTCTCCGGTGTGGGCAGGAAAACAGCAAATGTAGTGCGGACCCATGTATTTCATATCCCGTCCATAGTAGTGGATACCCACGTTAAAAGGATCAGTAACCGTCTCGGAATGACAAAAGAACAGGATCCTGTGAAGATAGAGTTTGATCTGATGAAGAAGCTTCCTGAAGAGCAGTGGTCAGCCATTAACCTGCAGCTGATCACTCTGGGAAGGACTATATGCACCGCCAGGAATCCCAAATGCGGTGAATGCTTTTTAAGGGATATATGCCCGTCTGCAATGTGATCATTAGAGGAGGATAAACAATGAATGAAGGAAGAAGAATGTACGGTCTCTGTACCAGGATGTTTCCTATTTGCAGGAGCATCACCGGAAACGGGGTGAGAGAGACCTTCAGGCTGCTGCAGGGGGAAATCCCGGATATTCCCTTTGAGATGCATGAGGTTCCCACCGGGACCCAGGTGATGGACTGGAAAGTGCCAAAGGAGTGGAACATACAGGATGCCTATATCGAAACTCCTGACGGTGAACGTATCTGCGAATTCAGGAAGAATAATCTCCATGTTCTCCATTACAGTGTTCCCGTAGACATGAAAGTTTCACTGGAAGAGTTAAAGCCCCATATCACGACTCTGGAGAGCCAGCCGGATCTGATACCCTATGCCTCCAGCTACTATGCGGAACGCTGGGGCTTCTGTATGGCGCATAATGATTTCCTGAATCTGAAGGAAGGCGATTATCATGTAGTGATAGATTCCGAGTTAAAGGACGGCAGCCTGACCTACGGGCAGATACTGATACCCGGCGACCGGGACGAGGAGATCTTTTTCTCCAGCTATACCTGCCATCCTTCCATGGCAAATAACGAGTGCTCCGGTCCGAGCCTGATAATAGAGCTCGCAAAGTACTTAAGCTCCCTTCCTAAAAGACGCTACAGCTACCGTCTGGTGCTGGCTCCCGAAACCATAGGTGCGCTTACGTATATCAGCCGGAACCTGCCTTATCTTCAGTCGCATGTTAAGGCTGCTTTCAACCTGACATGCGTAGGAGACGACCGCACCTACTCCATCGTTCATTCGAGATACGGTGATACCCTTGCGGATAAGGTGCTTACTAACATCCTGAGATTCCATTGTCCCGACTATAAGGATTACGACTATACGAAACGCGGCTCCGACGAGAGACAGTATCAGGCACCCGGGGTTGATATTCCCATGGTTGCTTTCTGCAGATCGAAGTTCCATGTATTTCCGGAATACCACACTTCCGCGGATAACCTGGATTTCATTTCCCCCGCAGGACTGCAGGGTTCCTTTGACGTCATGAAAAAGGTCATAGATACGCTGGAGTACAACCGTTACTACAAAGTAACCACTCTGGGCGAGCCACAGTTAGGCAGGCGCGGTCTGGTTCCCACCATGTCAAGTAAGGAAACGTACCAGCAGACCCTGGCTCTCAAGGATCTCATTGCCTACGCTGACGGTACCAACGACCTCGTGGATATTTCAAACATCATAAATGTTCCGGTGGATGTGCTGATCCCTCTGATCGACAAGCTCACAGAGTGCAGGCTTTTCAGAGAAGCCGCAGTAGAATGAGAGCAGTACCCACAGAGCGTATTTTGCTCCGTGGGAACATAAAGCGGTTCGGCGCTAGCCGACTCGAAAATACCTACACAAGGCACGCTATTTCACTATGCCTCGCTTACGCTTGGCAAGTGAAATATGTGTCGTCGGGCGCCTATCGCAGAGGCAGTTCCAGCACAGAGCAAAATACGCTCTGTGGGAACTGCTCTCATTTCAAGGGTTGTGCGCAGAATACCATTATTGAACGCTGGCGGATGGTTATCCTTTCGCCGGCTTCTTTTCTCCCTTTTACAAAAGAATCCTCCTCAAAGGTATCAATAGCGGTATACCATCTCAGGCCGCATTCCACAGGGAGCTCCGGCAGTCTTATCTCCACATCCTCCCAATAGGTATTGAGTGCTATATACACGATATCATCCCCTCTGCCCCTGGGGTTTCTGCCGGCGAACATCACTCCCACATAGTGATCGTCATCAGAAAATCCCTCTTTCCAGGGAGTGACTCCATGGGTGGAAACAGTGGGAAATCTGGCAGAACACATCTGCCCTTCTTTTCTGATGGCGATATGCCTCTTTCTGAAGCGTATCATTTCCCTTACATATTCGTGGAACTTCTTATTCAGCTTAAGGGTATCCCAGTTCAGCCAGGAGATATAGTTATCCTGACAGTAGGCGTTATTATTACCTCCCTGGGAATTGCCGAATTCATCTCCCATAAAGAACATGGGGGTACCCCTTGACAGCATTAGGGCTGCCATGGCATTTCTCATCATACGGCGCCTTAACTTCCTTATCTCCGGATCCGAGGTCTCTCCCTCTACTCCGCAGTTCCATGAGAGATTATCATTAATCCCGTCTGTATTATTCCAGTTATTTTCTTCATTGTGTTTTTCGTTGTAAGCGTAGAGATCGTGGAGTGTAAATCCGTCATGGCACACAAGAAAATTCACGCTGGCATTATAATTTCTCGTATCCCCGTGATACAGATCGGGAGAACCCATGATCCTCTGTGCAGCAGCATTAGCTTTGCCGCTGTCTCCCTTTAAGAATGCTCTCATGTCATCCCTGTAACGTCCGTTCCATTCTGCCCATCTGTTCCACGACGGGAATGAACCCACCTGGTAGAGTCCTCCCGCATCCCAGGCCTCGGCTATCAGCTTTACCTTTCCAAGGATCGCATCAAATGCGAGACTCTGGAGAAGAGGCGGCTCTGACATGGGAGATCCGTCCTCATTTCTACCCAGAATGGTTGCAAGGTCGAAGCGGAAACCGTCTACCCTGTAGGCCGTAACCCAGTAGCGGAGACAGTCACGGATAAGCTTCTGCACAATTGGATGATTGCAGTTAAGGGTATTTCCGCATCCGGAAAAGTTATAGTAATATCCGTCCGGTGTCAGCATATAGTAGATATTGTTATCAAGCCCCTTAAAGCTGATATACGGGCCGTTCTCATTTCCTTCAGCTGTATGGTTAAACACCACATCCAGGAACACTTCTATCCCATGATCATGGAATTCCTTTATCATGGCTTTCAGCTGTGACCCCTCACGGTTATGCTCCTTTTTTGACGAATAGCTTGTATTCGGTGCGAAGAAGCTCACTGTATTATAGCCCCAGTAATCCATGAGTTCTCTTCCGTAGAAATCACGCCTGCCGAGGATCTCATCAAACTCAAATATGGGCATGAGTTCCACCGCGGTTATTCCGAGATCTTTAAGATACGGTATCTTTTCCTGGACACCCTCAAAGGTTCCGAATCTCCCTTCTCCCACGCCTGAGGACTCGTCCTTCGTGAATCCTCTAACATGCATTTCATAAATGATCAGGTCCTCCATGGGAGTAAGGGGCATCTCGGATTTTCCCCAGTCAAAGTTATTCTTTACAACCCTGGCGCGATAGCCTCCAATGACCTTTTTTCCCCACTCATGCTGTCCGGCTACGGCTTTTGCATACGGATCCAAGAGTACCTTCGTCTTATCGAAGATAAGTCCCCTCTTCGGGTCGCAGGGTCCGTCCACCCTGTAGGCATACTCAAATTCCTCTATGTCCAGATCAAAAACTATCATTGAATAAACATTTCCGATCCTGTAATTATGGGGAAAAGGAATGCAGGCGTAGGGTTCCTCTTCATTCCTCTTAAAAAGGAGGAGCTCTATATCCGTTGCCTGGTTGGAGGATATGGTGAAGTTTACCCCGCAGGGTATGGCTGTAGCACCCATCAGGTCGTAGAATCCCGGTCTGATATCAAATCCGTCCACGTGATCCAGGGGAAACATATGGATACGCCCGTACTTTGGCATATCATTTACAACATCATAGGTTGGTTCCCATTTGCTGCTCGGCCATTTCTTCGATCCGTTTTCCGATACACCTTCGTTCTTAACAATATTCTTCTTTGCCATAATACCCCCTGTGATTACAAAATGCGGAGCAGCTTATACTGCTCCGCCGGCTGTTAACCCTAATTATATCATGATATATCCGATCATTTAAATAGATTCGGATCTTCCATAATGTCGAGAGGATAATCCCCAAGGTGTTCGATCTTAAAGCCGTTTGCCTTATACTTCTCATAGTCAAAGGCATCCAGCTCGTCACATGCAATCTTATGGAACCCGTCTTTCCTCAGACAATTCTCCTTATGGTCACTATGTCTCTGTATGTTGCGGGTGTGAGTTTGATACCCGTCGCCGGAGTAGAGGCATGGCAGATGGTATTATTGCCGATATATATTCCCACGTGTCCCGAATAGCAGACCAGGTCTCCGGGCTGTGCTTCGGAATAGGAAACGCCTCTTCCCGCTGACTGCTGCTCCCAGCTGGTCCTGGGTATGGAATATCCGAAGTGCGAGAATACTGACTGGGTAAATCCGGAACAGTCGCAGCCGTCTGTCAGGCTGGTTCCTCCGGAAACATAGGGATTTCCAAGGAACTGCTGTGCATAAGAGGCTACCTGGCTTCCGGTTCCGCTGCCACCGCTGCTGCCACTGCTTGATGAGGATTCCTCTTCATACTCTCCCTCTTCTTCCGGAGCGTACTCTTCTTCCTCATTATCTTCCTCATTTTCACTGTCATTGTCCTTTGAGGACTTTGCTTCCTCCTCAGCCTTCTTCCTCGCTGCCTCTTCCGCCTTCTTTTTCTTTGCAGCCTCTTCCTCTGCCTTCTTCTTTCTGGCAGCAGCCGCAGCTTCCTCAGCTTCGACTATCCTCTTTATCTCTTTATTCTGAGCAGCGATCTGATTCTTGTACTGACTTGCCTTTGCTCTGGCAGAAGCCAGCTGTTCATTAAAGTTTTCAACCTTGGCCTTTTGTTCATTAATGGTTCTCTGGAGCTCATCGGATTCTTCCTCGTAGGTATCCTTTATCTCCATCAATTCATCCAGCTCATTCTGGAGTTTTTCTTCACTTTCCCTGACCTGCTCCTTTGTCTCCTGATATTCAGCCAGGAGATTTCTGTCGTATTCATAGATCTCCTCCGCATAGGCTGAACGGTTGAGGATCTCCGCAAAATCGGATCCCCCGGAGAAAAGCTCGGCATAGGGGCTTATGGAGCCTCCATGCTCATACATATATTTAATGCGGCGTTTCATGGAAGCATACTGCGCCTCTTCCTTCTTTTTCGCCTCATCATACTGCTCTTTTGCTTTATCGACCGCTTTTGTCTTGTCCTTTATCTCATCCTCGATAACGGAAACCGATGTAATGATCTGTGCAAGTCTTTCCTGACTTTCCTCCATTTCCGCTTCTGTCTCTTCACGGTCCTCTTCTATGTCAGAGGCTTCATTTTCGGCCTGATCCAGATTCTTCTGTGATTCCGCCTGTTCCTTTTGAACGTCAGTAACGGTGCGCGCACCAAATGCGCTCACCGTCAGGCCTGCAGATAATGAAATTGTAAGGAGTGCACAAAGTGCGCGAGATACGTATTTCAAAAAAGAATCCTCATTGGATATAATCAGGTTGGTGTCATTCTGAGCAAAACGAAGAATCTATAAAAGCCATAGGCGAGATCCTTCGCTAACGCTAAGGATGACACAGGTGAGTTTATAGCTCGCAGGTTCCTACTGTTCTGGGGAAGGGAAGTACGTCACGGATATTTTCGATACCGGTAATATACATTACCGCTCTTTCAAATCCGAGACCGAATCCGGCGTGCCTCGTGGAACCGTATTTCCTGAGGTCCATATAGAAGCCGTACTGTTCCTCTGTCATACCGAGTTCCTCAATACGTGCCTTCAACTTATCGTAATCATCTTCCCTCTGTGAACCTCCGATGATCTCTCCTATTCCGGGAACAAGGCAGTCCATAGCCGCCACTGTCTTACCGTCGGGGTTCTGCTTCATGTAAAAGGCTTTTATCTCCTTCGGATAGTCTGTTACAAAGATCGGCTTCTTAAATATGGTCTCTGTGAGATACCTCTCATGCTCCGTCTGGAGATCTGCTCCCCAGGAAACCTTGTATTCGAACTTATCATTGTGCTTTTCCAGCATCTCAATGGCTTCGGTGTAGGTAACACGTCCGAAGTCAGAATTCATGACATGATTCAGCCTGTCGAGGAGCTCATGCTTTTTATCGATGAACTGGTTAAAGAAAGCCATTTCCTCCGGCGCATTGTCAAGAACATACTTTATAATGTACTTGATCATCGCTTCAGCTATCTCCATGTCATATTCCAGATCCGCAAAGGCCATTTCAGGCTCGATCATCCAGAACTCCGCAGCGTGACGGGTAGTATTGGAATTCTCCGCACGGAATGTGGGACCGAAGGTATATATATTCCTGAATGCCTGGGCGAAGGTCTCGCCGTTAAGCTGTCCTGACACCGTAAGGTTGGTGGGCTTTCCGAAAAAGTCCTTGCTGTAATCCACCTTTCCGTCTTCAGTCATGGGGAGCTTATCCATGGGAAGAGTTGTCACCTGGAACATCTCACCTGCGCCCTCTGCATCGGAACCGGTTATTATGGGCGTATGGACATAGACAAAGTCCCTTTCCTGGAAGAATCTGTGGATGGCATAGGCTATAAGTGAACGGACCCTGAATACCGCCTGGAAGGTATTGGTCCTCGGGCGGAGATGGGTAATGGTCCTTAAGAATTCCATGGTATGTCTCTTTGGCTGAAGAGGATAATCCGGTGTCGATGCTCCCTCTACCATGATCTCCTCAGCCTGAAGCTCAAAGGGCTGCTTTGCTTCAGGTGTTGCCACGAGCTTTCCCTTTGCTATCACTGCCGCCCCCACATTCAGCTTGCAGATATCGCTGAAGTTCTGCATGCTGTCATGGTATACGATCTGGAGGGGCGCGAAATATGTACCATCGCTCACCACCAGAAAACCGAAGGATTTTGAATCCCTGTTGGTACGGATCCAGCCTCCGACTGTAATGTCTTTATCGATGAATTCTTCTGTATTTTTGAATAAGGTGCGTATCTCTAATATCTTTTCCATGGTTTTCTCCTATTTCTTTACCCTCATCCGACACTTACCAGTTCACATTCTCAGGGTTTTCGACCTTGGCATTCTTAAAGAGCATCTCCTGGACTTTTCTGGTGAGAACCGCGTCCTTAAAGCTCTCTTCCTGACCCTGGGCCTTTACAGCCGCCTTAAAGTCTTCCGCATTTGAATATCCGTATGTAGCCGCGTCCTCTTCGTACTGGGCTTCTACATCGGCATCGGAGATCGAGATATTCTCTGCCTTTGCGAGAGCCTGAACCAGTAGCTGCTGTCTCGCTATTGACTGGGCATATGCTTCAAGCGTCTTGTCAAAGTCGGCTTCTGTCATTCCCTGCTGGGTCAGATATGTATCGAGATCCATACCGTATGCAGCGAGGCTTGTCTCAAAGTTCTCCTTTTCCGCAGCCTTATTCTCTTCCACCAGCCATTCGGGGATGGCATCACCTACGGCAATATCCGAGTTATCCTGAACCTGGACAAATAGATCATTATAGGCCTGGGTCCTGGCAGCCGCGGATTTCGTGGTCTGAAGTGCTTCCTTCAGCTTCTCCCTGTACTCCTTCGCGGTGGAAACATCCGGATCCAGTTTAGAAGCCACATCATCTGTAAGTGTGGGGATCTCGTCTTCACTTATGGAATTGATCTTTACGTTGAATACCACATCCTGTCCCGCCAGATCCGCACTGTGGTAATCCTCCGGGAATGTAAGATGCAGTTCCTTTGTATCTCCCTTATTTGCTCCGATAAGACCTTCTTCAAAGCCCTCTATAAATGTTCCGCTTCCTATCTTCAGATCTTTTCCCTGGGCGGTTCCTCCCTGAAATGCCACACCGTCTTTCTTTCCCTCGTAGTCTATATTGACGGTATCTCCTTCACGGACCGCTCTGCCGGTCACAGGCTTCGTGGTAGTCAGCCGCGCGAGGGAGTTTTCTTCGGCTTCCTTTATCTCCTCATCGGTTACGGCGGTATCATTTACCGATACGCTTAAACCCTTGTAGTTACCCAGGGTGACGTATTTTGTAATATCAATATCGTCAAAGCTCCCCTTTTCGGCTTCTCCGCCCTCTTCCTTTTCCTTTGCGGAATGAACGGTTTTATCTGCTTCTGTGACATTCATGTCTGATCCGCTGCATCCCGTCATGATAACAGCAGCCATACCGAGTACAGCTGCAGCCAGATATAATTTCTTCATAATGCTCCTCGTTTCTTACTTCAGCGGCTTTGCTCCGGCCTTTGCCTGGAGATTGTCGCGCCACTCTGCGAATTTTGATTTTTTCTTTGCGGGGGGAGGTGTGATGGAACCCCTTATTCCCTTGATATTTGTGATATAAAGACCGCTCACCGTAGCCTTCACCTCTTTCTTCAGAGGTGCAATGTCAAATACCGATATATCGGCAATGAAGGTCATTATCTGAGGACCTACCTTGGCCTTTATGATAGGTACTCTCGTACTTCTCATATACCACGGGGTCTGTTCAAGGACCGCATCCGGAAGTCCGGCATCCTTGATCTTCATCTTTTTCTTGTCGATTATCAGCATGGATACTGTCTGCTTAACCGCATCCATGGCTTCCTGCTGCTCAGCCTGTCTTTTCTCAGCTTTCTTTCCGAGGAATACAAGAGCCGCCAGTATCAGAGCCAGGACAACCAGTATCACGATCAATACAATAGTTACCGTGTTCATTTTGCTCCTCTCAATCGTAATCCAGCATTTCTGCCATATTATCGTTCAGCTCGCTTAAATATGCCTTAAGCTCATCTGCTATTTCCGGATTTCTGAGACCGAACTCAATATTTGCCTGCAAAAATCCCGTCTTGGAACCCACATCATATCTGTGACCCTTGAAGATATATGCGTACATGGCCTGATCCGCAGCCAGACGCTTCATGGCATCAGTGAGCTGGATCTCTCCGCCCGCACCCTTCTCCTGGGTTTCCAGATATCTGAATATCTCCGGGGTAAGAATGTATCTTCCCAAAATAGCCACATTACTGGGTGCTTCCTCAAGCTTCGGCTTTTCCACCAGTCCCTTTACCTTGTATACCCGGTCATCCACCTGTTTTCCGTCAACAATTCCGTACTTGCTCACGGCGTCGTCACTGACCTTCTGCACTCCCACAATGGATGTCTGGTATTCATTGAATACCTCTATCATCTGCTGGAGACATGGTTTTCTGGATATGACCACATCGTCACCTAAAAGGACCGCAAAGGGTTCATTGCCGATGAAATGACTGGCTGTCAACACGGCATGTCCCAGTCCTAAAGGCTGTTTCTGTCTGATGAAATGGATATTGGCGATCTCCGGGATAGCCTGCACCATTTCCAGCATTTCATTCTTTCCGTCCTTCTCCAGCTCCATTTCCAGCTCGATGGATCTGTCGAAATGGTCCTCTATGGATCTTTTGTTTCTGCCTGTTACAACGATGATATCTTCTATCCCCGCTGCCGCTGCTTCCTCGATAATGTACTGGATCGTCGGCTTGTCGACTATGGGAAGCATCTCCTTTGGCTGGGCCTTGGTAGCCGGTAAAAACCTTGTCCCCAGCCCCGCTGCAGGAATGACCGCTTTTCTAACCTTCATCAGTTTTCCTCCTTCTGGGTGTGATATCTAATGACAGATGACAGTCAGCCACGAATTCATAATTGAATTCCAGACCATACTTCACTTCCGCATGGATCCTGTCATCACTTTCCTCTACAGAGATCTCGTCAGTATTAATACCCACGAGCAGCGACCCGAAGGGCGTTGTATAGCTCGTAAGGGTCTTCTCCCTGTCCATAAAGGTCATATGGAGCTGGGTACCGCCTCTTCTGGTGAGCTCCATTGCCTTTTCATCAAAAGTCAGCACATTTTTGGTAGGCGTTCCGTCATCTTCATACTGCTCGAATCTCAGGAAATGCCTGCCGTTTTTCGCATTGTATTTTCCGTTTACCAGTATCTCCACGGAATTCTCGTCATAGGCCTCGTCTATCTGTAAGCCTTTTATGGATACGAGTACGTCTTTATTCATCTTTTCCTTTTTTTCTGAAGCTTGTTTTCGTTTTCCAGATGATAATAAATTCCGAGCTCCTGGTCGTCAATATGCAGCTTGATAACCTCCACTGCCCGGTTATTCTCACCTTCCTCAAAAGCCTTGCATATGGCTTCGTGTTCCTCTATGAGGTGCCTGTGATCCTTTGTATCCTTCAGGTATTCGTACTGATAACGGAAGAGCTGTTCTCTAAGGTGCTGGAGTATCTCCATTATCCTCGCGTTACCGGACGCTCTGGCTATTGCCTCATGAAATACGAAATCCGCATCCGCCATGGCAACTGTATCTCCCGACTTCACAGCCTCCCGGAATCTCTCATTGCACTCCCTGAGCTCCGCTATCTGGTCTCCGGATATACGCCCGCAGGCTGCATTTACTGTAAATGCTTCCAGTGTGCGCCTGGCTTCCAGCATGTCTTCCAGCTGCTTATTGTCGATACTGGCCACATGGGCTCCCCTTCTGGGAAGGATCACTGCAAGTCCCTCCTGTTCCAGCATCCTTATGGCTTCTCTCACGGGAGTTCTGGAAACACCCAGCTTTTCCGCAAGAGCGACCTCCATGAGCCTTTCCCCGGGTTTCAACTCCCCGTGAAGGATCTGCAGTCTCAATTGATTGAATACCGTGTCCCGAAGCGGTAAAAATGCATCATTTGTCGCATCAGCATATGATGGTAAACTCATACTTTCTCCTCTTTAACGCCAGCTGTTATCTGGCTTACACCGGTCGGACCCTTCACTGTTCACATTGTTTCTGTCAGGATCACCCGGCAGTCCTGAAAGTACTCTCTGCAGCTTTCCGCTGCCTCTTTCAGTAGCTGTCTGTCCTCATCAATGGCGAAAACCGTAGGTCCGCTTCCGCTCATGAGAACCCCCTGCAATCCTGTCTCTCTCAGCCGGTCCTTTATCTCCCTGATCTTTGGTACTCTGGGAATGGTCACGTCCTCCAAAACGTTTCCCATCCTCAGCTTCAGATCCTGAATATCTCCATTTGAAATATCCTCTATTATACCGTCTATATCAGGATGGTCACTGTGGTCTTCCCCGTCATAAGCCTCATACACTTGTCTGGCGGAAACCCCCTCCGGAGGCTTTACCAGCAGGATCCCGCACTCCTTTAGCTCAGGAACTACGGGTGTCAGCACCTCTCCTATGCCTTCGGAGAGTCTGGTACCTCCCTCCAGACAATAGGGTACATCCGCTCCCAGCTTCACACCTTCTTCCCTTAGCTCTTTTAACCCCAGTCCAAGGGAGAAAAGCTCATTAACAGCTTTCAGGACAGCAGCGGCGTCACTACTCCCGCCGGCCAGTCCCGCCGCCACGGGGATCTCTTTTTCGATCTTTATCCCGATACCGGAACTTATGCCATATTTTTCTTTTAGGAGAAAAGCTGCGCGATATGCAAGATTGCGCCGGTCATCCTCAACCTCCTCGCTGTCTGTCACGGTCTTTATACCGTAATCCGGAGATTCTTCCCTGACCGTCACCGTATCATGGAGCTTTAAGGACTGCATGACCATCCTCAGAAGATGGTACCCGTCTTCCCGTACTCCTATTATATCCAGACCCAGATTGATCTTTGCATGAGCGTACTTTATTATCTGTCTGTCACTGTCCATTTGTATACATTTTGAAACGTTTTACTATAAAAGTCAATTACCTTATCTTTTTTTCGAGGATATCTTCATTTCATACATACGTTTATCTGCCAGATTATACACTTTTTCCGTGGAACAGTCCTGGACCTCCGTACTTCCTGCGAGACCGTATGCCGCTGTTACCGGGAATCCAAGGGTCCTTCCAGCTTCCTTTTCGAGATCAGGAAGCCAGGTGAGACGGCTTAAAAGCTCCTGATCGCTGGCGTCATCAGAGATTATCAGGAATTCATCACCGCCGGGCCTTATGACGTCACCCACATCCGAAAAGCACTTCGTCAGTATATCTCCAAAAGCCCTTAAGAGTCTGTCTCCTTCATGATGTCCCCTGCTGTCATTTATCTTCTTAAGATCATCCACATCAAAGCTTATCATGTGGTAGTCCTTTTCCCCATTATCCAGTTCTTCCATACGTTCTTTACAGTAAGTTCTGTTTAAGAGTCCTGTGAGGCCGTCTGTAAACGCCAGCTTCTTCAGGGTGTTTTCCTCTGCCTGTCTCAGGTATTCCACATACAGTTCATATATGTACGAGCCCAGCATCATCATCATCAGGATCAGGGTTCCGTAGAGCAGTAATGAATGCCTAAGAACGGGCAGCTTGAAGTTGTATCGTTTATACAGGATATATCTCACAGTCTCCGCTGCAAGGATAATAAAGAAAAATACACCTTCACTGAATTTCGAAGTGTAGAAAAACTCCTGATCCTTGCACTTTCTAAGCTCCAGAAGAGCTGCTGCCACCAGACTCACGACTCCCATTATCTGGATGAAGCAGCGTACATTGCAGATATGGATCTTATTTATCGCTGAAAGGAAGATAACCGCGGCGATAACGACGATATCAACAGCGAGGATGATATTCTGTATGAATTTCTCCTTTTCCCTTCCCTCAACTATAGCATCGCTCATTATGGATACAGCCGGAATAATACTCAGATATCCGAACAGATACCTTGAAAAGGTATTCCATTCGAAGTCAAGCGAGAACAACTGTATAGCATAGATAACACAGATATTCCAGCATCCTACGGTAAACAGGAGTACACCGGTATTTAAGATCTTGCTGAAAGACTTACCCTTAAGCGCCAGAAACAGGGATATTATGATCAGAACGATCCCTCCCATTACCAGTGATATGGATATGATCACGGGATAGATATTATGGTTGATGTAATCCGTGAATCCCCAGGTCATCCCCTCCAGAACCACTCCCGAGATATAGGAAAAAGCTCCGTTTTCACCGGCTCTGATAACAACTGACAGGCTGTCTCCCTGTGAATTATCCGGGATCCTGATAACGTGTACCGCCGACCCCACCATTTTACCGTTCGCGAACTCCTTTGACCCGTAGCCGTATACTATCTTATGATCCACCTCCACGGAAATAGTAGAAAGGGTGACAGGAATTATTATAGCGTTGCCTTTAGGCAGATCCCAGGGCAGCTCAGTACTGAGGGTCAGGAATTCCCCGCGCTTAATACTCCTTGGAAGCCTGAAGCTTTCAAGATCCACATTCTCATATATCTTTCCGTCAAAAGAAACATTCCAGCCTTTTGAAAACCCGATCCTTCTGGAAGCCGATGAATGTCTCGTCAGATTCACCAGATTAAAAAGGCCTGCCAGAAATATCAGCATCAGAAGACCGCTTATGATGATCTTTCTTTTTCTTCCCAGTGCAAGGTTCTTCATTTTGCTTCAGGTTCTTTCCTTTTTCAGATTCTTCTTCATCTGATACATTCTCTTGTCTGCAAGTATGTAAACATCCTCGGGATCTCCGCTCTCCACCTCATCGCTGGAAGCGATACCAAAGGACGCATCTATGGCAAACGGGATCTTCTCATCTCTCGCGACTATCTTTTCAAGCCTTCTGATGAACTTGACCTTATTCCAAAGCTTATCCTCGTTGCTTTCTGTTGAAATATACAGGAATTCGTCTCCTCCTACCCTGTATACGTCATCTCCGCCTTTCAGTGCTTTTCCGATAATATCCGCAAAGGAGAGTATATATTTGTCTCCCATCAGATGTCCGAAGTTGTCGTTTACCTGCTTTAATCCGTTCAGATCCATATTCATCATTGTAAAGCTTTCTCCGGATTCACGAAGCTCCCTGAACCTCTCTTCACACATTCCTCTGTTCAGGAGGCCTGTCATCTGATCCCTGTGGGCAAGCTTTCTTAAGCGCTCCTTCTCGTTATCCTTAAGACGCATATTGTAGATTTCCATGAGAAATCCCAGCATGATTATGACCACATAGATCAGGATGGATACGGGGATGATGATATTAGTAAGCCTGGAAGAAACTGAATACAGCATGTCGAGCCAGTAGTAAATGACATACTCCATGGCTGCGACCAGTATCATATAATCCAGTCCGATCTGAAACATTCTCTCCGAAGATTTCATTCGCCTCCACTTGGACTTCCCCGCAAAGAAAAGGATAAGCGCGATTACAAACAGGAGTATATGATATACATAGACAACCTTGGACACCTCCAGAACGCCTGATATCTGCAAAATAAGTGCCGTCAGGAAGAATCCGCAGGCTGCTGCGGTTGCGGATGTAATGATCCTTTTAGCCTGTGGGGATGCGGAATGTCTGAAATGCCTGCTGAGGAACAAAACGGGTATAGGCATAAAGTACATACACAGGTACTCAAGTATGGAATTCAGGGTTATATCCCCTGAAAACAGCTGCAGTGCCTTTATGGTAGCAAGACACCATATTCCCGAGGTGATGGAGAAGATCCCCACGGCACCCAGAGGTAAAAATCTGGAATCCAGTAATACTGCGGGAAAGAAAAGCAGTACGAGAACTACTCCTGCAAATACGAGCAGTATCCCGGAGAAAATAGAGAAGATCCTCTCTTTGGAAAAACTTGTAATAGCGGATTCTGCCGGGGTCAGACATACTTCCGGCGGAGCGTTTATGGCATTTTTCTCTGATGCTGTCATTTCTATGGTGAGTTTTTTGCCATAATAGCTGCTTGGCAGAAGTATAAAATGATATCCGCTTCCCACCATACTGTGAGAATTGATCTTCGAATAGCCATAGCTGTAGAGCTGTCTGTTGTCCACCATGACCCTGATGGCCGAAAGCCTGGAGTAGACCCTTAGTGTCAGGGGTACATAGGTCTGCACATTTAAGATATGAGACATCTGTACCGACTCATTCCACTCGAAGCCGTTGAGAATCTCCGATACCTCCTTCATCGTCACATTCTCATACGTCTTTTCGCCTCTCCTGACCTCCCACCCTCCGGGGATATCATACTCCACACTTTTCCCGGCGTGGATCATGAGTCCGGCGAAAAAAAAGCATATCAAAACAAAGGCTGCAAGGAAACAGCCTGCTGTCAGCGCTATCTCTCTTTTCCTGCCTCTATCCATATCCCGTATTATCCGAAATAATTCTCACCCAGATATGCTACTATGATCCCCAGTATACAGCCTGCAGCTACCTGCAGGGGCGTGTGCCCCACAAACTCTTTAAGCTTCACGTCCATGCTGAGAGTTTCCTCGCTGAGACGGTCTAAAAGCTCAAACATCTCATTTATCACCTGCGCCTGTTTACCTGTCTCCAA
>Ga0247608_10003958_pt1 | contig 16899 bp, 18 predicted proteins | sample 176DNAGHGlowgp2_FD_193490 | JGI IMG/M metagenome (GOLD analysis project Ga0247608, IMG submission 193490) | Sheep rumen microbial communities from Palmerston North, Manawatu-Wanganui, New Zealand - 1766 DNA GHGlow gp2 | ecosystem: Host-associated > Mammals > Digestive system > Stomach > Rumen ... | reverse complement strand
CGGGCAATGAAGGCAGATCAGAAGATCTACGACTTTATGTACGAGCGAATACCTGAAATGGTTAAAGATAAAGAAGTCCTTGAGCTTGCCACAGGTCCAGGGCTTCTGGCAAAACACATTGCTCCCTCTGCGAAGACCGTCCTTGCTACGGACTATTCGGATGGCATGATCGCTGAGGCAAAGAAAGGCGTATTTCCAGAAAATCTGCGCTTTGAAGTGGCGGATGCCATGGCGCTGCCCTATGATGATGACACTTTTGATGCGGTCCTGATCGCCAACGCGCTGCACATTGTCCCCGATCCGGAGAAGGCGCTGTCTGAGATCGACCGTGTTCTTAAGCCTGACGGTCTTCTGATCGCCCCGAATTTCGTCGAGCATAAAGGGACGTTTGTCAGCCGCATCTGGTCCGGAATTCTGCGGATCGCAGGCGTCCGCTTCGAGCATCAGTGGTCTGCACAGGAGTATCTGGACTTTCTTGAGAATCATGGATGGCAAGTCACCTTCAGCAAAGAGATGGCGGCACGGATCGCGCTGATGTATGTGGAATGCAGAAGAACTGCAGAATAATTCTGAAAGGATCGCAAACAGATGAAGTACGGAATTATGGGAATGCTTTTTTCAAAGATGATTGAGAAGACGGTGTATGAATATACGTCAAAAGCTGTTCCGCAGATTGATATGCGAAGGTTTAAGAAAAAGCATATGGCGGAGTATAGAGCCATGGTTTCAAGGACGCCTTCCGTGGGCTCCATGAAAGAAAACATGTTCGCGCCGGTCATGTATCTGGCCTGCTATGGGTTCGCCTATTACAAGGCTGACCCGGAGCACATCACTATGGAGGTGTTCGACGGGATGATCGACGCCATCTGCAAATGCGATACGATGAAAAGATTCTACAAGGGAAAGAACTGCTTCGACCGGAAAGAGATCGACAAATATGTTCATGGCTCTGAAAGATCGAAGAAAAAGCAGTATCCCATGGACTGGGTCTTTGATTTTTTCTATGATCTTTCGGTTCCGGAGTATTACGTCACACACCGGGAATGCGGTGTCTGCAAGATCGCTCAGCAGGAAAACCTGATGTTCCTGATGCCGCATATGTGCGTGATGGATTATCCCACCATAGAATACAAAGGCGGAAAACTGATCCGGACCAAAACGCTTGGTGCCGGTGGTGACTGCTGTGATTTTCATGTTGTGAAACCGTGAGGGACAGTATATGAGGATACTTGTTATCGGAGCCGGGGTGATCGGCTCAAATCTGGCAGCTGACCTGTTCTCTTCCGGGAGGAACGTTACCCTTCTGGCGAGGGGTGAATGGGCGGATGTGCTGGAAAAGAACGGTCTTCTGATCGATCCGATCTTCTCTCCGTGGAAGAAAACATACCGGATCCCGGTCATCCGGAAACTGAAGACAGATGATATTTACGATGTGATCCTTGTTGTGATGCGGTATACGCAGATCGAAAGTCTGATATCCGATCTTGCAGCCAATGGCTCTAAGAACATTGTCTTTGTCGGGAACAACCTCGCTCCTCAAGATCTTGTCGAAAAGCTTTCCGGAAAAAATGTACTGTTCGGTTTCAGCATGGCAGCCGGACACAGAGAAAAAGACAGGGTCGTTTCCATTTCCCTCCATAAGATCACGATCGGACAACTGAAGGACGCCGCTTCCAACGAACGCCTGATCCGGGAGATCTTTGAAGGAACTAAAATCAAATCCGCCTATCAGCCAAACATGGAGGACTATCTGCTCTGTCATGCGGCTTGTGTAACGCCGATCGCCTTTGCCTGCTATTACTGTGACGGAGACCTGAAACGGATAAAAAATGACAAGGCCTATCTGAATCAGATCATCGATGCCAATATAGAAGGATATTCGGCAATCGAGAATGCGGGGCACGAGATCCTTCCTGATCCTGACAAGGATTATCACAGCAGGAAGTACAGACGCATGTGCTACACGGTCTATAAGATCATGTGCGCCACTGTCATCGGGAAAATCTGCGCCTCTGACCATGCGCTGAACGCTACTGAGGAAATGTCGGCGCTGAACGAAGGGCTGAAGAAGTTCTTTGATGAGCATCAGGCCGATTGTCCGACGTATCTGAAGCTTGAGCATGACGCGAAGACATATATAAGCTGATCCGGAGGTAACTGAATGAGCGAACTGAAGAAAGACAGCGTTGAAAGAACGCTGTGCATCCCTCTTTGGAGCCGGGCAATCGCTGTAAAGAAGCTGCCGCAGATCCTGCCGGACTACGACGCGGTCCGGATCCTGAAGGAAATGGGAGAAACCAAGCCGCCTACAGTCTTGTATAACCTGGAATGCGGTGCGCTGGCAGGTGCGATCCGCCAATATGACTTCGCATGCGAGATCCGCGAATATCTGAAAGATCACCCTCATGCAACCATCGTTGAACTCGGCGCAGGTCTCTCCTGCCTCAGAAGACAACTGAAAAATGAAATCAATCCGTGGATCAACATCGATTTCCCGGACGTGATCGTCTGCAGGGAAAAGTACATTCCGACCGGAACGCTGGAAAAGAATGTGGCATGTGACATCACAGATCACAAATGGTTTGATGAGATCCCGTTCGAAAAAGAAAACGGTGTGATCTTTCTGGCTGCAGGCGTTTTGCACTACCTGACATACGATGCGGTAACAGAACTGATCGCAGGTATGGCTGAACACTTTCCCGGCGGACTGTTCGTCTTCGACTTTATCAGCAAGAAAGGGACGACGGGCGTAAACGCTCAGATCAGGATGACAAAGAATGCAACAACCATGCGATTCAGTATGGAAGACGCGGAAAAGGAACTCACTGCCATGAGCGGCAAGGTGTCAAAGGTCATTACGAAGAGCTATCTGGAAGGGTATCCGGTAGAGAACGTTAAATACAGCTGGCTCACGAAGCAGTACATCAAGTCCAAACGTGATAAGTTCTATGTGGCCCACGTTGAGTTTGTGAAAGAGTAAGTGGTTATGAAGAAATACGAACCAAAGCAGATGGCAGCGTCGAGCCGTTACCAGAACTATTTTCCGACCCTGTCTGCAGAGATCCAACAGGACATTTACGGCAGGATGAACGAGCTGCTGACGGAAGAAAAGGAATACTGTGACAAAGGGAACTACGCACACATGTCCCAGATTCTGACCTCTATTGCCCTGTATGAAATCCTTCAGAAGCACGGATATTCCGAAGAAGGGGCATACAGGATCGTGTCTGAGGAAATGTGGAAGTTCCTTGATCCCTCCGGCATGCAGAAGCTGGCCAGGAAAAGCTTTTTCCTCCCGTTGATGAAAAAGATCGTTCCTTTCGGATTCAGGAAAGGCTCCGGCTATGGCTGGCGCTACACATGGCACAAAGATGATCCGAAGGATGAATTCCGTTTTGAGTGCAATGAATGTATCTACGCAAAGATTCTCGGGAAAAGGAACCTGATGAAGCTTGGATCCATGTGCTGCCATGCCGATATCATCAACTACGGGAATCTTCCCTACACGGACTTCATACGCACCAAGACACTCTGCCAGGGCGGTGATGTGTGCAACTTCAGATTTGTTCGCCACAAAACGGATGCCGGTGACGGCTGGGAAAGAAGCAAAAGCATATGAGTAAATTTGAAGGCATTGCAGATACCCTGTATATCCCTCTGACGGCACGGATCTATGTATCCGAGCACTTCCCTGAATATTTCAGGGATGATAAAGCTGTGTCGCTGAAAAATGAAATCCCCTATGAGGAGATCGCTTCAAAGTCTAGCGAATACTTCCAGATGGCCGGAGCCTGCCGTTTCTACAACACGGACCAGATGATAAAAGCGTTTATCGACCGGCATGAGAAGTGCAATATCGTCAATGTGGGCTGCGGTCTGGAGACCGCTTACTTCCGGATCAACCCGGCTCCCGAGAAGGCGGTCTTCTATGAAATGGATCTGCCGGAAGTGATTGCGGCAAGGCGCAAGGTCCTCGGTGAAAGTGAAAATGAGATTCTGATCCCCGGCGATATGTTTGATTTCGCGTGGGCAGATGGCATTGACAAGAGCCGGCCGACGCTTGTCACGGTCATCGGCGTCTTCCAGTATTTCGAGGAAGAAAAGATCATTGGCTTCCTGAAACAGCTTAAAAGATCCTTCCCGGGTGTGGAAGTGATCTTCGATGCCATGACAGGCAAGGCGATCAAATACGCCAATGACTATATCAAAAAGACCGGCAACAATGACGCGGAACTGCATTTCAGTGCTGATAACGGTCAAAGCGTGGCTGCAAAATGCGGCATGAAACTAATTGAGGAACGGCCATTCTTCGGCATTGCCAGAAAGCAATTAAAGCGCAAGCTGAAGCTCTACACCCGCATCGCCATGAAGGTTGTCGATGAAGGCGGCCGACGCGGGTTTCTGACACATCTTCGTGGTTGATTAAAAGGGGCTAAGATATGACGCTGAAATACGAGATTCTGAAGCGGGTGGTAAAAACCGTGAATATTAAGAAAATGTGGACCGGCATGAGTACAGAAGAGCTCCTGGAAAACCGGAGAAAACAGAATGCCAAGAACCGGATCCCGGACCTGAAAGACGAGGCTTTTGATATCAGCTGTATTGAAATCATGGGCTATCCCGTTCTGAAACTGATCCACAGGAAAAAGACAGATAAGGCCAACCTCTTTCTGATCGGCGGCGGGATGATATCAGCACCAAGGCCCGGTTCCATCAAGAAAGCACTTCGATTCGCTAAGGAAACAGGTCTGGACGTGTTCGTCCCATACTATCCGCTTTGCACGGACTTTCCGTTGACTAGGGCTTATGAGATGATTCATGAAACCTATCGGGTCATACTGCAGGACTATAATGCGGAGAATATCTCCGTACTCGGAACCTCATCCGGAGGAAATCTGGCTCTCGGTATGGTGCCGTATATCAATGACGGCCATGGAGATACGCCGATGCCCGGCTATATCATGGCAATCTCTCCGGGCACCTGTGTGGATACGGATGATGAATGGCAGCGGATGCTGGAGCTGGACAAAAAGGACGTCGCGATCCCGGCGCAGTACATGAAGACAGCCGTGGAAATCATGCGTCATGGGGATGACAGCGTCCCGGAGTATATGATCTGGCTGCAGAAGGGCGACTTTACGAACTGTCCGAAAACCACCTTCATCTATGGCAGTGATGAGACGCTGTATGCCTGCGCCCCTTCCTTCGAGGCTGCTATGAAGAAATACAAAGTCGATTACGAGATGATCATCGGAGAAGGAATGTTTCACTGCTATCCGGTCTTTCCTATATGCAGAGAAGGCAAGGAAGGCTGGAAGATGATGATACAGCTGATGAAAGAAAATGCATAACAACCTAGAGGTATTTATAGTTCACGATGTGACTGTGGATATAAAAAACTAATGAAAATACCAGGACATCTACAAAAACGTAGGATTATTCCATAAGCTGATGATCCGCTTCTGCGACAGTCTGGTAAGAATGAAGATCGTAAAGATATCTTTCGGAGGGTAAGGGTATGACAAGAAAAGAACAGATCAAAAGCGCCTATAAGCTGACCGGCAGTAACGCCAGCTTCTATGATGGCATGATGACGTATTCCACACTGCCCGGCAAGGCAATCTGCAGACTGATCTGGAACATGGATCAGGAGAAAAACCTGCGTTATATCGAGCAAGCCCTCTCCGGAGTTCCCGAAGACTTTGCCGGGAAGCTCCTGGAGGTACCGGTCGGAACGGGCGTCCTGACCATGCCGGTCTATAAAGAACTTCCCGATGCTGACATCACCTGCCTGGACTATTCCGCAGATATGATGGGTGCGGCGCAGAAAAAGGCGGAAGCCGCCGGGATAAAAAACATCACTTTCCGACAGGGCGATGTCGGTGCGCTTCCATTCGATGACGGATCCTTCGATATTGTCCTCTCCCTGAACGGCTTCCATGCGTTTCCGGACAAGGAGGCGGCGTATCGCGAAACTTTTCGCGTACTGAAGCCCGGCGGTACTTTCTGCGGCTGTTTCTATATTGAGGGCGGCTGCAGACGGACGGATTGGTTTATCAGACATCTGTACGTGCGCAAGGGATTCTTCACGCCGCCGTTCGAAACGGAGATAAGTCTGAAGAAACGCCTTTCCGCCATATATGAGGATGTACAGCTCACCATGGTCGAGGGCATCGGATGCTTTTGCTGCAAAAGGAAAGCATGAGGAGAGGACGGATAGTTCTTTGCTTCAGCTTCAGATCTATATAAATCGCCATAAAGAAGAAATAATAATCCCAAATTGGGTTTTAGCAGGAACGGGTACAACAGTTCCTGTTTGGCGTTTAAAAATGTCACTTAACTTCAGACATCGTCAAAACTTCAGTTTCCGTTAATTTAGACTTAAGCAGTTTTACTTTGAAAAAAGAGAATGTAAAGATGCATTTGATCTAAGAGGTGAACTACTCGGTAATTCAATTACCGAGTAGTTCACAATTGCTGTTATGCGTTATGTGAAACATCGAGGAATGAGGATCTACGGTGAATATACAGACGAGTGGAAATCCAGCGAGAATATCATGGGATGTCATGGATTTCAGCAGAGGATTTTTGATTATGTGTACAGCTGAACAGGTAGTCTGTTTTCCAGCTTTCTCTTGATTTCTTTGCGGGTTAGAGTAAAAATGAAGTTAGTATTTACTAACCTTAGTATTTGTTTTTGCTTTCAAGAAAAACAACTTTCCTATATAGATCTGTTTTCTTTTTTTAGATAATGGTTAGTAATAACTAACAGCGGTTAGGGTTATTTATGTGCTTCATTTAATGAAAGGGGGATGCATTATGTATGTCAGAGACAAGTCAAAACGGCTTTTGATCATCGGCATTATCGGATGCATTCTGTATGTGATCGGTGACTTTCTGTTTGCCGCTACCGGCAAAGGACAGACGACGGAGAGCATCGGTTTCATGGTGCGTGTTGCCTATCTGGAGATGGGGACCTGGCGCATGGTGGCCAGTATCCTCTGCGGTTTTGTCGGAACCCTCCTGTACTACATGGGCTTTCACCGCATGTACGGTCTTCTGAAGATCCATGTCACGGAAGAAAACGACCGGAAGTGGGTGAAGCTGTTCCGCGTGGCCTATGTCACAGGAACAGTTGCCTGGACCTATGTTCACGCGATGTTTATGAATGTGGCACTGATCTTCAAGTTCGTTTATCAAAGTTGCGGTGAGATGCAGGTGGCGGCAGATATCGCGAATCGGGTGTTCTATGCCAACGCAGCGCCGATGCTGATTGCCTACATTCTCTGCGACGTCGGCCTGACCATCGCTATGATCGTAATGGTCTGGAAGAACATCATTCCTCTCAACAGCACACCTGCACGGATCTTCGCCACATTGTGCAATCCGATGGTTTTGCCGGGAGTTATCGGAAACCTGCTGGCCATCCTTCCCTGGCCTGTCAACCAGCTCGATCACGGCACGGAATCCTTCGGCCACGCGCTGGTTTTGATCCTGGGACTGATCCTGCTTCGTGAGATGCATAAGGCAGGAGAATTGAAAAACGCGGAGGGATTGGAATGAACAAAACATTTGATTGGCCGCGCATTCATCATCTTTTGAAACTGGGGATCCTGGCCTCGTTCATAGTTTTGACGGGAGACATGCTTCTGGGTTGGGGCGTGAGCGATCCTTCCGTGACAGAGATTCCCTCGCAGTTCACGCGATATTTGTCCGTGTCGGATGGCAGGATCTACGCCTCGGCACTGCTTGGGCTCGTTGGCATTCCCATTGAGTGCCTGTGCTGGTTTGCAATCTATCGGATGATGAAGCCCTGTTCCGAAAAAGATGCGCATGCTTACCGGGCAGGGATTATCGGCTGTCTGGCCTTTGGCGGCTGCGGCGTCCACGTGCCCTGCTGTATAGCAGTTTGGCTGCTGAAGCATTTCTATGCGGGCAATCCCGCGACAGCGATGCAGCAGACGCTGGTTTTTATTGGATGGTTTCTGCTTCCTGCGACCGTGATCTTTCTCGTGTTTTTTCTGCTTACCATCATCGTTCAGATTCGGGCATTTGCCCATGGACATACACCGCTTCCCCGCTGGTGCTGGGTGTTCTCCTTGCTGTTCGGCTTCATTTTTGCTGTTTTGATACGGCTGTTTGGAGATCACGGCCTTAGCAATGCGCTGGCCACCGGCTGGATCAGTATCGGCAACCTGTGGATGATGTCCGGTCTGCTGATCGCATCAGGGAAGGTTGGTAAATGAAATGCATTGTACGCCTGAAGATATGAGCAGCTTCTGCTGCAGAAAGTGAGACAGAGAAATGGCAAGGAAGGATTCGGATCATCAGAAGAAATCCATGAGCTTGATGTTTCGCGGCAGAGCGATCTTCAAGCCACTGAACACCGGGCATATCGACGAGCGGGTTGCCTGTGTGCGGGAGTGGGTCGCGAACATCTTCTTTTACACGAAAAACGGCATCACGATCATGATTGATGCGGGCTATAACTACGCCCGGCTGCAGGAAAAGATGGGCTGGCTGGATATCGACCCGGATGCGATCCAGCACATCCTGATCACACATCAGGATACGGATCATGTCGGCGCACTGGAGACGGACAGCGAGCAGCTTTTCAAAAGCGCAACAGTTTACATCGGCGAGATCGAAAACCGCTATCTTACCGGTGAGAAGCGGAGAAAAGTATTACACGGCCTCTACAGGCTGCCGATGGTAAAGATGGAGAACAGAAAGGTTTTGCTGCGTGACGGTGAGATCTTTCGTATCGGCGATATCAAGATCGAGTGTATGCTGGTCCCCGGCCATACCTGGGGCCACATGGTTTATCTCATTGACGATGAATATCTCTTCACCGGTGACACGATCTGGTTTGGGGCTGACGGCGGCTACAGCTTTATCGCCACGCTGGCCGAAGACAACAAGCTTTCAGTCCGCTCTCTGGAGAAGCTGGAACAGGAGCTGCGCACACGGAATAAAAAGCTCAGGATCATCACCGGACACACCGGCTGGACAGATGATCTGGATTTTGCGTTTGCCCACAGAACGGAGCTGTGCAGGCCGTTTACGAAGAAATATACAGATCCTTCTGCACCATACGACGGCTACGTTGAGGATGATGATACGGAAGAGAGCGCAAGACATGTACTTCTCGGAAAGGTGAAGACCGAATGAAGCCTGACTATAAAAACTGGATGCCGAAGGGCATGGTGCTGTTTGGTTTTGCTGCGACAGCGGTTTTTCTGATTTTGTTTATCGTGTTCGGATTAACGGGGATCGTCTCCGGACCGCTGAGAACAGTGCTGTTTATTGTATTCCTTGCAGGAACGATTATCGGATTTGCCGCTTCTGTCTGGATGACCCTCATGTATCACGCATTTTCCTACAACGGGACCCGGCAGATGTCACGCCAGATTATCGAAGGAATCGCGGAATACATAAAACTGCCGGAGGGCGGAGTCGGTCTGGACGTGGGCTGCGGAAGCGGTGCGCTGACCATCGCCTGTGCCAAGCGTAATCCAACGGCCTCTTTCATTGGGATTGACCGCTGGGGAAAGGAATATGCCTCCTTCAATAAGCCTCTTTGTGAGAACAATGCAAAAGCTGAGGGCGTAAACAATGTCCATTTTGAACGAGGAGATGCGACACACCTTGATTTCCCGGACGAAAAATTTGATGCGGTAATGAGCAACTATGTCTATCACAACATTCCCGGGGACAGGCAGGCATACCTGTTGGAGACCCTGCGAGTGCTGAAAAAAGGCGGCATGTTTGCGATCCATGACATTTTCTCCAAATCCAGATACGGAGACATGCAGGCATTTATCCAAAAGCTGAAAGAAATGGGTTACGAGGATGTCAGTATGATCGACACGACGGACGGTATTTTTATGACAAGGAAAGAAGCAGTGTGGATGGATCTTTCCGGTTCCGCGCTGCTCATCGGGAGGAAGTGAGGAAATGGCACTGACATTATTGCTGACGCTTGTTTTTATCCTATCGGTGTGTCTGCTTTTGTATGCCGCAGTCGCACTGATTCAGGACAGGCGCTTTTTTACGACCGCGCCGAAGGATATTCAGGCTGTCGCGCAGGATCACCCCGAGCGGTTCCGTGGTGCCCGTTCCCTTGGCTGGAAACTGGTGATCATCAGTCTGTTTGCCATGGTTGGTGCATTCGTGTATGCCGGTTGGGACGGCGTTAAGAACGGCTTTTCTTTCTGGCAGCATTGGCTTCGGTTCGCCGTCATGCTTTATCTTTGGAAGGCTTTTGATATCGTCTGCCTGGACTGGCTGCTGCTGACGAAGTCACATTTCTTCCAGCACTATTATCCCGAGACGGAGGGCTGCGCCGGATATCATTCTTTCGGCTTTAACCGGAAAGAACAGCTGATCCGCCTCGCCGTTTTTCCGTTTGTTGCGGCATTGATGGCACTGGTATCCATGTGGATCGGAGGACAGCTGTGAGAGAAAAGGATCTTCCGATCGATCGTTCAAGACATGCGATCTATACCAAAAAAGCGAAGCAGTGTGTTCAGAAGCTGCTGCATCGCTATTATGACGAAACGACAGCTACCGGACTCTGGGAAAAGATTCAGCTGAAATATGCAGAGTTTTTGAAAGAAGAACCTGCTCTTGGCGGCGTGAAAATGACTGTGAGCATTTATGACCCGATCCTGATCTTCGCATGGTATGCAACCGTACCGGATAAGCCGCTGCTGGAAGATGTCCAGCAGGATGTTTATGACTGCTTTATGAGCGGCTTTGATGTACTGGGTAAGGTATTTGATCTCAACCGCCGATTAGATAACCGTCTGGCGAACAAGATTTTCAAGCGTGCAAATGATCTCAGAGAAAAAGAGATCAGGGAATTTCCTGCATCTTTCCGCATGGGATATTATGCCTACGACAGAACGAACGGTATCGTTCGCTACAGCTTTACCCAGTGCCCGAATGCCGAATTTGCTAAACGGCATCATCTGGAGAAGGTGCTGCCATTAATGTGCAACTGCGACCACCTTGCCATGCAGAAGCTGCATGCGATGCTGATCCGGGAGGGCACCTGTGGTACCTCAGATTGCTGCGATTACTGCATCATCGGAGACAGGAATCCGCTTGCAGGAAACTATGAAAATGTGAAGAACGAGCAGGGCTATATCGTCAGCAGGAAAAAGAAAGGAAAATCGCAATATGCAGTTCGATGAAATGGGCAAGACAGATGGAAAGGTCCTGTTCCTTCTGCCAGGCACGGCCTGCGATTATCAGACAAATTTTGCCGCGGTGCTGGACGCTCTTGCCGGGAAATACCATCTGGTCTGCGTGAATTACGACGGCTTTGACGGAAGCGGTATGATCTTTCCCGATATGATCACGGTCACGGAAAAGATCGAGCGGTATATCTGGCAGAACTACGGCGGCAGGATCGATGGAGCGATCGGCTCCTCCCTGGGAAGCAGTTTCGTCGGGCAGCTGATCCAGCGGCAGAATGTACATCTGGATCACGGCATTTTTGGCAGTCCGGATCTGGATCAAAGCGGCAGGTTCAGCGCATGGCTGCAGTCGAAACTGGTTGTGCCGCTCCTTACAGGTTTTACGAAGAGTGATAAGAAAAAGGCTAAAACCAGGGAAAAGCTCAAACAGTTCTTTGAGATGAACGATGAGACCGCAGATCGGTTTATGGCATGTTTTGAGAAGTTCGACCCGGAGTCTGTAAAAAATGAGTACTACACGGATCTTCTCACATGGCTGGATGATGATATCCATGTGGAGCATACGAAAGTGCATTTCATCTATGCCAGCAAGATGGGTGAGAAATATCGGAAGCGATACAGGAAGTATTTCCGTGACCCGGAAATCAGGGAGTTCAATATGCAGCATGAACAATGGCTCTTTGGCGGAGAAGAGTATGCCCTTCCGGTATTGAAGGCGATCGACGAATTCATGGAGACGCCGGTATAAAGAAAAATGCAGAGGAGCAGGAAATGAAATCATCGCAAAAGATCATGAAAAAGAAAGGCAGATTCAAGGCAGAGATCGCCCGCCGACTGCCGAAGGAGCAGAGCGAAGCCCTGTGGCTCACAGCGACGGACAAACTGGAATCATTGCTGGAGCAGTACGCTTCTCTTCCCGAAGGGGTTCGTTTTCATACGGAAAACAAGATCTTTCCGGCGGCCGCCATCTATCTGACTTTGAAAGAGTGTATCGGCCAGGATGAGGCTTACCGGATTATCGAAACGGCTACTTTCAAAACAGCAGATGCTGCCGCAGAGAAGCTCTCAGTGTTGCTGCGATTACCCGGTATGCGAAGCCTGTTTGTAAAGGTGTGGGATCCGCTGACCCGGAAGATGTTCGGCGAAAAAAGCGGATTTGAAAATGTTTTTTACCCGAAGAAAAAAGGCGAGTACCGGATGGACGTGGTATCCTGCCCGTACAACCGCTATTTCGCAGAACTCGGATGCCCGGAACTCACAAAGATCTCCTGCGGAGCGGATGACCATGTTTACGGCGATCTGCCGGGTTTGAAGTTTGAGCGGACGACGACCATCGGCAGAGGCGGGGAACGCTGCGATTTCTGCATCAGGAAGATATAGAGGCAGCTGCGAGATGATTGTTTTGCAGCTAGTCCTTTTCTGCATCCTGTTTACCCTGATGGTGAAGATCGCTGTGGGCGGCAACCCGCTGAACGGACTGTATTTTTATCCCAAACCCGTACAGGAAAAGGTATTTGCGCTCGGCATGACAGACCGTGAGACGGTCGCCCGAAAAAGAAAGCAATTCATGATCCCGTTCGTTCTGGTCATGCTCTCAGCGCTGGTGCTGATCATCGGTCTATGGAACGGTGTCCGCCGCTTCTGGCCGGCATATTGGCAGGCACTGCTGTTTCTGGAGGTCATGAACTGGTACGACGGCATTTGTATCGACCGGCTCTGGGTGGGACACAGCCGCTTCTGGATCATTCCGGGGACCGAGGATATCCCCTTTGTTCAGACCTGGCCGCAGGTACTGAAAAAACGCGGTATCCTGACGCTGATCTGGATCGCCGGTGCGGCCATCGTGGCCGGGATCGTCGCAGTGCTGTTTTGAGGGAACGATTATGGTTATTCGGGAATTCGGACAAAAGAACGAAAAGGTCCTGCTCTTCTTCCCGGGGAGCTGCGAGCCCTGGCAGGAATTCGCGTATGCCGCACGGGAGCTGGCGGTGCAGTATCATGTGCTTCTGGTAACGCCGGACGGACACGATCCGGAGGAAGGAACGGATTTTATCTCCGTAGAAAAGACCGTTGATGATACGGTCTGCTGGCTGAAAGAGCACGGGATCACACGGCTGGACGCGCTGTATGGGCTCAGCTTTGGAGGCGGGATGGCGGTGCGCTTTCTGACGACACAGGATATCCTGGTGCGAAGAGTCATTATCGATGCAGGAACGGCTCCTTATCAGCTCCCGAAATGGATCTGCAGGCTGATCTGCGTGAAGGACTTCTTCATGATCAAAACTGCGCGGAGCTCAATCAGAATGATGGCGCTTGGCTGTCCGCCAGAGCGCTATGCAAGAGATACTGAAAACTACAGAGCAGAATATGAGGAAATGCGGAAATACCTGAAGACCTTCAGCGATAAAACGATCTGGAACATCTTCTGGTCCGCCAACAACTACTCCGTACCGGAGAAGGCCCCGGCTGTCTCATCAAAGATCCAATTCTGGGTTGGCGATGAGGAATGGTCAGGCCGCTACAGGGATCTGAAATGGTACCGGGAATATCTGCCGCAGATCGAAGTAGTGACGATCCCACACATGATGCATGGTGAATACGTCATGATGCATCCGAAGGAGTTTGCCTTACAGGCGCTGGCTTTCTTCGAAGAACAATAAAGCAAAAAAACAACAGGCCTGATGTTCGTCAAGCCTTTCATATAGATAATCGGTTAGATAAAACTAACTATAGTAAGGAGGAAAGAGGTGTCGTAAATGAAAGAAAAAAACCAAAGCGCCCTCTCATCGCTGCTCAGCTATGCGGGCGGTTATGGGAAGCTGACGTACCTGTCGCTGATTCTCTCTGCACTGAGCAGCGTGCTGTCTCTGATGCCCTTTGTCTTTCTGTGGCGTATCATCCGTGAAGTACTGGAAGTACAGCCGGATTTCTCGCGGGCGACAGGGATGGTACACAACGGGTGGATGGCCGTGCTGTTTGCCGTCCTTGCCGCGCTTGTCTATGTCAGCGCGCTGGTCTGTTCTCACGGCAGTGCGTTTCGTACAGCAGCCAATATGAAAAAGGCGCTGATGCACCACATTGCCCGTCTTCCTATCGGCTTTGCGGATGAGATGGGTTCCGGCAAACTGCGCCGGATCGTGACGGAAGTGACTGGGTCTACAGAAACGCTGCTTGCGCACAACCTGCCGGACATGGCAGGCGCAATTGCCATGCCACTGTGCATGTTGGTGATGCTGTTTGTGTTCGACTGGCGCTACGGAGTCGCCTGCCTGATTCCGATCGCTTTAAGCTTTGGCACCATGATTCGCATGGCGGGTCCAAGCATGCAGGAAGATATGCGGCTCTACCAGAACGCTCTGGAACGCATGAGCAACGAGGCCGTTGAGTATGTGCGGGGTGTTCCGGTGGTCAAGACTTTCGGACAGACCGTATTTTCCTTTCATCGGTTCAAAGCGTCTATCGACGATTACTGCGAATTCTGCATGCACTATACCAGAATGATGCGCAAATCCATGCTGGGATACACCGTGCTGATCAACAGCGCTTTTGTCTTTATTCTCGGTGTGACGCTGTTTCTGATCCGCGGTGAAAATTATCGGATGGATATCCTTTTGAACTTCCTGTTCTACGTCATCTTCACACCCGCCATCGCCACGGCCATGAACAAGGTCATGTTCATGAGTGAAAACGACATGAAAGTCAAGGACGCTGTGGCGAGAGTCAATACGATTCTCAACTTGCAGCCTCTGCCGGAAACGGAGCACGGCGAGGAACCGCACGGTGCGACCGTGGAACTGAAAGGCGTGACCTACCGCTATGCACCTGACGCACCGGCGGCAGTTTCCGATCTTTGCCTGAAAGCGGAGCGAAATGAGATCATCGCCCTTGTCGGTCCGTCCGGTAGTGGAAAAACCACAGTCGCCGGACTGATCTCCCGCTTTTTTGACCCGCAGGAGGGCCAGGTGTTTCTCGGCGGGGTGGATGTGCGGCAGATCTCCAAGGAAGAGCTGATGCGGCATGTGGCATATGTCTTCCAGGACAGTCGTCTGCTGAAACGCTCCATTGCCGACAATCTGCGTATTGCGAAACCGGATGCGTCCGAAAGTGAAATGCTGGAAGCTCTGAAAAAAGCTCAGTGTATGGACATCCTTGATCGTTTGCCCCAGGGGATCAACACAGTGCTTGGTACACAGGGAACCTACCTTTCAGGCGGTGAACAGCAGCGGATCGCCATTGCCCGCGCCATTCTGAAGGATGCGGATGTGGTACTTCTGGATGAGGCCAGCGCCTTTGTCGATCCGGAATGCGAGACGCAGGTGCAGCTGGCTTTTCAGGAGATGGCAAAAGGGCGAACGGTGATCATGATCGCCCATCGTCTCTCCACGATCCGCAATGCCGATAGAATCTATGTGCTTCAGGACGGCCGGATAGCTGAACAGGGCCAGCACGATGAGCTGATGCAGAAGAACGGTCTCTATGCGGATATGTGGGCAGAGTATCAAAAGGCAGTCAACTGGAAAGTGGGTGAAGCGTTATGAAGCAGATTATGATGAAGCGCTTTGCGCTGACGGAAAAAGGCGCTGAGGATATGCTTAAGGCGATCCTGGCGGTAACACTCTCGGATCTCGCCCTGATGATTCCCGTCGGGCTGCTGTTTACGTTTACCGGAGAGTATCTGGCCGGAACTGCTGCCGGACACTGGGCGTATTACCTTCTCTTAGCGGCAGCCTGTCTGGTGCTGATTTATATTCCCAATTACTGGCAGTACAATGCCACCTTCTTCGCGACATATGTGGAATCCGGCAAGCGCCGCATTTCCCTGGCGGAAAAGCTGCGGAAGCTGCCGCTGTCCTTTTTCGGGAAGAAAGATCTGGCAGACCTGACAAACACCATCATGGCGGACAGTGAAACACTGGAGCATGCCTCTTCCCATCAGATTCCGCAGTTCTACGGCAGTCTGATCTCAACTGCGCTGATCTGTATCGGCCTCTTCTTCTATAAATGGGAGATGGCACTGGCGGCTGTCTGGCCGATCCCCATTGCCATATTCATCGTAGCGGCGTCAAAAAAGATGCAGGCGCATTTCATACGCCGTCAGTCGGAATCCAAGGTGCGGCTGAATGACGCTGTGCAGGAGTTCATTGAAGTGTCCCGCGACCTGAAGAGCTGCAACGCCGAGGACGCCTATCTTCTTGAACTGGAAGAGAAGATCGATGACGTCGAAAAAAAAGCTATCGGTGCGGAGCTGGGGCAGGCGGTTTTCATCGTCTCAGCCCAGCTGATATTGAAAATCGGCATTGGAACGGTTGCCGTGGTCGGCAGCGCGCTGCTCCTTCAGGGCCGACTGAATGTGATGGAGTTCTTTTCCTTTCTGCTGGTGGCTTCCCGTCTGTATGAGCCTATGAGCGGCAACCTTATCAATCTGGGCATGCTGAATCTGCTGACTGTCCCCGTGGAGCGGATGAATGAGATCGCAGAGCATCCGGCTCAGACCGGAACGACAGACTTCCATCCGGAAGGATATGATGTTCGCTTTGAGAATGTCGGATTTTCCTATGAGCAGGATAAAACAGTGCTGAACGATGTGAGCTTTACTGCAAAGCAGGGGGAGGTCACGGCGCTTGTCGGCCCCTCGGGCGGCGGCAAGACCACCGTCTCGCGCCTTGCTGCTCGGTTCTGGGATGTCAGCCGTGGC
>Ga0247608_10003957_pt1 | contig 16900 bp, 10 predicted proteins | sample 176DNAGHGlowgp2_FD_193490 | JGI IMG/M metagenome (GOLD analysis project Ga0247608, IMG submission 193490) | Sheep rumen microbial communities from Palmerston North, Manawatu-Wanganui, New Zealand - 1766 DNA GHGlow gp2 | ecosystem: Host-associated > Mammals > Digestive system > Stomach > Rumen ... | reverse complement strand
TGAAGCAATGGCGGCAGCAATGACTGCAGTTTGCTGTTGTTAACAGATTTCAGACATACAAGTACAACGTCGCATTGTGGCATGTCCTGTGTATGCTGATAAGCATTGACATCTGCCAAATGGAATGATCCGTCGCAGGATTCTACCTGTAGGCCGTGCTGTCTGACATACTCATAGTCGCTGCGCAGCAGGAAATGCACTTCCTGTCCTGCATGAGCCAGTTTGGCTCCATAATATCCACCAATGGCACCTGTGCCAATAATTCCGTATTTCATATGCTTTTTATATTTATATCACAAAAGAGCAGTTTGGTTGTTTAAACCTTCTAGTTAATGATCGTCAGGACTCCAGCCTTGCGTTTCGCACATGCTCCGGCAACGGTTTCAATTACCATGAATGCTAACAATAAAAATCTTTTCATTATTAGGTTTATTAATATCAATTTCAACGACAAAGTTAGCGTATTTCCTTCAAACTACCAAATATTTCTCATGATTTGTTCATCATGGATACAAAAAAACAAATTTCAGAGCCGTCTGTTCTTATTGACGCAAAGGTTTGCGTGGATTTTTAGCGTTATACGACGTTAAAGATTTGGAAGTATCGCAGAATATTCCTATCTTTGCAGTCGCAAATAAAAATCAAATTAAAACAATATTTAAAAATGAAACCGCTAAACAAACAATTTGCTCCCAAGAGCGTGATGCCTGAAAAGGTGATTCAGTTTGGAGAAGGCAACTTCCTCCGCGCATTTGTAGATTGGATTATCTGGAACATGGACCAGAAGACCGACTTTAATGGCAGTGTCGTCGTGGTGCAGCCCATTGAGAAGGGTATGGCCGAATGGCTGAATGGCCAGGACTGCTTGTACCACGTGAATCTTCAGGGTCGCGAAAACGGAAAACCCGTGAATACTTTGGAGCGCATCGACGTAATCAGCCGTGCACTGAACCCCTATAGCCAAAATGATGCCTTCATGGCATTGGCCGACCAGCCAGAGATCCGCTTTGTGATCTCGAACACCACCGAGGCCGGTATCGCCTTTGATCCTAGTTGCAAACTCGATGACAAACCCGCTTCGAGCTATCCCGGCAAGCTGGTGCAATTGCTCTATCGCCGCTATCAGACATTCAACGGTGATAAGTCGAAGGGACTGATTATCTTCCCCTGTGAGCTGATCTTCCTGAACGGTCATGTGCTGAAAGACTGTATCTATAAATATATCGAACTGTGGAATCTGGGGGCTGACTTTAAGCAGTGGTTTGAAGAGGCTTGTGGCGTGTATGCCACCCTCGTGGACCGTATCGTGCCAGGCTTCCCACGTAAGGAGATTGCAGAGATTCAGGAGAAAATCTCGTATCGCGACAACCTCGTAGTACAAGCCGAGAACTTCCACTTGTGGGTGATTGAGGCTCCGAAGGAGGTGGCTCAGGAATTCCCTGCTGACAAGGCTGGTCTGCACGTGCTGTTCGTGCCATCAGAGGAGCCGTACCACAAGCGTAAGGTAACACTGCTGAACGGTCCTCACACGGTATTGAGCCCTGTAGCATTCCTCTCAGGTGTGAATATCGTACGCGATGCTTGCAACCATGAGGTGATCGGTAAGTATATCCACAAGGTGCAGTTCGACGAGCTGATGCAGACCCTCGACCTGCCAATGGACGAACTGGAGAAGTTTGCCAGCGACGTGCTCGAGCGCTTCGACAATCCTTATGTCGATCATCAGGTGACGAGCATCATGCTTAATTCATTCCCGAAGTTCCAGACCCGCGACTTGCCCGGTTTGAAGATCTATTTGGAGCGCAAGGGCGAACTGCCTAAGGGACTGGTATTCGGTCTGGCCGCTATTATTACCTATTATAAAGGAGGTAAGCGCGCCGACGGCACGGACATCATCCCCAACGACGACCCGAAGATCATGCAATTGCTCGCCGACCTATGGGCAACTGGTGATACGCAGAAGGTGGCCGATGGTGTGCTTGCTGCTGAGTTCATCTGGCAGGAAGATCTGAACAAGGTCCCCGGTCTGAACAACATGGTGAAGCAAGATCTCGACCTCATCCAGAGCGTTGGTATGCTTGAGGCCGTGAAGTCAATCCTTTAATGAGCGATTACATTGAAATCAAGGGGGCTAAGGTCAACAATCTGAAGAACGTTGACGTAAAAATCCCCCGAAACCAATTCACAGTGATTGCCGGAGTCAGTGGCTCCGGTAAATCATCTCTGGCCTTCGACACCCTGTATGCCGAAGGTCAGCGGCGTTATGTAGAGAGTCTGTCGAGCTATGCACGACAGTTTCTCGGCCGCATGAACAAGCCAGAATGCGATTTCATTCGTGGTATTCCACCCGCGATTGCCATCGAACAGAAGGTCATTGCCCGTAACCCCCGTAGCACTGTGGGTACGACGACAGAGATCTACGACTATCTGCGAATGCTCTTTGCCCGAATCGGCCACACTTTCTCGCCCATCAGCGGACAAGAAGTAAAGAAGAATTCGACCGAGGATGTTGTACAGAAAACGCTGGAATACTCGAAGGGCACACGATTTGTGGTGATGTCGCCCGTCCATGTGCCAGAAGGCAGGACACTGGAACAGCAGCTGAAAGCATATATTCTAGAGGGCTATGCGAGAATCTATGCCAATGGCGATTTCACCCGGATTGATGATTATCTAGCAAACTTGGATGGCCTGGATGGAAAAGAGGAAATCTATCTTGTAATCGACCGTATGTCGGTGGATGATTCGAAGGACACCATCGCCCGATTGATAGACTCTGCAGAGACGGCTTTCTTTGAGGGTAATGGCGAACTGCGCCTGATGTTTCCACCCTCGAACATTTGCTATGACTTCTCGCAGCGCTTCGAGGCTGATGGGATTACTTTCGAAGAACCTACGGATATTCTCTTTTCATTTAATTCTCCAGCAGGTGCCTGTCCTGAGTGTCAGGGCTTTGGCAGTGTGATCGGTATCGACGAACGATTGGTAATTCCCAACACCACCCTCAGCGTCTACGACGGTTGTGTGGTATGCTGGCACGGTGAGAAGATGAAGGAGTGGAAGGACTGGTTCTGCAGGCATGCCGCAACAGATGACTTCCCGATCTTTGAGCCTTATATGAACCTGACGCGTCAGCAGAAAGACTGGCTCTGGCATGGGCTGCCCTCTGACAAAGGCAAGAATGAGAAGCCCTGCATCGACCAATTCTTCGAGATGGTGAAGGACAATCAATACAAGATCCAATATCGGGTGATGATGGCCAGATATAGAGGTAAGACCACCTGTCCCGTCTGTCACGGCACCCGTCTGAAACCTGAAGCAGAGTATGTGAAGATTGACGGCAGAAGCATCACCGACTTGGTACAAATGCCGATCATCAGACTCAAGGAATGGTTCGACAACCTGCAACTCAACGACCATGATGCAGAGGTAGGCAAAAGGCTACTGACAGAGATCCGATCACGTATCCAGTTTCTGCTAAATGTGGGACTGGGCTATCTGACTCTCAACCGCCTTTCTAATTCGCTCAGTGGCGGTGAGAGCCAGCGTATCAATCTGTGTACCTCGTTGGGAAGCAGTCTTGTAGGTTCGCTGTATATCCTCGACGAGCCTTCGATAGGCCTGCATTCGCGAGATACAGACCGGTTGATACACGTACTGAAAGACCTCCAATCGTTGGGTAATACGGTGGTAGTGGTGGAACATGACGAGGAAATCATGCGAGCTGCGGATCATCTGATAGACATAGGACCAGATGCTGGAAGACTCGGGGGAGAGATTGTGTTTGAGGGTAGCCCGATTATCACCGACGCTTCGGTAAAAAAGTGGCCAATGAGCCATACGGTGAAATACCTGCTTCATCAAGAGGAGATTCCTGTACCAAAGAGCCGGAGACCCTGGAACCTGCATATTGACATCAAGGGTGCCAGGATGAATAACCTGAGAGGCATCGACGTGACAATCCCACTCAACGTGATGACCGTTGTAACGGGTGTTTCCGGCAGCGGCAAGTCGAGCCTGATCAAAGGAATCCTCTACCCTGCCCTGAAACGGCATATTGGTGATGTCTGTGACGCGCCAGGTGAATATTTAGGTTTGGATGGAGATATCAATGCCATCAAGCGCATTGAGTTTGTAGATCAGAGTCCGATAGGAAAAAGCACGCGTTCCAACCCCGCCACCTATGTGAAGGCTTACGACGCCATCCGCGAATTGTTTGCTGAACAGCCTTTGTCGAAGCAGATGGGCTATACGGCACAGTATTTCTCCTTTAATACCGACGGCGGGCGTTGCGACGAATGCAAGGGTGCGGGCGTTATCACAGTAGAGATGCAGTTCATGGCAGACCTCGTCCTGGAATGTGAAGCTTGTCACGGACATCGTTTCAAACATGATATCCTAGATGTGAAATTCGAGGGGCTGAACATCGATGACGTGCTGAATATGACCATCACGGAGGCTATAGAATTCTTCGCTGCTCATCAACAGAATACGATTGTGAAACGTCTGAAGGCATTGAATGATGTAGGATTGGGCTATATCAAACTCGGCCAAAATTCGTCTACCCTCTCTGGGGGTGAGAACCAACGCGTGAAACTGGCCTATTACATCAATCAGGAGAAGCAGGAGCCTACCCTCTTTATCTTCGACGAACCGACAACAGGATTGCATTTCCACGATATCAGGCGCTTGTTGAGTTCATTTGAGGCCCTGATCTCAAGAGGCCATAGTATCCTGATTATCGAACATAATATGGAGGTGATAAAATGTGCAGATTACGTGATTGACCTAGGACCAGACGGTGGAGACCGTGGGGGTAATCTCGTCGTAGCAGGAACACCCGAAAAGGTGGCAGAATGTGAGGTAAGTTACACAGGACAATACCTGAAAGAAAAATTAAAATAATTGTTAAAAAGAGAACAACGTATCGATATTTTTCGTAACTTTGCACCGCTTTAGACGTTAGTTTTAGGATATTAGTTTGAGAATCAATTAGTTAGAAAGGATTTAAGGTAAAAAGATGAGGCAATTAAAAATTCAGAAAAGTATCACAAACCGCTCGAGTGAGGCACTCGACAAATACCTTGTAGAAATTGGTCGCGCACCATTGATTTCCATTGATGAGGAAATAGAACTGGCCCAGAAAATTCGCAAGGGAGGTCCCGAAGGAGAACGTGCAAAAGAAAAGTTGGTGACTGCCAACCTCCGTTTTGTTGTTTCCGTTGCCAAGCAGTATCAGCATCAGGGCCTGACCCTGACAGACCTGATCGACGAAGGTAACATCGGACTGATCAAGGCCGCTCAGAAGTTTGACGAAACTCGTGGATTTAAATTCATTTCATACGCCGTGTGGTGGATTCGCCAAAGCATTCTCCAAGCCATTGCAGAGCAAAGCCGTATTGTTCGTCTTCCCTTGAATCAGGTGGGTTCGCTGAACAAGATCAATCATGAGATCAACAAGTTCGAGCAGGAGCATCAGCGTCATCCCTCCGTATCGGAGTTGGCAGAGGCAACCTCTATTGACGAGGACAAGATTGGCCAGTCTATGCAGGCAGACAGTCACCACGTGAGTATCGACGCCCCCTTCCAGGATGGCGAAGACAATTGTATGCTTGATGTGATGGCCAGCGGTGATGACAGCCGTACCGACCGTCAGGTTGATCATGAGTCGATGGCCTTAGAACTGAACAATGTGCTAAACAAAGTACTGAAGGAGCGTGAAATCACCATCATCCGTGAGTGCTTCGGTATCGGCTGCCATGAGAAAGGCCTTGAGGAGATTGGCGACCAGCTCGGTTTGACTCGTGAGCGTGTGCGCCAGATCCGTGAGAAGAGCATTGCCAAATTGCGTGACTCGGGCAATGCGAAAATTTTAATGAAATATTTAGGCTAAAATTTTTGCAGCTCCAAAAATATTCGTACCTTTGGGGCTGTGAAATGCAAAACGCTGATAAACCTGATCATGCTGGGCATACTCACAAGTATGCCCAGCAGTCTTTTTGCCTGGGAGAAAAAAGACTCTCTGATCCTTTTTCGTATCTATGACTACCCAAAATATCATCTACCCTATTCAGACAGTATTATAGATAATGTTTACGCAAAATTCCGTTTCAACGTAGAAAAGCGCAACCCCACCCTCTGGCTGATTCCAACCATGTATGTATTGGCTAAGGATGAACGCCAGTATATCCGTGAGACCTACAACAAAGTGTTATACACCAACGAGCATGACTTTGATATAATCGGTCAGGTAAAAGCTGGCACCATCAGACATAACCGTAAGGCAATGCCGACATTGAGAGATTTGGTCTATCCCAAGATCTATGACGTCGCTCTTTATGACGGTCATATCCTCTCGCCATTTAACCGCGCCAACAAGATATTTTACAAATATCATGAGAGCCCGAACGAAAAAGACGGAACGACCCGCATCGATTTCAAGCCGAAACTCTATAACACCCAGCTGCTGAATGGCTATGCCATCGTTGAAACAGAGACCGGACGTATCCTCAAGTCGGTTCTTAACGGTGAGTTTGACATGATTAACTTCCGTACAGAACTCAACTATAGCAACAAAGGTGGCCGTTTTATCATCCCTTGGCGAACCTCAACTGCCGCAACCTTCAATTTCGCAGGCAACCGCATCTCTGCAAATCTTACCTCAGTACACAACTGCAAATCGGAGTTGCCTGATAGTATACAGTGGGCAGAAGGCAAAGCAACGATGGACACCTTGCGCCCGATTCCATTGACCGTTGAGGAAGAAGAACTCTACGAGAAAACAGAAGACTACTTCCCTGCGCCACCAGCCCCAGAAGACACCATCACCAAGAAACCGAACTTTTTCAAGAAAATCTTCTGGGATACCATTGGTGAGACGCTAGTCACCCCTATCCGAGCAGAAACCGAACAAACCTATTTCAAACTATCTCCCATCATCGACCCCCTCGCCATCAGGTATAGCGACAGTAAAGGTTTCTCATATAAAATGAAACTGCGTTTTCAGTATACCTTCTCCCCCCACCGCTACCTGACGTTTAATCCTTATTTCGGCTATAACTTCAAGATAAAGCAGTTCTTCTTTGACGCGCCGTTGCGTATGATCTATAACCCGAAGCGTAACGGATATGCTGAACTGACTATTGGTAATGGCAATCGCATCAGCAATTCGACGGTCGCGGAACTCATCAAGGAGGAATTTGGCGACACGCTAGATTTTACGAATATGGAGATGAACAAGTTCAAAAACACATATATTCGTGCCTATAACAATATCATGCTTTTCGATTGGCTGGATATTGAGTCGGGTCTTGTCCTCCACAGACGAAGCGCAGTCAATAAGCAAATGATGATGAAATACAACATGCCCACTGTCTACACCAGCTTTGCACCGATGATTGGCATCAAGATTCTGCCTTGGGAGAAAGGGCCGCTGTTTACTACGACATGGGAACGGGGCATCAAAGGCATCGTATCGTCGAATATCAGCTATGAACGTTGGGAGACTGATGTACAGTGGAAGAAACGCATCCCGGGCCTCAGGGTCTTGAATCTGAGAGCAGGCTACGGAACCTATTCCCTTCGGGAGCAAAACTATTTCGTTGACTTCGACAATTTCCAGGAAACCAATCTGCCCGATGGCTGGGATGACGATTGGACCGGCGACTTCCAACTGTTGAATGGCAGCGAGTTCAACCGTTCCAACTATTATATCCGTGCAAATGCCTCCTACGAATCGCCACTGATGTTTGCCACATGGCTGCCATATGTGGGTAAATATATTGAGAAGGAAAGGATATATTTCAATTCCGTTCTGCTGGAACGTTCACGTCCTTATTACGAGTTTGGCTATGGCTTCACCAACAGATATATATCCGTTGCAGGCTTTGCCAGTTTCAAAAACAGCCATTTTCAACATGTGGGCTTTAAATTTGATTTCGAAATCTTCAGACGATGGTAAAACCCTTAACAATATATAAGGCCAGTGCAGGGAGTGGAAAGACTTTCACGCTCGCTACGCAATATATCAAACTGGTGGTCGAGAATCCCCAATCCTACCGCAACATCCTGGCTGTGACCTTTACCAACAAGGCCACGGAAGAGATGAAGATGCGTATCCTTAGTCAGCTTTATGGCATCTGGAAACAATTGCCCGACTCCGCGAATTACATGAAAGTAATCTGCGAGAAGACGGGACAAACCGAAGCCTTTGTCAGCGAACGGGCAGGCATCGCCCTGAACAATCTCCTCCACAACTATAATTATTTCCGCGTGGAGACCATCGACACATTCTTCCAAAGTGTGCTCCGAAATCTTGCACGAGAGCTGGATCTCACAGCGAACTTACGAATCGGACTCAACGACAACCAGGTAGAGGAACTGGCGGTGGATCATCTGATCGAAGACCTCAATACAACAGATGTCCTTCTTCAATGGCTGATGAAATATATCATGGAGAGTATTTCCGACGACAAGGCATGGAACGTGATTGGGCAAATCAAGACCTTCGGTAAGACTATTTTCAAAGATGATTACAAGAACGTCAGCAAGGCGCTCCGACAGAAACTGGAGGAACCTGGCTTTTTCGACAAATACGCCACCCGTCTGAAAGAACTCCGCAAGAGCGCTGAAGAAAGGATGAAACAACTGGCTCAGGACTTTTTCGATACAATCAATAGCGAAGGATTGACCATCGACGATTTCTTATATGGGAAAAGCGGTATCTGCGGTTTCTTCCTGAAAATCCAAGACGGTATTTTCGACGAAAGCATCGTAGGCAAACGCGTAGCCGACTGCGAAGGCGACCCTGAGAAATGGTGCAAAAAGACACATCCCCGCAAAGAACTGATTTACAGTCTGGCCAGTACAACCCTCGGCAACATACTTCGTGTGGCGATGGAAGAGCGCCCTCGTCAATGGAAACTCTACCAATCTGCCGACCTCACCTTGCGCCATCTTAGTCAGTTACGACTTTTAGACAGTATTGAAAAGAAGGTACGTGAGCTCAATGAGAGTGCCAACCGCTTCCTGCTAAGCGACACCCAACAATTGCTCCATGCCCTGATTGATGGCAGTGACACACCCTTCATCTTTGAGAAGATCGGCACACAACTGCAACATGTCATGATCGACGAGTTCCAGGACACATCGACAGTACAATGGCAGAATTTCAAGGTGTTACTCGCAGAGGCCATGAGTCAGGAAAACGCCGAAAACCTGATTGTCGGCGACGTGAAACAGAGCATTTACCGCTGGCGTTCGGGCGACTGGCGACTCCTGAATGATATTCAGGCACAATTCCCTTCCCCAGAAGCTCAACTCGACATCCGAACCCTTAGCACAAATTACCGTTCGCAGCGCAATATCATAACGTTCAACAACGATTTCTTCTGCACAGCCGCACAACTCGAATACCTGGCGCTGCAAGACGACCCCGAAGCCGCTGCCCTTCAGCGTGCCTATGCTGATGTAGAGCAGACTGTGCCTGATAAGCTGGAGAACAACGGACTAGTCAACATTCAGTTATTGCCTGCTGATGATTATCAAGAAAAGACCTTCGCAAGAATAGCCGACATCGTTAGTGAACTTAAAGAAAAAGGCATAAAACCCTCAGAGATGGCCATCCTTGTGAGGAAAAATTCCTTTATCCCGCAGATTGCCGACTATTTCACCAAACATATGCCCGATATACGCATTGTCTCTGATGAAGCCTTCCGTCTGGATGCCTCCATTGCCGTCAATCTGCTCGTTGAGGCCCTTCGCCTCATCACACATCCCAATGACAACCTGGCCAAAGCCCACATTGTAAAATTATACCAACGCTATGTGTTGGACAAAAAGACAAACGACAATGAACTGCTGCTTAGCACCCAGTCGCTCGACGAACTGTTGCCAGAGGCCTATATCAATCATTTTGAGGAGCTGACGAATCTGTCGTTATATGAATTGACAGAACGGCTCTACAACATCTTCGAACTTCATCGCCTGAAGGGTCAGAGTGCCTATCTTTGCGCCTTCTACGATCAATTACTTGACTTTACCAGCGAAAATGCAACTGGCATTGATGCCTTCGTCACCGAATGGCAGGAGAGCCTTTGTTCAAAAACCATCCAAAGCGATGAGATTAATGGTATACGCCTGTTGTCCATCCATAAGTCAAAAGGCCTTGAGTTCGCCCACGTCATTATCCCCTTCTGCGACTGGCAACTGGAAAGGACGCAAGGCAACATGCTTTGGTGCCAACCAGACGAGGCACCATTCAATGACCTGCCCATCGTTCCAATTGACCTCAACCCCAAACAGTTGATGGGCACGATCTATGAAGACGACTACCAGCGCGAACACCTGCAGAATACTGTCGACAACCTCAATCTGCTCTATGTCGCCTTCACACGTGCCAGCCAGAGTCTCTTTGTCATTGGCAAACGGAATGCTCCTAAAACCCGTTCTTTGCTCATCGAACAAGTGCTGCCCCTTATGGCCGAAAAGCAACCTGATGCCATTCTTTCGGGTATCGAAAACGAAAACGACATCATAGAATTCACCTATGGTACGCTGATTCCGGAAGCTACCAAGGAAAAGCACAAGGAGTCGGCCAATCCATTCTTACAGAAGACAACGCCTGTCAGCATCAACATCGAGACCTTCGATAATCCTCTCTCTTTCCGTCAAAGCAACCGCAGCAAGGATTTTATCGTTTCACAGGACGAGGAGAACGATGAGCAACAGCAGCGCCAATACATTCAGACGGGCAGCATTCTTCATCAGATATTCTCAACCATCCGTACTACAGAAGATATTGACATCGCCTTAAAACGTTTGCAACTCGAAGGCGTCCTCTACGATGAACAGGTGACAGCCGAGAAGATTTCCGCCATGCTGCGCAAACGCCTGCAAAACGCCCGGGTAGCCGATTGGTTCTCCGATCGCTGGACACTTTTCAATGAATGTACCATCCTGACGGTCGAAAACGGCAATGTCGTTGAACGACGCCCTGACCGTGTGATGACCAACGGACAGGAATGGGTTGTGGTCGACTTCAAGTTCGGAAGCCCAAAGGACGAATACCACGATCAGGTGCGAGAATATATGCAACTCTTAGCCGACATGGGACATACCCACATCAAAGGCTATCTCTGGTTTGTTTATGCCAACAGAATTGAAGAAGTCACACTGAAACAACAATAAATCACTATGAAATCCTTCCTTGAATACGTCGCAGCCGACCTGCTCCAGAAATACGGCACTAACCTGTCTCGTATCGCAGTGGTCTTCCCCAACAAGCGTGCAGCCCTGTTCCTCAACGAACATCTGGCACGTCTGGCAGGCAAACCGCTCTGGAGTCCAGCTTACATCACCATCAGCGACCTCTTTCGCAGTCATAGTCAGCGACAGGTGGCCGACCCCATCCAATTGGTCTGCGACCTCCATCAGTGTTTTACACAATGTACAGGCATCGACGAAAGCCTTGATCATTTCTATGGCTGGGGACAGTTGTTGCTTTCAGACTTCGACGACCTCGACAAAAACATGGCCTCAGCAGAACATGTCTTTGCCAATCTGCGCGATATTCACGAGTATGACGACACGTCATATTTAACTGAAGAACAAAGACTTATATTAAAAAGATTCTTCAGCAACTTTAACGAAGAACATAATACTGAACTTAAACAGCGTTTCCTTCAACTATGGAGTCATATCCTCGATATCTATCAAAGCTTCAACGATAGACTCTCCCTGCAAAGACTCGCCTACGAAGGAGCCCTTTACCGCGAGGTAGCAGAACGCGAAGATATCGATTTCGAATACGACACCTATCTCTTCATTGGCTTTAACATGCTGCAGAAAGTGGAGCAGACGCTCTTCCGTCGCATAAAACAACAAGGCAAGGCCCGATTCTATTGGGACTACGACCATTATTACCTCAGTACCAACGAGGCTGGCTATTACATTGCCCAATATTTGAACGACTTCCCTAACGAATTAGACAACCACGACGATACAATCTACCGTAATTTCCAACAGCCAAAGACCATCACCTATATCTCTGCGCCGACGGAGAATATCCAGGCACGATATATCAGCACCTGGCTGCGACAGCAGAACCGGATCGAAGATAACCGACGAACGGCTGTAGTGCTCTGCAATGAGAACCTGTTGCAAACCGCCATCCACTGTATTCCTACCGAAGTGGAGAAGGTGAACATCACGACTGGCTATCCACTATCTCAGGCCCCTATTACCTCGCTCATTAATCTGCTAGTCACCCTTCAGACCAACGGCTACGTCGCAGAAACAGGTCATTATCGGCTTCGTCATGTCAACCATGTGCTGCGCCATCCCTATGCCCATTATATATCTGAAGCCAGCAACAGCCTTTACGAGGAACTGAATGACCAGAAGATCTACTATCCCGATGCCGCTCTGCTCTCAAAAGACGAAGGTCTGCAACTGCTCTTCTCCATGGATCATAGCAGCGCAGACCGTTTCAATGCTACCCTCATTCTATGGCTGATGTCGATTATCCGCCAGATTGCAAAAGCCATCAGCCAGGATGAATCAGAGTCATCACCCCTGACACAGGAGAGTCTGTTTAGCATGTATACACTTCTGAATCGTTTGAGCGAACTCATCGAAAGCGGCAGCCTGCAAGTCAATATTCTCACCTTGCAACGACTCATCACGCAGATTGTTTCTGCCACCAGTATCCCCTTCCACGGAGAGCCTGTAGAAGGCATTCAGATGATGGGTGTCCTGGAAACGCGCAACATCGATTTCGAACATGTGCTGCTGCTCTCCTGCAATGAAGGCAACTTGCCCAAAGGCCTGAGCGACACCTCGTTCATCCCTTACAGCATCCGAAAAGCCTACGGTCTCACCACCATCGATCACAAGGTGGCCATCTATGCCTATTACTTTCATCGGCTGTTGCAGCGCGCCAGCGACATCACACTGGTCTATAACAATTCCAACAACGATGGCCAGACGGGCGAAATGTCACGTTTTATGCTCCAGATGATGGTTGAGAGCGGCCACGACATCCGATTCCAGACGCTTCAGGCCGGCCAGACACCTATTCAGCCAGTGCCCCAGCCCATACAAAAGAGTGATGCCGTGATGAAACGCTTGCGCCAACGATTTTCAGATACGTTCGCGCCTTCAGCCATCAACAGATATATGCGCTGCCAACTGCAGTTCTTCTACTATTACGTGAGCGGTATCATAGAACCCGACAATGAAGATGAAGACGCCATCGACAATCGCACCTTCGGAAACATCTTTCATCTGGCAGCACAGATACTCTACAAGAAGCTCATACAAAAAAGCCGTGTCATTGTAGCCGAGGACATTGAATACCTGCTTCATACCGAGGTCGATATTCATCGAGCCGTGGATGAAGCCATCAAAGAGGAACTGTTTAAGATCAAGGAAACCAACAGGCCCTTGCCCCCACTCGACGGCTTACAGATTATCAATCGTGAGGTTCTTATCAAATACATCCGACAACTGCTCGAGATCGACCTTCGTCTGACACCCTTCACCATTCTGGGACTCGAGAAACCCGTGAAGATGGACTATCAGCTAACCGTTGGCAACGACACCATCAAGTTGACGCTAGGAGGTAAGATCGACCGTATTGATAGCATCACGCTGCCCGACGGCTCTGATCAGATACGAGTCATCGACTATAAAACCAGCAGTGGACGGCCTAAATCGCTTGCCAATGTCGATGCCATCTTCGAGCAAGAGAGTCTGAAAAACCATAGCGATTATTACTTGCAGGCATTCCTTTACAGCCATATCGTCAGACTTAAATCTGATAATCCTGTGGCACCTGCCCTACTCTTCATCCAACATGCTGGCAGCGATGATTACGACCCCACACTTTGTTTGGGCCGTGAACCCGTTACCGACATCGCCACTTTCTCAGAATCGTATATGCAGCATCTTGAAAGCGTCATCAGCGACATCTTCAATCCTGACATCAGCTTTACGCCTACCGACGAACAGAAATGGTGTCAGAACTGTCCGTATGCCCACATTTGCGGTAACACCTAACGGTTCTTGTGCCTGATATACCAGTTGTGTGTAAAGAAATGATAGAACAGAAGCGCAGCTACCGTCGTACAGAGAGACATCTGTAAGATCGGCCCTATCTGCTGTTCCAATAGACCATAACCCAGCGCGATACCCAGCGCCAGGCCGAACTCCCATGCCAAAAAGAAAGTGCTCTGGGCCGTACCACGTTGACAATGCCGGCTCAACTTGATAAAGAACAGCAAGAAACGTGAACCTATAATACCCAGGCCGAAGCCGATGAACATGGGTGCTGCGAACGAAACAACTGCCTGATGGCGTGTCAGCATCATCAACACAGCGATGCCGATGAGCACCAGACCTGTAATCACCTCACTCTCCAGCTCCGCATCACGGAATACAAAACGCTGTGCCAGCAAGGCCACGAAGAACCCCACCATCACCATACCATAGAACAGTTCTGACATTATTGTCGACAACAGCAAGCCCATGACAAATGTCACCACCATCAGATTCAAGATCAACGGCCAGCCCCGAGGCATGAAAAAACGATCCAGACTCACCACTTTAAAAGTCTCTTCGGGTGTTCTGAAGGGGAAATGCACCAGGAGGATAAAAAAGATAGCAACCAACGTACAGCCGATGGATACCAGTAGCACCATATCAAAACCTGCCATACGATCGACAATAATACCCGCCAGCGGACCTATCGACAGCGCAAACCTGGAAAACCATGAGGCAGAATGATTCGCCTCTGTACGCTGAAACGACTCACAGGTATCAATAATCAGCGTACTCGACAGGATCATCTGCGCCACACCAAAGGCAGCACCAAGCGCCAAACGCTGCAATAACAATATCCGCAAATCAAAGAACTGCGATTTCTGCAGATCCAGATAATAGAGCCATCCCAGCATGGCCGCCATCAGCATGATAGCCCAGATACAAGCCATATTCCTACGGAAACGCTGCACCAGATACGAGGTAAAGCAGCCAAACAGGATAATACCGACACCAAATGCCCCCATGATCATACCCGTTTCCTGCAACGTGAGGTTCTCCGTCTGCAACAGCCACTTCGGCATAACGGGAATCAGCACATACACTGCCACCGTCAACATCAGATTGGCCATTGCCATCAGCCAGAAATCACGGTGCCACAATCGGATATGTACAGGGGTATTTTGCGTATTCATGAGTCTATCGTGAAATGAAGGGATTGCGAAAGCGTGTCGTACGTCATGCCAACATAGTCTTTAACCTGCACATCCGAGAGTGGTGCCACAACATCCACAGGATTCGTCGTCAGCAGTCCCACCACCTTCATCTTGGCATCCAAGCCGGAGTGAAGGCCGTTCACACTGTCTTCAAAAACCACACACTCATCGGGCACGACACCCAGTCGCCGTGCAGCCGTCAGATAACAATCAGGATGAGGTTTGCTCTGCTGGAAATCCTCAGAAGTCAGGATAGCATCGAAGAGGCGCTTGAAATCAGGGCGTTTCCGATAAACGCTCTCCATTTTAGGGCGATTGGAACTCGTCACCACAGCAGTCTTCACGCCATGCTTGTGCAGATCATCCACGAAGGCAATAAAGCCCTCGATATAATCATAGCTCATCTGTCGCTCATAAGCATTCAGTCTTTCAGTAATCACTGGCTGCTCGTTCAGGAGCGGTCCGCTAAACCATTGGTCATAGATTTGTGTCAGCGTCGAACCCTTGATCTCCTGTTCCAATCCAGGATGTTCAGGATGGTAGAGCCGACATTGTTCCCCCCAGAACACTGTGTATTGGGCTTCGGTGTCAAACACCACCCCGTCCAGATCAAATAGCGCTGCTTTCAGTCGTCTTTCGTGCATATCAACATCAATTTGGGTGCAAAATTACATTTTTTTTACGAGAAATTTGCGAAATTCCCAAATTAAGTGTATTTTTGCCATCAATTATAACTTAAAAAGGGATTTATGAAGAAAAATTTCATCCTCTCGACCATTTTATTCCTACTGGCGGGCTGTAGCAGTACCGACGAGGTCACCAAGTTCAATGTCGTCACTGCCGATAAGAGCGTCAGCCTGTCAGCCGCCGAAGGTTCTCCCCAATGCAATGTGCACCTGGAACTGTCATATGCCACCGAGGATAATGGTCATAAGGCCGAAATCATCAACAATATCATCGAGCAGCGCCTGCTGGATATGCAGGATCTGAATATGCAAGTGGCTGCCGACTCCTTTGCAAATGAGTATACAGCCCAATATCGGACCCTTCTACCGCTCTACAATCAAGATCGGGGCGATGGCAAGAAGGTTGACTGGTATAACTACCACTATATCCTCAAGACCGACGTAGAGCAAGGTTATGAAGGCACTTCCGTCTATCATGCCTACCTCGACTATTATGAGGGCGGTGCCCATGGCGTCAGCCAGCACCTGACAATCAATTTCGAGCAGTCCACAGGCCGTCAACTCATGCTGGCCGACCTCTTTGTGCCAGGTTATGAACACCAACTTAGCGCCATCCTTCAGAAAGCCCTATGTGCCTATGCCGGTGTCGATAATCTCAACGAGCTTAAGGAACAGGGCTACCTCTATTCGATGGATATGTTCCCCTCCGAGAACTTTATCCGAGGTAAGGATGTCATGACCTTTATCTACAACCCCTACGAGATTGCCCCATACGAAAAGGGCTGCATCGAATTGAAAGTCTCCTATACCGAGATCGACGGTATCCTCTCTAATTCCCTCTAAGCATGCATACACTCATCAGCAAATACTTCACTGACCTGACACCACAGCAATGTGGGCAGATAGAAGCCCTCGACGCGCTTTATCGCGACTGGAACGAGAAGATCAACGTCATCTCGC
>Ga0247608_10003956_pt1 | contig 16905 bp, 20 predicted proteins | sample 176DNAGHGlowgp2_FD_193490 | JGI IMG/M metagenome (GOLD analysis project Ga0247608, IMG submission 193490) | Sheep rumen microbial communities from Palmerston North, Manawatu-Wanganui, New Zealand - 1766 DNA GHGlow gp2 | ecosystem: Host-associated > Mammals > Digestive system > Stomach > Rumen ... | reverse complement strand
CCTCTTTTCATCCCTGATATAATCATTATCATAGTCAACATTCAGCATAATTGAATTATAACTGTTCTGTCTCCAGAATGAAATCAGTGAATTGAAGTAGTTGTTACGAACAGTGTCATCATCAATTGTTCCCATATACTCGAAACTTTTCATCACACTGTCGTGAATCCTCAGAAGATCATCAGCCTGTTCATTGTTCAACTGAAGGAATTTCTCAAGCTTGTCGAAATTCTTTTTCAAATCTATATTATAAACATTCATTGAATCTGCTGGCTGAGAGAGTTCATTTGAAATTCTCATTACAGTTTCTTCAATACTCTTCTTCTTACTAATGTTATTTGCCTGTACATTGCAGTTGAATGCTACCAGCATCACTACTGCCAAAAACATAAAAATCTTCTTCATAATTTTGAATTAAATTAAAATTTTATTTGTACATCGGAAGTTCAACAAATTGTGTATTAAATACACTTTTCGTCTCTCTTCTGAATATTTAATCTCTATATAAAGAAAATTTTCAGTTCTGAACACTACAAAAACACCAAAATCAGCCATTTATTGATACAAATCAAATCGTGTGTTCGCACACAGAAGCATTTTTGGTCATAATGTACTATTAAAAACAAATGACTTCAACTCTAAACAGAGTCAAAGTCATTATCAATATATAATTTGTAAGTTATTTCAATTTGTGTGGAACTTCATACAGTGACAACTTTAGATTATGTAAAGGTTTCCATTCTTGTTTCGACCACTTTGAAGTGTCTACTATCTCATAATGTGAAAGTTTCTTCCCTAAAAACCAATTACAATGAGCATCACATAACTTTATCAAGTCATCAAGTTCTTTCTTTGTAACTCCGGAATTAGACCCAATGCTCTGCCCGTTTCACTATTACTTGTTCTTCATTGAAGATTTCACATACTAACAAACCGATAGTGCTATTATCTTCTTTTACAGAACCAAGAATCTTGTAGTTTCCCTTGCCTTCACCGTCAAATATGACATCAGAAAATGCACTATTACTCTTCGGTTTGAACCCAACTTCAAGAAGAATATCTCTTGTCAAAATTGTATCATCAAATAAATAGTTATCCATCACTCTCTATATTCTTTATTACATTTATCACACTTATAATAGTCATAATGAGAGTCATGTCCAATGTTACGGAAATTATGATCACACTTATCCTGTTTCTTACTGAGATGATTTACGAATCTGTTGTATTTAGAAGAAACTTCTTTTCTCAGTTTCATAAGTTCATTATATGATTTATTAAATGACTCATCATCATATGAGACATTAAACTCAACAAACACATCTTTAGCATTGTCAAGTTTCTTCAGTTTATCATCTACTTCTGACAGTTTATGACCAAGTGCATCAAACTCATCTTCAATAGCATATCCGTCTGATGAATAAATAAACTCAACCACTTCAAGTTCTGTCATACCGATAGTCTTACTTTTCACTTCCATACAAGTTTATCTCTTCTATATTATAATATGTGTTGTATTCACTGTATTCATCATGGTCATTGTAGATGATAGTTGCTTCAGCGACTTCTTCAGAATATCCTTTCATCATAAGGAACTTCTTGAACTCCTCTTTCTCATCAATCTCATCATACTTAATCCACTCTTCCTGTTTGATGTCTTCTGACTCCCTATCACCGAATGTCTCTTTCCAAATCCATTCAGTGTATTCCTGATGAAGATTGTCATATAAGTCTTTATCCGGGTTTTCATCAGCAAGATATGCAGAATAGAACTCATAACGAGGACTCTTGATAGCAATCTCCTCAATATGCTCTTGCCATTTCTTATGGTCTTCTATGAATTTCTCTGCATCTTCTTTCTTTGTATATGCAGCAACCGGACCCTCTGACCTGTCCTCATACTGTCCGCAATTATACATAACAACATATATAATCGGAACATTGCTATCAATCTCTCTTCTCATCTTATTCTAATACTATAAATTTGTAACTATGGGCTTCCAAGAACTTTCCGGCTTGCTCACATGCAGTAGCAAAATCTGAAGTTACTCTGTTTTGATATAATACAAATGTATTCTTAGCAGGAACAAATACACTTTCCAGCCCATAAATTATATGCAATCTTTTTGCAATTTCCTTGCTATCAATCATAATCAGGCGTAAAAATTCTATCATACTTGAAAGACACATCAAAAGCAGTTGTCGTGTTCATATAAGGGAACACATAGAGAATATCTTTCCAATCATTTTCACCATAATGTCTGACACAGAACTTCAAGTCTTTATCCAGACATGCATATGCTTCATGCTCTTTCCCAGACATAAAGTTTGCAATGGGAACAATTCCAGATGTAGCAATGAGTCTCTGATATGTCTTGATGATATGTCCGATATCTGAAAGAACCCACTTTGGATCAATATCCGGAGCATTACCCAAACCCATCATCATTGCTGTCAGAAGGCTATGTGCCTGTCCTTCACCACCACCGATATAAAGATTCTGCTTGATATCTTCTATCCTATCTTCATAGTTTTTATCCATTTCTACTCTTTCTGCCATAGCTATTTCTCATTAAATGTATATTATAGTAAACAAAAACTGCTCTTAATGTATATTATATGATACATTATCAGTGTTTCTTTTCTTTATACTGTAAAGTTTAAATTTTGAACTATTTCATAAAGTATCATATATGATGCATTATAGCCATTTTTGAACTATAACACATCATATATGACCGATTACACACTCCAACAGATGACATAAAAGAACACATTTGCATACCGGTTGCATTCATAGTCTTCTATCCAAACTTCCTTTGCTCCGTTCTTCTTCATATTTCCCATCACTCTCTGGACTTCTTTATTCATCTCAAAAGTAAATTTGTCATTATAGAATCTGAGCAGAATTCCATAGTGATAGTCTTTGATATCTTCCACCCACCATCCATAGAAGTCAAACAACTCTATATAGTCATCTTTCAGATGGACATCATCAAATGCACTGACTATCTTAGATAGTTTATTCTTCTTCCTGTTATAGACTTTAAGATGTTCTGGTTCATGTTCTTCACCGACTGTATATAAGAAATACTCATCGTCAAATGTGTCCACCCAGAAGTCAAATGTCGCATTTTCTGGCTTATCAGTCAAAAGATTGTCAATTGATGATATCAGTGAGACTGTCAGACATTTCTCCATATCATGGACAAGATGTTCATTCGGAGAAACTTTCTCTTCACTACTACTCTCATCAGAACCATCAGAATCATCAGACATTGCCCTATGAATACAGTCAAATGTAGTGTCAACTGTCGTATCCACAATCTTGTGAATCATCTCAGCAGACAGATTCCCGTTTTCATCAAGACCGTTGCCAGACTTAATTACCTGCAGCATATTTCTTGTTCAATATATTTTTGAGGTAATTACATTTCACTATATTTCCGAGAGTCTTTCCCATATCACAAGACAGTTTCACACAGTCATGTCCTTCTCTCTTCTCCGTGATAGAACACCAGATGAGTTTGAAGACAATGTTCATAGGATCAACACCGTCAATATCACAAGTGAAATTAGTACCTATTCCATATGAATCGAGAATCTTCCCGATAAAATACCTGTGAATTGCAATTGCTTTCTCAACATCAAGTGCATTACTAAATACTACAATTTTGTTCTGTGGGTTGATACCGAGTTCCTTGTACTTGTCAATAATCTTGTCACCCTGGATATACTCATCTCCGGAATCAACTCTCAGACCAGAATACAGCATAGCCATCTTCTTAGAGAAGTTGTCAAAGAACACATCATCCCCAAAACAGTCATAAAGATATGTTCCCAAGTCTCCACCGTATGTCTCAGCCCACTTGTTCATCACACTGTAGTTACACTCGAATACAGAAGCGACATTCTCTTCAAAAGAAACAATCTGGTGTGACATAGTTCCGATAGGGGTTAAACCATACTTCATAGCGAAATACACATTTGAGGTACCGGCAAACTTACCAAGAGAAACCATATTGTCATCAGCAGCATCAATGATTGCCTTCACAATCATATCATGGTGGTCAAATGAAAAACGTCTGCGTGTGCCGAAGTCAGAGAATGTAAGACCCTCACTTAACATTCGTGTAGCCTTATCATACATTTTCTTGTATTCACGCTCCTTGTTATACTTTTCAAAGTCACCACGGAGCATATGCATCAATTCGGATGTACAGGACAATACCGGCATCTCCCACATCATAGCAGAATACCAGTCACCGTCACAATATCCGTGTAAATGATTCTCATCATCCAACCAGAAATGAAGTTCACTTGGGTCAAATCGGAATCCACGGAGGAACACTTCAATATACCACTTCGGGAGATAGTAGCATTTCTTCAGCATAAATTCTACTTCTTCATCAGTGATGACTACATTCCTCATCATTTCCATCTGCTCCATCAACATCTTGTCAAATCCATCCGGATAGACAGTGTTGTTACGATCAAAGAACTCAAATCTCGCTTTGGCACGAGGATAATTCATAATGATGTAGTACCCGACAGTAAATGTGTACAAATCATTGTCTGTAAAATGTGTAATAATCTGTCTCATATCTTATTTTTTAATATGTCTTCAAATTTCTCAATATCTTTTTCTATTGTTGTCTTCTGATAATATAATGAATCAATATAACTCTGCAATTCTCTTTTTAGAATATCATTAGCAATATTTTCATCAGTCGTATAATAGACGTATTCACCATCTGGACTTTCATTGCTTGAAATCATTAGTTGATGACATTCAAAATAATGCTGTTGATATTCAGTTTTGTCTAATTTACAGTAAGAATCATAAGATGGTAATCCAATAATCCCTGTATCAAAAACAAATACTATCTCATTGTCTCTCAAAAACTCTGAACCACTTTCTGGTGTTTTGATTTCTTCGACAATTTTTGTTTCAATACTGAAATTATTATGTTTAAAGTCATAATGAACTTTGAACAACTTGTCGCCTACTGACAAATCTTGAAATGTTTTCCTCATAAAATAACAGACTTAACATCTTCAATGATTTCAACACCATTGTTTTCACAGTAATTTCTGAGAGTGCTTCCATCATCGATGCTTGCTGTAAACTCATTGAAAACACAAATATTCTTGACACCAAGTTTCACCATATCATTGATAGTGTTCACTACACACACGTCCCCAGCAATACCACAGACAAACACCCTTGTGTCTTCTCCGACAGAACAAAGATTATCATACAGCATTTTCCCAGCTGAGTTCATAATTTTCTTATTGAAAATGCTAAGAGCAAAAATAGAATATTCCTCTACCTTCGGTTCCATTCCCTTATAACACTTCATAACTCTGCTGTTCATCATGTCAAGCACATCATTGAGTGATTTCCTGATTTCTGCACCAGGAGTATTGATGACACAATGAATTGGCCACTGTCCGCCAAACGGCTTGAAACTCATATGATTTACAGGATGCTGGTCTTGTGTTACATAAATCCTTGTGAACTTTGTATATTTGTCTTTCAAGAATCCAGCAAGTGCGTCTATCTTTGCTGCTGAACCAGTCACAGGAAGACTACCTCCCTCTATAAAGTCATTCTGTGGATCCACAATGACTAATACATTATGCTTGTATTTCTTAATTTCCATAATTTTTTGAATATAGTTTTCTTATAAATTATACTATCATCTGCCTGATAATTCTTTGACAGAAAGCATAAACCATTGAGTACTTTCAGTAATTAGCGGATATGCAGATTTCCCAGACATCAAATCATTCTTAATCTGAGTTGATGATATATCAGGAATATCATTATCAACGACTGTTATTTTTTCAATTGTCTCATTGATAGTCATTCCTGCTCTCTTGAATACAATATATTTGTATCTGTTTTTGATTCTTTCATCATAGTCTTTCCACGATGAAATACTATTGATGACATCTGCCCCGCATATAATATACAGTTCATTTTCCGGACAATATTTGCTGTACAGAACATCAAGTGTGTTAGCTGAATAATACGGAGATTTCAATGCATGCTCTACAGCACAAACTTTCACGACATCATATGACTGATGTATTATATTGATTGGCCTGACATCAGAACGGATGATATTGCATCTGGTATCAAAGTCAAACAATGGTGCTGGTTTCCATGGATTCTGCATTGACGGAACTACCAGAACTTCATCTACAAGATTCTTGTTAAGAACTGTCCGGATGATGTTGATATGACCGATATGAATAGGGTCAAATGAACCGAGCATTACACCGATTTTCTTTTTCTTCAAAGAACTGACATCTGTAATCCTGACTTCTACTCTTGTCGGCTCAGAATCTTCAAATAAGATATTATTTGACTTTGGAAACTCACCCACTCTCATATGACCCTTCCAAGCTGTCCATTTTGTACCCGATTTCTTTATAGACCTCTCAGGTTTTCCAGTTTTCCAGTTCTTGTATGTTCGTTTCCACTCATCAGAGTCTCTCATTCTTGTTGGTTTCTCCTTATGATGAAGCATCAGCATTCCGAAACTCCCTTGTTCACGAGTCACCCACAGTTCATTGTTCAGTGGTTCAGATTCTTTAGGAATATACAATTCACACTGAACAATATCATTTATGAATATATTCTCAGAACCAGGAAATTCATTAATAGCAAACTGCTGTCCGCCTATTAATGTTTCGGGAATGTGAATTCTTTCTGAATCCATTGTTCCGTTTGGTCTCCTGAAATAACGTCTCCGCTTAGACCAGTGAGACGGTTTTTTCTGGTTCAGAATCAGTTTTCCTTTCTTTGAACGAGTCAGATACAACATAACTTAGATTTTATTTTTGATTTCTTTATTGTTAAATGAATTTTTCCTTCTACGCTCTACAGTCTGTGAATAAAGTCCGACATTATATTTGTTCATCACTTTATACAGACTTTTATTTGTCTTTGTGAATAATTCAGACTTTTCATCTATAAACTTGATAGCAACTTCAATAATAGGACAAGATGAGAACCAAGACAAATCTACAACATGAACATATTCATTCTCAAGTCCAACAAATGCTTTAATGAGTTCTTTATTCTCACTCTGCTTATCATCCAGCTTGAATGTGAATATATGGCATTCTGTGGTCAAGTCTAAATAACTGTTTATTGCTTTTGTAATATGTTCTGTTTCTAAATCAAATGAAGACACAAGGTCATATTTCGGACCTGCTTCTGCAAATGTGAAATACTTATCGAATATGATATTCCAGATATTTCTTCGCTCATCCCACTCTTCTTCAGAAATTTCATCCGGCTTATCAGTCTGATTCTGATATCCGTATTCATCTGCTATAGACAATAACAAATCATAATTCTGCTGGATTCTATCATTGAATACATAACCGTATATGTTTCCATTAGGATGTGGGATAATATTCACACTGCAATTGAAATCTATTCCGAAACTGCTTCTTAATCTTGCATCTAAATCACTTTTAAGCACATTCAGACATTCAAATGTAAAATTGCTGTATGAATCTTTGAGTGCTTCAATGTCAAAATCATCATTGAATTTATTTTTAAGGAATGCAACCATTGTGAACGGATGTCTCACAAGTTCCTCTACAGAATTAGCAATTGCTTGTTTCTTCAAGTCATATAACTGTGAAACAATTTCACAGAAGTTCTTGCTCTTGAATCTGATTCCGTTGTAAATTTTCGTACTCATTTCTGCTTTGATTATTTTGTGCAAAGATAAGAAATATTTTTGAACTGAAGAAATTATATCAAAGAAAATTAAGATTAATTAATGAAAATGAGCAGCTGACAAGTAAATCTGCCAAACTGCTCACAAAAATAACAAGAATGAATCACCATTATGATTGCTGTGGTTCAGAAGTTACATCATCTGGAGAACTGTAGTCAGTTCCAGCAACTTCCATATCCACAACACCAGCATCATATTCCTTTGCTTCCTTCTTAGCGAATGCTTCAGTCTTCAGTTTGAATGCATCGGTTGCAAGAGGATTCTGAACATCTGCTTCAGGGTCAAACGGAACTTCAACACGGATTACTACACCCTCACGAGGCGGCAACTTCTTCTTTTTCTTCCTTGTGTTCGGATCAACCTCTTCCACACAAAGAGTCTCTTTCTCTTCCATCCCGAAATGCTCCTTATCTGCTTTCATAGCAAGAAGCACATTCTCATGCCAGTGATTCTCAGTTGAAATCTCTGGATAGAGTTCCTTGAGAGTTCCGTGATAGAGGACTGGAATAACCATTACTCTGTCCTTGTTTTCATCCGGAAGCCGTTCAATCAGTTTCTTAGTGAACTCAGCAACTTCAGATACAGTGTACTCTTTCTTCTTTCCGTTAGGAAGTTCCTCAGAGACACGGTAAATCATCAGCTTATTCACCGGCCCGTCAATACCGTTCCTATCACAACCATAGTTGTAGTCTTTCTGAACATAGCCACCACCTTGTGATACAAAACCGACTATCTCGCCGTATATTGAAACACCCTTTGGAATGAAGTCCTTCACGATATCATTGATATCACTGTACACATTATGGCTGTAATATGCATTCTTACTTCCCTCCTTGAGGTCCAGAGTTCCATTCTGAACTACATTACGAGTAGAATATACATTACCAAAGTCTTCATATGTATCAGTAATACGATACTTCTTCAGACCGATGTTGTCAACAATCTTGTTGTACCATCTCTTATAGAATGCAATTTTCAATGGAAAACGTGTAATAACATTGCAAATAACTACACTTGTACCATGTTCCTTGATACTTATATCTACAACATCATCTGGCTTGATACGGAAGATATTGTCACCAAACTTATGAGTGTCATAGTGAAGATCGAAATGTTCCGGAATAATACGGTCGAATTTTGCAACCTTCTTTTCTTTTTTGGTACTCTTCTTCTTTCCGCTATTCTTTTGCTGAGTATTAGTCTTTGGAATATACGGCCAAACAAACAACTCTCCGTCAATAGTATCGAACATAAAGTCAGCCTCATCATCAGCAGTCAAGAATGACTCAATCGGATGCTCATCAAAGTATGACTTGAGTTCTGGCTTCCACTTGAGAAGAGAAGCAAGTTCAAACATATATCCGCTGCTGACCATACCACGCAACTCCTTGATGCGGACACGACCAGACTCATTGAAATAACCGACCAATCTCTTTGACTTCTCAAGAAGCTCAGCAGATTTCTCCGGTTCAGATTCTTTCAGTTTCTCAGACTCATCAATCAGTGACTGGACTTCTGCATAGTTCTCATTCAGTTCCCTATAATCATACATATACTGATTGTTCTTCTTTAAGAAATCAGGATTGATTACACATTCTTTTGTCACATAGAAGAGAACATCACCGGGTTTGTTCATATCCTTTCTCAATACGATAGTCTCATCAGAAACTACAGTATAAGCAAGGAAATCAGAATTGGGAACAGGAATCATATCCCCAATCTTGTGGATTCGGACAGAGTATTCTTCCTTGAATTTCTCTGACTTAGTAAACAGTTCTTTGCTCATAATTTCTTTCTTATTGTTGGTTATAATGTCAATTTTCTTCTGAATTAATCAGTTGTTTTGCTACTTTCCAAAGTTCATCGGGCATTTGATAAGAATATTCATCACTATCATCTTTCAATCCAAAACCAGAATCTGCATCATCTAATCTGAAATGATAATGACTGATGCCTCGGTATAGCATATATTCTATCATATATCTTGGGACTTTCTCAAGATCTCGGAATGAATAACTTTTATGTTCTGAAATATATTTCTCTCTTTTCTCTTCTAATGAATTACACTCTTCTTTAATGTCATTTGGATCATATGTTAATTCCAGATACTCACTTAAACGGAAATATAACTGGTCCGGACAAACAGAACTATATTCTGAGAATATGTTATATGGAGAATCAAACTCTGCTTTTTCTATTTCCCATTCATGTCCACATTCATTGCATTTATTGACTGGGTATGTGTCAAGTTTTCCGTCTATTTTTGAATGTCCGTGTAGAGAAGAATGAGAACTAAACAAACTGCTTGAAGAGAATCCGGATATAGTTCCATTACCGTGTATCTCACCCTTAGCACGCTTGATATGATTCACTACATTAGTAGAACCACATTTCGGACATTTGGAATTTACCGAATTGACACGCTTTTTCTCTTCTTCATATTCTTTGTCTCGTTGCTCAGTTTGCTTCTTCATATACATAGAAAGATAATCAGTAATCAATTTCTTTCTCTCCTGATACCGACGTTTCTCTTCCTGTATCTGTGCCTGACATTCTGCTTCTTTTAATGCACGTCTTTTCTTTATGCCGAAAATATCAAAAAACATAATTATACAATTAATTATTTGACTCTTTCTATAATTACAATCTGTGATGAAACAAACTGCTTATGATAGATATCTTCAAAATACAATGACCCGGATGGAATTATACATTTCCATATCTGTTGTTTTTCTGATATCATTATTTCTTTAACCGACTGATAAGAGTGATATCCTTCTTTCACTATAAGGAAATAAGAACCATCAACATCTGTATAGACAGTTCTGTCAACTCTGACATCTATCTTCTTATTCAGTTCACCGATAACATAATCATATTTCATCACGTTACTGATGACATGATTCTTGTTATTGTCTGAATAGACAACCTTGAAACACTCTATATCTTTCTCAGCAATCTTTGGATTCAGTTGTGTTGTTTCTAACATATCTGTTACTTTTTCTTCTTTCCTTTACCAGCACGACCGTTGTTTTTATTGTAGTTTGGATTATAGGTTTCACCTGTGTTATAACGGTAAGTAATGCGACCTTTACTCAAATCATATGCAGAAAGTTCTACCTTTACACGGTCTGATATGTATACCCTTATATTCGCAATTCTCATACGCCCACTTATAGTACACCGCACAGTAAACCCGTTATCTAACTCTACATTAAATAGAGAATTGCTCAAATCCTGAACAACAACACCGTCTGCTTCAATTATACCTTCTTTAGCCATTAAATGAATTTATATTTTATCTGTAAATTATATCTGAATAATATTTATTAGTTTTAAAGAATAGAGCAGAGCAGCAGCACTCTTCAATCAGATTGCTGACACTCCGCTCCCCGTCAAACCAACAAATAAATGTGCATTACACACATTAATCAACAGATTTCATCCATTGCTTTTGTAAGCATTCTGGAGTATTCAGCATATTCTTGTGTCTCGAAAATCCACTCGCCACGCTGTCTTTCTTCCTCACCCGGATAATGAATATCAAATGTCTTATAGACTTCACAAGGATTCGGCTTCAGAACAATCACATGGTTGCAAGTGTACAGAACTTCCTCTATGTTGTGTGAGATAGTGATAATAGTCGGATCCTTCTCATAATTATAGAGAACATTGAGGACTGTATTGTCAATCTCACGTTTCATCTTCACGTCAAGAGCCGATGTAGCCTCATCAAACACAATAATCTGTGAATCACAAGCCAAAGCACGGGCAATGCTTATTCTCTGCTGCTGACCGCCACTCAACTTAGCAGGATAGTTGTTTGCTTTATCAACCATTCCGACAAGTTCAAGCAGTTCCATCGCTTTCTTATCTGCACTCTCTTTGTCAATACCACGGACAATCATAGGAAGTTTCACATTCTCAATGACAGTCATCCACTCATAGTTGCTGTATGTTTGGAACACACATGGAATGTTTCCGTATTCAGTCTTACCATATACTTCAACAGAACCTTCCTGTACAGTGTCCAGTTTACACAACACTCGCATCAAGCGGCTCTTTCCGCAACCGCTGGCACCCATCACGCCGATGCTCTGGAATGTGTCGGGGATATCGGGGATAGCTAAACTGAAGTTCTGGAACAGTTTGTACTCATTCTCTTCACCCTTATTGAAAATTTGAGTCAAATTCTTGAAACGGACTACATCAATGCTACCGTCACCACGGTCTTTCTTCTTTGTCTGCACTGGTTGTTCAGTATTATTCTCTGTATTGACATCCTCTACAGTCACTTCAACAGCCGGCTCAACATTCTCTTCACTGACAGTCAAAGAATCAACATTAATAGCAGGCTGAGGATTATTACTCTCTTTCACTTCACTGACTACCGGAGTCTCATCAAACATGTCATTCATCAACAGGTCTGTGCTAATATTTCTCTTTTCCATAAACTGTTAAGCATTTTTAAATTTGAACAACACCGGCTCAAATTTCTTCAGCAGAAAATCCTGCAAGATACCGATTGTGATAATAATGAACAGCAGTGCATAGACATATTCCATCTTAGCCTGTCTTGATAATGTAGAAATCAATGCTCCGATTCCGCCCTCTTTATTGAGAGACTCTGCAATCACTACATATGTATAACTGATGGCAACAAGACTGCGGATATCACTATATACTCTTGACATCACGAACGGCCAATATACATAGCGGAACTTCTGCCAGTTGCTCATTCCGATAGTAGTAGCAGTCTGAATATAAACATTCTCTTTAACATTATCTGGATTCTGCAAATCAATAATCTTCTGAGTGATTACAGGAACAAGATATATAAGAAGTCCGAATGCAAGGAAAGCACTCTTCATACCGAACCCGATACTGAATATTGCAATCAAAATACCGGAAACAGACGGAATAGGAATGAATCTCAATGCTTCTACAATCTTCTGGAACATTGCTCTCGGAAGAGGATATATCCCGATAAGAAATCCTATAGGAATTGCAATAATGAGTGCATAGAAATATCCTGTCAGGTTCAGACTGATAGTGTACCAGATATTGCTGAACAGACTATAGTCTGACATAAGAGACGGAAGTGAATATATCACATCAACTGGATTCGGGAGAATCTTCTGTGAAATCATTCCTGCAGTAGTCACAAGATACCACAGAAGAAGAATGATGATTCCTCCAATAACTCCAGTTATTGCTGATTTCTTGGGAGACAATTGCCCTCCAAATTGAAATAATTCTTTCATTTAAGTTAAAGTTTTTAAGAAATGGCAGATACTCTTTATATTAGCTCTGTTGATAGGGCATAAAGAGCATCTGCCATAGAAACAAATTATAGTTGAATTATTTACTCATTGAGTAACTCCAAATCAGTTGTACGGTAGTTCTCATTAGCACCCTGTACATTGTCAGCAATTGCCTTCTTCGGACCGTTGCCGACAACCACGAACCTATTTTTGTCAATGTTATACTCTTTCACAAGATAATTGACTACTGCTTCAGCACGTTTCTGTGACAGAGCTATATTAGAGTCATAATTACCGGTGTTGTCAGTATTTCCGACGATACGGATGCGGACACTTGCGAATGAGCGGATGATGTCAAGGAACTCACGGTCAATAATAGCACGAGCCTGATTGTCAAGAGTATATCCAGCCGTCGGGAAATTGATAGTCACTTTCTTCTGAGACACAGCTTTAGCTTCAATAAGTTTCTCAGTCGGAGCAGAGAATTCTGTCTTAGCAGTTCCGTTTGCATCCTGATTGTTGTCAATCTCACCGCTTTCCAGAATCTTCTCGATAATTCCCGTATATGCAACCTTAGACCAAGGAATCACATTCTTAGTGAGATTCAATTCTGTGTATGCACGAGACATTTTAGTATAGATACGTTCACCAGTCATTCCATTGTAGTCTGAATTCAGTCCGAACCAGTTCACGTTATCAGCAAGTGTTGCATAATTAATCTTCTTTCCAGAGTTCATAGCAAACTCAACATTTGACTCAAACTCCTTTGCAAAAATCTCAGCACCTTTCTTGAATGCTTCTGGATTAGTGTTTGCATTGGAATTAGCCCACAAGAATGCCTCTACCAACTTGACAGCAGTCTCTTGGTTCTTATCCAGCCAGTCTTTCTTTGCAATGAAACCGTCTGTAACAAGAGCATTGGCATTTGCAGTTGAAGTTAGAATCTTAGCACCTTTAATTGCCTGACAAGCCTCTTCATCATCAGGAGACCATGTGACACAAGCACTTACGCTACCGGATTTGAATGCAGTTGCAGCATCAGTTCCGTTTTCAACCTTGACTGGAACAATATCTGACATAGATAAGCCGGAAGTTTCAAGTGCATTGATAAGCAATGTCTGACTTGCAGTTCCCTCTGCATATGCAACCTTCTTGCCCTTTAAGTCACCGATAGTATTAATAGTTCCGTCTACTACAAGAGCATCTGCACCATGACTGAAATTAAGCAGCATAAAGTATCGGCTATCACTCATAGTTCCAGCAGATGACATCTCTACAGGAAGAGCATCCAGAGTACAGTATGCGACATCAACGGTTCCCTCATTGAAAGCAGCACGGCATGCTGTGAAGTCATCCATGATCAGGAACTTGACCTTGATTCCATACTTCTTGTAAATCTCAGCCTCTACATTAGGCTCTACACCACTGTTCTCACCAATGATAGGGAGAAAACCAGAATAAGTGTTCACGGCTACAGTGACAGGCTTGTCACCACCAAAACTGATACCACCGAGAGACTTGGTTGCTCCGGAGAAGTACAGAATTGCACCAATGACTGCTACGACACAAATGATAAGCGTAGCCTTACCGACATTTGTTAATCTTGAAAAGAAATTCATTTTACTTAAATTAATTTATTGGTTTGACAAATATGTTAATTAAAACTGCTGCAAATTTATGAACTTAATTTGATATAGCAAAATTTTTAAATATTTTTTAACACTAATTTAGTTCTCTTTAGAATCAAGCTTTAGTGTGATTTCAAAATCATCACGCTTCAGTCTCTTGTTCTTTGAAATCTGCTGACCGTCTGCACATACTTCAAGTCTTTTGTTGCGTATAGCAGCTGTAGCAGTCTGTGCAAGAAACTTGGTGTACTTTGTGTATTTACGCTTCTTTGCATAGTTTACACTGTACTTGAAGAACTTCATATCAGTGTCTTCCATATTATAGCGTGTCGGACCGTAATAGAACACATCACACAGAGTCTTGACATACTTCTGAGGAACTTTGTCAATATCCTTGAACCAGTAGTTGTATTCAGCCAAGAACTTACCCAAATCATAGATGAACAACTGATTCAGACGGATGTCATCAATCTCATTCAGAACTTCAACAAGAACATATGAAGAACCGGAATAGTTTGTCAGTTTCAGCAACTGATTAAAGAGCCGGTCAACAATTTCCTGTGTATAATGGAACTTTCTCCTCGGAGAAATGCTGTCACGCTTTGCCCAATTTTTCTTTCTCATAGTCGTATGTTGATTTAGAAATACTGATTTTTCTTCGGAATCTCTACTGCTTCTGGCGTCTTGAACATATCTGTAGTCAGAGTCTGGGTTCCAACTCCATTCGGCAAGGCTGCTTGCTGTTCTGCTGCCTGATAAGGCACATCAGTAGTTTTATTGTCATTGAAAGCAGAGAATCCATTCTTCTCAAACTTAGAAAGGATTTCATCAACCTTATGAAGATTTGCTTCACTGTCAAGTTCAAAGTCAGACAACAGAGTATTACTGCCGTCCATCAACTCTTCAATCTCAGCAATACTATTGTTAATAGTTTCATTCACATAGTTGATTGCAAGTTCCTGTTCAAGAGACTCAGACCAGTCACCACGGAAGATTGCTTTGATAGAATCCATAGCTTTAGCCTGTTTCTTTGCATTCTCAAATTCTTGTGACCTCCATTTATGTTCATTCTCAGAATCCTTCAACTTAGTAGCCGCATAAATTTTTAACTTCTTCATAATCTGCAAAAAGCGGGTTGACTGATCAATACGTGCTCTCTGCATACGGATTGTCTTCTCAAGCCTAACTATCTCATTGTTAATAATTACATAGTTACTTTGAGTCTGTAATCTTTCATCTTCAGAAAGATTCGGCTTTGAAAGTTTTTCCTGAGCAGCAGTCCTACGGTTCACATTACGCTTGAATTCATCCTCATATTTAGTGAGATCACGCTTCATCTGCTCAAGAACACCACCAAGTTTAGTTACATTATCCTCAAGCATCACATACTTATCACGAAGACGATTAATTCCCTGTTGCAAAATAGTCAGCGGATCCATCTTCACTACTACACCAAGCATCTTCTTCATTATCTGATACCAGAACAATGAAATAGTCTTCCAGAATGTCTTGGATGTCACAATCATCAAAAGAATAGCAAGTCCGACTAACTCAAGAATGAAGATACTGAGATTAGCAGCACCGGCAATTAAGAACGGAAGTGCTTTGAACAAGTAATAAACAATAGCACCGATTGCTAAAGCACCTGTTCCGATTGCAAACCATCCACCGGGCATCTTACTGATATTCTTCAATGAAACCTTGTCTGGGTACTTCATTCCCCCATCAGTTGGCTGTAAATAATCCATATATTTGTTTCTTTTTTGTTGGTTAAACGTTCAAATTATTGACAACATCTTTGTCTTTGTCAAGACTCGTCAGTACAGACTGGACAGAGTTACAAAACACATTCTTTTCTTCATTGAGAGAAGCAGTCATCTGTGAAACTTCAGACTCAATCACACCAGCATCAGCACATACTTTCTGATACTCAGAATTAAGTTTGTCAATCTCTACCTTAATCTCAGCAGCACGGTCTCTCAACTGCTTTGCACGAGTCTCACGCTCACCGATTTCACGCTTCTGCTTTTCATCACACTGTTTCAGACCGTTCTCACGCTCAGTGTTAATGACATTCTTATACAAGTCAATAGACTTCAGGATAGTGTCTTTTGACAAATCCGGATAAGAACTACGGAGCATCTTGAATGCAGCCTCATAGCGTTTCTCTACAGTGAATCCCATATCAACAAGTGAAGATGCAGCAGCCTTCAGTTCAATGAAATCCGGTCCGGGAATATGGCAGCG
>Ga0247608_10003955_pt1 | contig 16906 bp, 9 predicted proteins | sample 176DNAGHGlowgp2_FD_193490 | JGI IMG/M metagenome (GOLD analysis project Ga0247608, IMG submission 193490) | Sheep rumen microbial communities from Palmerston North, Manawatu-Wanganui, New Zealand - 1766 DNA GHGlow gp2 | ecosystem: Host-associated > Mammals > Digestive system > Stomach > Rumen ... | reverse complement strand
GGATGTGCCGGACTGCCTCTGCCGTCGGTGGAGTGTAAGATAGTGAACGGCGAACTGCTCTGTAAGGGTAAGAACCTTATGATGGGATACTACAACCGTCCGCAGGAGACTGCCGAGGTGATAGACAAGGATGGATTCCTGCATACGGGAGACCTTGCTGAATTAGACGGGAAAGGACGCGTATATATCACCGGAAGGTCAAAGGAGATAATAGTGCTGTCGAATGGTAAGAACGTGCAGCCAAGCGAGATAGAATATAAGCTTGAGAAGTATGACCAGCAGGTGAAGGAAGCTGCTGTGGTGCAGGACGGCGACCTGCTGCGCGCCATTATAGTGCCGCAGCCTGAATGGGCACAGGGCAAGACCGACCAGCAGCAGGAGGAACTGCTGAAGAGGGAGGTGTTGGAGCCATACAACCTTACCGTGGCTAACTATAAGAAGCTGATGAGCCTCATGGTGTATCATGGCGACCTGCCACGCACTAAGCTCGACAAGCTGCAGCGCTTCAAACTGAAGGAACTGCTGAAGAATAATGCTGCACCTGCCGCAGAGCCTGCCAACAAGGTGGCGGAGAAGGCATCGTCTGCCGACAACGTAGGTGGCACCTTCGCAAAGATAAAGGCATACATAGAAAAGGAGAAGAAGATAGAGGTGTTGCCTACGCACCACATAGAGACCGACCTTGCCTTCGACTCGCTCGACATGGTAAGTCTGCAGGGATTCATAGAGGATAACTTCAACGTAACCATCAATGCAGACGACATGGCGAAGTTCAGCACCATAGGCGACATGGTGAAGAAGATTGACGAGACAGCCACCGGCGAACCACTGTCGGCAATGGCAGACAAGGAGTCAATGGACTGGCACGACATACTGACTTCTGACACAGAGGCACTGCAGCTGCCTAAGTCGGCTTTCACGCATCCGCTCATAGCAAAGAGCTTCATGGGCTTCTGCCGCATGCACAACAGTCTGAAGGTGATGGGTAAGGAGAACATACCGGCTGACGGTCCGTTCATACTGGCACCTAACCACCAGAGCTTCCTCGACGGTCCGCTCGCCATGGCAGGCATGGACTGGGGCAAGATATCAGACTATTACTTCTATGCTACCGAGGAGCACGTGCAGGGCTCGCTGCGCAGATGGTTTGCCGCACGCCACAACATTATTCTCATGGAGCGTCGCAACCTTAAGAACTCCATACTGAAGATGGCTAAGGTGCTGCGTGCCGGAAAGAACCTCGTGATATTCCCTGAGGGCAGACGCACCAACACCGGTAAGCTGGGAACGTTCAAGAAGACCTTTGCCATACTGTCGAAGGAACTCAACATACCTATAGTACCTGTCTGCATACGCGGAGCATACGAGGCATTGCCACGTGAGAAGACTCTGCCGGGCACTGCACACATAGAGATAGAGTATCTGCCTGCTATCATGCCTGAGGAATCAATGACTTACGACGAACTGGCAGAGAAGGTGAAGGAAACGATAAATGGAAGGCTGAAGGGTTAGTTTAAAGTTTAAAGTTTAAAGTTGAATGTAGAATGTTTTTTAGTTTAAAGTTTAAACTACATCTTTCAATAATGACAAAGGAGGACTCGTAATACAAACGAGCCCTCCTTTTATTTATTCCAAGGTTATTTATTCCAAGGTTGAAAACTCTATCTCATATCTCATTCAACTTTCAACCTTCAACTCTCAACCTTCAACCTTCAACAAAAAAACTAAAAAACCTTACTTGAACGCCTCCAGTGCCACGGTAGGTTTGCCACCGTCGAAGCAGCCCTTACGGTAACCACCGTTGTAGTTGTTAGGTGCCTCAGGCTCCCAGTAGAAGATGCCGGCGAGGTGTCCTGTCGCCTTGCCGTCGGTCATGAGCTTCGTGATGGCAGACTTGCAAGCGTCAGCCTGGTCGTAGTCCATGCCAAACTCCACCACCATAACGTCCTTGCCGTAGGTGTTGTAAGCCTGCTGGATGTTGCTTACGGCAGAAGCTATGTAGTCAGACCAAGAGTCGTTCTCAGGATAGAGCGAGATGCCTATGATGTCATACTTGCCGCCGTTGGTCTTCAGGTTGCCGAAGATACGAGTGTACAGGCTCCACTGGTTGCCGCTGTCAATGTGTACTATCACCTTGCTGTCAGGGAATACGGCCTTCACTGCATCATGGCCGGCGTTGACGAGCGTGGCAAACTGCGCACCGTTGCTGTAGTGACCGCCATACGATATGTTTTCGCCTCCTGCCTCTGCCTGATACATCATGCCATTGCGCGTCTCGTTGCCTATCTGCACCCACTCCGGCTCTATGTCGTAGGCCTTGAGCTTGTTCATCATGGTGGTGACGTGTGCCGCCACGGCAGTCTTCAGCTGGTCGAAGGTATAGTCCTTCCATGCCGCAGGTATTATCTGGTTGCTTGGGTCAGCCCATGTATCAGAGAAGTGGAAGTCTATCATAAGGCGCAGGCCCAGCGCATTAGCGCGGCGAGCCTTGATGAGCACGTCGTCCATGTTGTTCCAGCCGTCGGCAGGGTTCACCCACACACGCAGACGTATGGAGTTTACGCCGCAGTCATCCTTCAGCAGCGTCATCAGTTCCTTCTCCGTACCGCCTTGGTTATAGAACTTCATGCCCTCTGCCTCCATCTGCGTCAGCCAACTGACGTCGGCACCCTTAGGGAATGTGCTGCGGTCTATTACAACAGGAGTCTCGGGTGTCACGTTAGAGAGGTCGGTCTTTGGGTCGTCAGCATCAGAGCAGGCGGTCAAAGCCAAAAGCAGTGAGAGACCCACCCCTGCCCTCCCTGTGAGGGAGGGGGAGCAGAATGTCTTTACCGCTTGTGATATCTTATTATATAATGTCTTCATCTTTTATTTAATTGTTTTGTTCCCCCTCCCTCACAGGGAGGGTCGGGGAGGGTCTGTTTTTATTAGTGTTACCATCTCCCTCCCTCACAGGGAGGGCCGGGGTGGGTCTATTTCGTTAAGCTATACGTGCCGTGGCAGATGTCAACGGTCAGCGTATATGTGCCGTTACCGTCAATGCCCACAGGGTTGCCGTTGTCCTTGAAGTTCCATGTCAGTGTACCGTCAGCGCGTGTGCCAAACCAGTAATCCCATGAACCGTTGATGAGAATCTGCATACCCCACGGTGCACCTGTGAAGTTAATAGTGGCGACATATACACCTGGTGTCTCTGTTGCAGTCATTTCGGTAACAGTCCACGCATCATTGTATCCTGTACATGACACACTCGTAATGGCAGCACCGTCCATCTCATACCAGTAGCTCATCCAGCCAAGCGATGCACTGACAACATACAAGCCTTCGGCAGGAGCAGGAATGTTATCGCCGCCTACCTTAAGTTTCTTGTCGGCAGTCTCAGGGTCTTGGTTGATAGCTGTCCAGTCATTGAGTTCCTTGCTGAAGTAATAGCCCCACTTACAGTTCTTTATTACCACAGCGCCTGTGTAGGTCTTGCTGTCCTCGTCAGAAAGGCGTATCCACTGATCGTATTTATACTCGTTATCATTGCCCAGCACGTAGAGTATCTGGCTCAGTTCCTCTGGTCCTTCAGCCGCACCTGCCTCTATGCTGTATGCTGGAGTCTCACCGCTGAGGTCGATGGTGACGGTGCAGTCGCCAGTCTGCGGAGCAGAGAGCGTGATGCCCTCAGCCTCCGAGGTGCTTATGCCTGTAGAGGTAAAGTACAGAGGTTTTGTCTCTGCCTCGCCATTCTGCTCATTGTCTCCACTTGCCACGTTGTAGAGCTTGGAGTCAGGCGAAGAGAACTTCACCGTAACCGGGCTTGTAGATTCAGCGGTGTATGTCATGGTCCACTGCATCGTCTCCTTGTTATAGGTCATATCACCCTCTAAGTCGCCGCTTACCTTCACCGTAGGTATGGAAAGGTCTGTCCAGAACTTCTGTTTAGTGTTGAAAGTAACATAGCGACAGCCATTGTGAGCCGACGACCACAGGTTCCATGCCGTTGAAGAGTTAGACAATTCGAAAGCCTTGCCAGTGACATCGTTATTGCCCCAGACGGTGCCGTCATTCTCTACGAACCACCAGTTGCTCCATGCACCCAGCGACATGAAGCCTGTATATATGCCGTCCTCCGTTGGTGAATACAGAGTGCCTATAGGAGTGGTCTTATCCGTTGCCACGGCAGTGCCGTAGGTATAGTCTATGTGGTATGTCATCACCTGGAACTCCATCACGTTGGAGCATTGCGGCTCGATGTTAGGACCTGTAGTAGATGTTACGCGTACATACATAGGCTCCTGTTTGTTGGGCTCGTAACCTAATTTAGTAAGCTCGCCGTTCAGTTCAGCGTTGGTAAACTGCTTCTGATAAACGCCGTTGTTCATCTCAAGGGTGTAGCATGATGCGAAGTCAGCCGTCCTGGAAATCTGCAGGCGGTTGCTTATCGTACCGTCTGGCACCAGCACGTCAACATAGTTTGTTGACAACTGGTGGTTATCGTTCCAGTGCAATGTCAGTGCCAGTCCTGTGGCGTTAGAAGGGTCAAGCACTATGTTGTTAGAGCCGTCAAGAGTCAGTGCATCGCCCCGTCCTACGGTGACGAGGTCACCGTCCTTGTTGCAGGAAACCAGTGCAAGCAATAGCAGTAACCCTATGCTCTTTATAAATATATTTCGTTTCATGATCATTCTTTATTTTTAGTTTATCGGAGTAATCTGAGTGCTCGGAGTAATCAGAATAATCAGAGTATTCGGAATAATCGGAGTCTTCAGAGTTTTCTGAGGATTACCTCAGGTTATAGTTAGCAGACTGCTCTGCGGCAGGTATAGGATAGGTATTGAAGCTTTCGCTGACAGATGTGCCGGCAGCAGCTCCGCCTTTCCACTCCCACAGGTATTTGTTTGTGGTGAACATGCCGTAGCGCACGAGGTCTGTGCGGCGGGTGCACTCCCACCACAGTTCCCTGGCACGCTCGTCGAGCAGGAACTGCAGGTCAACCTCTGATGCAAGCACCTCGCGCTCACCCTCGCCGAAGGCACGGTCGTAGAGTGGCTGTATGAGTGGCAGCACGTCAGCGGCAGCAGAACCGTTGCGCAGCATTGCCTCTGCCTTCATCAGCATCACGTCGGCAAGGCGCAGCATAGGGTAGTCGGTGCATACGCCGCCGTCGGCAGTGTTGCTGGCAGCCTCGCCTTCGTCGGTGAGGTTGGTGTATTTGCAACCGAACCATCCGAAGCCCTGGTTGTCTATAGGATTGCCCTCAAAATACTGCTTGCTGTCGCTGGTCCAGAAGAGTGCGCGGCAGTCGCCTTCCTCGAAGAGCGATGTCAGCTCGCCCCTTGCGCGGAAGCTGCCCCATCCGTTAGTAGCGCCATACGCTGTGGCATCCTGGTTGTTACTGTTGCCTATGGCACCGCATACGAGGTATGTCGTAGCACCCCATGTCACGGTGTTTGTAGCGTCAATGTTGAGTGAGAAGATAATCTCATTAGTGCGCTTGTCGTTATCGGCATTGAAAAGCTTCTGGTAATCCTCCTCCAGTGTATAGCCCTGAGCTATAACCTTGTCGCACGCCGCTACGCAGTCAGCATAGTGGTTGCCGCCGCCATATACCTCAGCATTGAGATAGAGCTTAGCTAGCAGTGCGTATGCAGCGCCAGATGAAGCGCGGCCATACTCCACAGAGTTCTTCGCAGGCAGGTTGTCGGCAATAGCCTTCAGCTCGCCCTTTATGTAGTCAAACAGCTGCTTGTTGGTGTAAGCCTCCGGTATGTATGAGCCTATGCCGGTGTTCTCATCAACGAAAGGACCTTTGCCATACAGGTCGAGCACCATATAGTAAGCCAGTGCCCTGAGGAAGCGAGCCTCGCCTACATACTGCTGCACGGTCTGGTTGCCGTTGTTCTTTGTGTTGGCAATGTAGTCGTTAGCCAGTGCTATGGTGTAGTACAGACGGTAATACACATCGCTCACCCATGGATCGTCGGCAGTCCATTTTATGTAACACAAGCCATCCTGGTGGTCACCCTCGAGCCACGACGGTGCCATCTCGTCGGTAGGCATCTCCTGCATGTTGACATAGCCACGCATGAGGTCGTAGCCGTTATTGGTAGAGAAGTCGCCGAGGTTCTCCTTAGCCTGTCCTACGGTGACGTAAGAGGCGTATATCTTAGTCAGAGCCATCTGGCAGCCCTCAGTGGTGGCATACACCTCAGCGGCAGTCTTGTCGCCCTCTGGTGACAGGTCGAGGTCACCGGTGCAACTTGATAGCGTGGCTATCAAAGTGAAAAGTGAAAAGTGAAAAGTGAAAAATACCTTTCGGCGCACACCTTTCATTATATATCTTGATAATTTCATTGCTAATTTTTGTTTAGTAGTTAATACTAGGGGATCTAGAGGTTCTAGAAGTTCTAGATGTTCTAGAATATCTAGTTTTATTTAGAATTCAAATCCCAGTGTCAGTGAGTAGGTGCGCGGACGAGGATACATCTGTCCGTCAATGCCGCCGTTCACCTCAGGGTCAAGTCCTGAGTACTTTGTTATGGTAAACACGTTCTGCACCATGAATGATGCGTTCATGCTCAGGTACTTTGATATCTGACCGAAGTTATAGCCTATGCTGATGTTATCCATCTTCAGGAAAGAGGCGTTCTCAACGTAGTGGTCGCTCTCATACTGACGAGATGTAAACTGCGTGTCAAGATATGAGCGTGACATGAGGTTCATCTGGTAGTCGTTATAGAATACCGTGCCCCATGCGCCGGTGTTCATCGCCAGGCGGTTATATACGTAGTTGCCTACGTTAGCTCTGAGACTGGCAGAGAGTGTGAGTCGCTTCCATGTCAGCGAGGTAGAGAGACCGAAAATCCAGTCGGGTGCTGGTGAGTGGTAGTGATAGCGGTCGTTCTGGTCTATGATGCCATCGCCATTAAGGTCGGCATAGAGACCTTCCACCGGTTTGCCTGTAGCCTCGTCGTATATCTGCTTATACACGTAGAAGCTGTATGGAGCATAGCCCTCGGTCAGCACCTGCACGTAGTGGCTCTCCACCCATCCCTGCGGAGTGTTTACCTCTGGAGCCAGCGGATTGGTGCGCAGGTTCTTGATGCGCACCTTCTGCCATGTGGCGTTGCCGCTCAATACCCACTGCCAGTTTTTCGTAGAGATGATGTTGGCGTTGAATGACAGCTCCAATCCCTGCGAGTTGATGTTGCCCACGTTAGAGAGTATCTCCTTGCCGAAGTTAGTACCGGCGGCTACAGGAACATTGGCGAGCAAATCCTTAGTCTTACGATAGTAATAGTCTATGCTTGCGGTGAAGCGGTTGTTTAGGAAACCGAGGTCAACACCTACGTTAAACGCCTTTGTGGTCTCCCATACCAAGTCAGCGTTATATATTGACGGTGCATAGGAGGTAAGGAACTTGTCGCCCAGCTGGTAGCTTGCGCCCAGCTGTGACAGAGTGTAGGTTGACATGAAACCATAGTTTGAGATGCCATCCTGCTGACCAGTCACACCGTATGACACGCGCAGCTTGAGGTCGTTGATAGTGTTCTCCAAAGGCTTGAAGAATCCCTCGCGAGCTATGTTGTATGCAAATGCTACAGAAGGGAATGTACCCCACTTATGACCGTCGGCAAAGCGAGAAGAGCCGTCGGCACGCAGCGTGGCGGTAAGCATATAGCGGTCGAGCAAGGTGTAGTTCAGTCGGCCGTAGTATGACTGCAGGCAGTGCTCCTGCGGTTTTGTCACGATGGTGCTCTGCACGTCGCCTGCCACATTATATTTATTATAGGTGTCGCTTGTCATCTTCCAGAACTGGTAGTCACGACCTGCCATCACGTCGATGGTCTGTGGCAGTGAGCCCTCCAGTTCCTTGTGGTAGTTCAGGTATACGGTGAAGAGCCTGTTCTGCAGCTTCTGCGGACCGTATGCGTAGTTTGAGCCGCCTGATGTGTAGCCAGAGAAAGCCTCTGCCGGTACATACACAGTGCCCTTGCCGTTAGAGTAGTCGTAGCCGCCAGTCATGTGCAGCTTCAGGTCAGGCAGGAAGTGGAACTTATAGTCCACGTCGATATTACCCACAAAACGCTTCACGCTCGACTTGTCAAGAGTATAGTCAAGCAGTCCGGTAGGGTTAGCCGTAGCACCGGTGATAGGCACTCCGGCATCGTCTATAGCCTCGTGGAAACCGAGGAAGGCATCGTTGCTGGTATATACGGGAGCGTAAGGGTTACGTGTCAGTCCGCCCCAGATGGCGCTCTGGTTTGCAAAGCGGTTCTGGTTGGTGGTACCCTTGAGGTTGATGTTAAACTTCAGGTAATCGTTGAAGAACGACGGTGAGAGGTTGATGCCCGCCGTGGCACGCTGTGACCAGTCGGTCTTCAGTATGCCCGCCTGGTGCATGTAGCCCACGCTGACGCGGTAAGGCAGGTGCTTGCCTATTGTTCCGGCAATGCTGAGGTTATTGTCAGTGCCCCATGCGTCGCGGTATATCTGGTCGTTCCAGTCAGTTGCGGTGCCCAGACCTATAGCGCCAGCATACACTTGGTCATGCCATGCCTGCGCCTCCTCGCTGTCAGGTATGCCAGCCACGCCCTTCTGACGGGCAGTGCCATACTTTGCCACCACCTGCTGCATCTCGCTGAGCGACATCATGTCAACGGTCTTTGCCACCGTTGCAAGGCTGTTGGTGGTAGAGAATGTGATCTTCGGCTTGTTGCCCTTTATGCCCTTCTTGGTTGTGATGATTATGACACCGTTAGAGGCGCGGCTGCCGTATATGGCTGTTGAAGAAGCATCCTTCAACACTGTCATCGTCTCAATGTCGTTAGGGTTGATGAGCGAGAGCGGATTGCCCGAACCGGTGATGCTCTGACCTATCTCCATAGGCACGCCGTCGATGACTATCAGCGGGTCATTGGATGCGTTGAGCGATGCTCCGCCACGAATGCGGATGGTGGCACCAGCCGTAGGCGAACCGCCGCCGTTGGTAATCTGCACACCGGAAATCTTACCGTTCACCAGCTGTTCAGCCGATGTTATCACACCGTGGTTGAAGTCCTTCTCGCCAACGCTTGAGATGGCACCAGTCAGGTCGGTCTTCTTCTGCACACCGTAGCCTATCACCACCACCTCCTTCAGTTCGTTGTCACTTACGAGCCTCACGTTGAGCGCCTGTTCGCCAATGTCAGCCAACTGCTTGGAGTATCCTACATAGGAGAACTGCAACTGCTTGGTGCTGGCAGGCACAGTGACGGAGTAGTTACCGTCGATGTCAGTCACGCCGCCAGCCTGCGACCCCACCGCCATGACGGTGACGCCGATAAGCGGCTCTCCGTTTTCGTCGGTCACCGTTCCGGTCACCTTCTTCGTACTCTGGGCACCAATAGTCAGCGGTACAGCCAGCAAAAGCATGGCGGCACACTGCCTGAAGCCCATTCTAAAAGAGCTTTTCATCATTGTTTAAGTTGTTTTTTTTATGTAAGTTAGTTAAATATTGAAAGTCAGTTGGTTATATTATATTGTCAGTATATGTTTATTGTTTATGAGTCAGTGTCAGATGGTATTATTCAAATTGCAAAGTTACGAAAAAAATAAATCTTTGCAAAATTTTTCAGATAAATTTATCATTCTGTTTCGATAAAAAAAATGTTTTATGCAGATAGTCGCCGTGTTCACATCGACTTTTACTGCCATGATGTGACGATACTTCAGCCATCGGTCAGCAATCAGGCATTTTTTATGTTGCAATATGATAGCTTTCAGCGTGTAAAAGCTATCATATTACCTTGTAATTCGATAGCTTTTACCTTGTAATATGATAGCTTTTACGCATGTTGATTTTCAGGCGATTATGCAAAAAGCATTACTTTCTGCGCTGAAAGCGACTGTATTCCTATACTTTCCTATACTTTCCTATATATTCTGTATCCTTCAGATTACTCTCGCACTTACATCACCTCTTCGCCCATGAGGGTGGCAGAGGTGCTGCCGGTGATACGCACACGCACGGTGTCGCCGATGTGGTGAGTGCCCTTGTTGAACACCACCATCTTGTTCTGGCTGGTACGACCGCATAGCTGCTCGCGTGAGCGCTTGCTGTAGTTCTCCACAAGCACGTCGAACTCCTTGCCCTCGTCCAGCTTGTAGTTCTCTGCCGAGAGCTCGTTCTGCAGTGCTATCATCTCGTTGAGGCGACTTATCTTCACATCCTCAGGCACGTCGTCGGGCAGGTGCTTTGAGGCATAGGTGCCTGGGCGCTCAGAGTATTTGAACATGAAGGCTGAGGCATAGCCCACCTCACGCATCAGCGACAGCGACAGCTGGTGGTCTTCCTCCGTCTCGCTGTGGTAACCCACGAAGATGTCGGTGGTGATGGCACACTCAGGCACTATGCGCTTGATGGCAGCCACGCGCTCAAGGTACCACTCGCGGGTGTATTTGCGGTTCATCAGCTTCAGTATCCTGTTGCTGCCCGACTGCACCGGCAGGTGTATGTGCTTGCATACGTTAGGGTATTTGGCAATGACCTCCAGTGTCTCATCGCTCATGTCCTTAGGGTGCGACGTGGTGAAGCGCACGCGCATCTGCGGCACTGCCTCTGCTACGAGACGCAGCAGGAGTGAGAAGTGAATAGTGAAAAGTGAAGAATCAGAGTTGCCCTCTGTTGTTTTCTCCAAGAGTAATTTAAATTCTTCACTCTTCTCCCTTAACTCTTCACTTGTCAACTCGTACTTATATGAGTTGACATTCTGTCCGAGCAGCGTCACCTCCTTATATCCACGCGCCTCAAGGTCCTTCACCTCGCGCAGTATGCTCTCCACGTCGCGTGAGCGCTCACGGCCACGTGTGTAAGGCACTATGCAGTAATGGCAGAAGTTGTTGCAGCCGCGCATGATGCTTACGAAACCAGATATGTGCGAGCCGTGGGCACGTGTAGGCATCACGTCGCGGTAGGTCTCGGTGAGCGACAGATCGGTGTCGATGGCCGTCTGTCCCAGTTCGCACTGCGCTATGAGGTCAGGCAGCTGCATGTAAGAGTCAGGTCCCGCCACGAGCCTTGCGTGGTGGTTGTTTATGAGGTCGTCCTTCACACGCTCAGCCATGCAGCCTATCACGCCGAGTATCCTCTGCGCACTGCGCTTCTCATTCTCACGGTAGAGTGTCTCAAGGCGGTGGTATATCTTATTCTCGGCATTCTCGCGCACCGAGCATGTATTAAGGAACACCGCATCAGCCTCGTCGGCACTGTCGCATGTCTCGTAGCCCGCCATCTGCATGACGCTTGCCACCACCTCGGAGTCTGCCACGTTCATCTGGCAGCCGTATGTCTCTATGTATAGTTTCTTCATTTAAAGTTTATTTGTCGTCATAATGACCGTAAGCGGAAAGAAATTGTATTGCCGTCATATATAATCCCTCCTCTTTTTATTTATTATTTCCTCTGCAAAATTACATAAAAAACTCTGAACAGCCAAAGAAAATCGGTAAAAACGATTTATTTACGCTTCTCTGACGGTGGCGTTCTCCGGCAGTTCGTACATCACGCGGGCATGGTTGGTGCGTATGAGCTGCCTGTCTGTGTGGTTGCCTGTCTTAGGGTCTATCGTGTCGCGGTAAACCTTACCGTTGCGATATATCACGCCATCCTCACGCGAGAAGTATTCATCCTCGGCATATATGTGGAAGGAGTGCTGCTGCTTCTCGGTGGCACGCAGTTCGCCGCACAGGTATTCACCCTCAACCGTCAGCAGCAGCTGGTAGGTGATGCCGGTGTTGTTTGTCACGCGGTAGTCCAGATAGTTGTATGTGATGCTGGTGCCGGTGCCGAAAGGTATCTGCCTGCCGAAGTCGGGAAAGAGGTCCACCCCGTCATGGTGATGGTGCTCAGTGATAGTCAGTTCGCTGTGCAGCACCATCCAGTGTATGAGGTTCGACAGCTGACACAGTCCGCCACCTATACCCTTGCTTGGCTTTCCCCGTGCTATGGTAAGACCTTCCCTATAGCCGCGTGAGGCAGAGGTGCGCCCTACGAGTCTCCATAGCGAGAACGTCTCGCCTGGACGAATCAGTATGCCGTTGATATGACCTACCGCCAGAGCGAGGTTGGTGGCCTTGTTCTCCTGCAGCTGCATGTCAACATTGCCAAGACGGCGTCGTATCAGCGATTTGTGCGTATAGATGCCCACGGGCAGTGGGTTATTGTCGAACGTGCTGGCAAAGCTGTTGCCGCTCACCATGTCGCTTATGCGTCGCTTCAGTATCTCCTTTTCGGCAGAAAGTCGGTATGTAAACGGGCATATCTCGCAAAACAGAGGTCTTTTCATAAGAATTGAATTGTTAAGTAATGCAAAATTACATAAAAAGCAGCAAAAAGCAACTTTTTTTTCACTTTTTTTAAAAAATCTTTTGCTATTAAAATGAAAATGCTTATTTTTGCAAATGAAACCAAAATTTATTTTATTGTTATCATGAGTAAAAACACATTAGCAGTACTAACCACACTCTTCATGACGTTGTCGGCAAGTGCCGAGAACATCAACTTCGAATATGACAATTATGACATGGGAGTGCTGAGTCCGGTAAGCGCGGAAAAACAGATTTACAATTCCCTTATAGAGAATAGTAATGATGCCACAGTTGAGGCTGAAAAGGAAAAAAGCGTAGTGATAAACGACATGGGCAACTATGACGCTGCCATGGTGAGCGATGATGCCCACAGCTGGGTGGCTTCGCCGAAGGCAGTGGCTAAGTATGGCTACTACACCCCGCTGAGGGAGTTTGAGTGGTCAACGGTGCCGCTGGTGGCTTTCGGATTCATCGCCAAGGCAAACAAGAAGAACTTCCGTGCCGCACGTAACAACTTCATCCCTGCCTACGAAAACCGTTTCGACGATAACCTGCAGATCGTGCCGCTCATAGTGACATCGGGTCTTAACTTCGCAGGCTATCAGGGCAGAAGCAAGACTGTTCGCTATCTTGCCAGTGGTGCGCTGTCGTTCGCATGGTGCGCACTTTTCGTCAACGCCATCAAGTATTCTGCCAAGGAGATGCGACCTGACGGCTCTACGGCCAACTCGTTCCCTTCCGGCCATACAGCCACGGCGTTCACCGCTGCCACCATCATGCACAAGGAGTACGGACTGACACGCTCACCATGGTGGTCTATCTTCGCATACGGATGTGCCACCACCACCGGTATCATGCGCACGCTCAACAACCGCCACTGGATAAGCGACGTGCTCGTAGGTGCTGGTCTGGGTATCATCTCTACAGACCTGGGCTATATGTGTGCCGACTGGATCTTCAAGAAGAAAGGCATCAACCGCGAACCGCTGAAGGGTAATTCAGACTTGTGGAAGAACCCAAGCTTCTTCAAGCTGGAACTCGGTATGCAGTTTACCAACAACCTGAAGCTGCCTACCAACACTGAGTTCCTGACCACCGCCAACCTCTACAACTACGGTGGTTCATACCTCAATGACGACTACTACACCATACAGCGCCACGGAAACCCATTCCGCATACCAGACGACTACAATGCGCAGAACCGCGAATTTAAGAACTATGCGTCAGGTTCACCTGCATACGCCGAAGGGCAGACACCTACCATAAAGGTGGGCACGGGCACCACGGTAGCCGGCGAGGCTGCATACTTTATTAATAAATATGTAGGAGTGGGAGTCAGGGCACGCATCACCACCGCGCCTGTCACCGCCGAGGGACTGTATGCCTATACTGAGAAAGACGGCGCATTGTCACGCAACATGAATTCTGCGTCTGTGTCTGACGTGTGGTCGCTCGTTGACATTAACGCCGGACTGTATCTGGCATGGCCTATCAGCCCGAAGCACAACCTGGGCATGAAAGCTCTCTACGGCCGCCGTTTCTTTGGTTCGCTCGACCTCATCGCAGCGTCAGACAAACTGTATCTTAATACGCAGACCAACGAGACGGCTTCTGTCACAATGTATGGCGACGCTCTGTGGATTGACAAAACCAACAGCGACAACTTCACCCTGGGACTGCACTACACTTACGCCATGAACAGCGGAATGGCGATATCCGGATTCGTTGACTATGACTACTCTAAGCCTGAGTTCTATGCTGAGTACACCCCATACCACAACGACCTGCTCAAAGTGGTGACGAAGCAGTCAATGTTCCACTTCAAGAACAAGATTAACTCATTCACCATAGGAGCTGCTATGTCTGTGATATTCTAATTCATAATTCATAAGGTATAATGCATAATTAATTTCACTCACGTCCGAATCTCACTCCCTCACAGGGAGGTAAGGGGTGGGTATCATAACTTGGAATCACTATGAAGAAAGTATATAATATATGTAAGTCTCTTATCGCCGTCGTCGGCTCTGCAGCCATGATGTGCGCATGCGACAGCACTGCCAACGATATAAAGGTGGAGGCGATAAACGGTCAATATAAAGGTACCGTGGTAGTAGGACTGTACGTGCCCGACCTTCTCGTGGAGACGGAAAACATGATGGACTACAACACTGAGACCGTAGGCTTGTGTGCCGATACGGTGAAGACCACCATCGACATGCAGTTCTTCAACAACCATCAGGTGCAGATAAGCGTCGATAAGCTCAACGACATCAAGTTCGCCATACCATTCCTCGACAAGGACGGCAATGTGCGCGAGATCTTCAGTCAGGGTTATCTTGCCAAGCTCTATAACATGGTGCGCGGACTGCAGGCAAAAGGTGTGATAACGCCGGAGGAGTTCAACGAATTCTATGAGAAGATAGACACCTTGCGCGATAACCTCAACATCAGCGGCGTGAAAACCAACCTCATGCCTATGGTGGAGCAGGGCTCCATGCTCGCCACGTATGACCATGAACAGTATTCATACTACACGCAGTTTAACCTCGAAGAACTGACCTATGAGCGTACTGCCGAGGTGCTCGAGCCGTTTGAGTATATAAAGAAGGTGTTGCAGGACAAGGGAATAGAAAGCGAGGAACTGACCCGCCTTGACATACAACTGCACACCGCGGTACCCACTACCGGCACCGTTACCGACGGATGGGGATGGTGCACCGTGGCTTACTCTAACTATCAGTCTTATATAGACATGCACATAGAGCGTGCCACGGGTATGCTCGACGTGCTCAGCATAGCACTCTTCGGTGCCGTACAAGATGAGAATGGACAGACTATGTACGACGACAGGGGACGCGCGATAGCAAACAAGCCTATGTGGTTCGTGGTATGGTATAACGGACAGATAGAGGATACTGGCATTTACAAGCCTTTGGTTGAGGATTGAAAAATTGAAAAACCTTATATAGGAGGTCAGTGTAAGCATAAAACGGCTTATACTGACCTCTTTTCGTTGTATTTGGTGATATGTGTGGTATATTTGTATCATACTGTGGTTCAGTATGATAAAGTTGTATATACCATAAGTGTGGTATATGAAATACCATACAAGTGGGATTGTGCAGACGCGAAAATCATAGTAACTTTGCATCGTGAAAATTAAGAAAACAAATAAAAAAACACCAACAGCATGAAGAAAACTTACATTACACAAAGACTTGAAATCGCAGGAAGGTTGAACGCAGAATCGGCGACTATACGAATGCGAATGTGCTGTTGCAGCACGGAGATCTGAATAGGTTAATTAATGATTATTGAAGGGACAACAACACAAACACAAAGTTTTAAACATATTAATATTATAAAAGGAGAAATAAACTATGAACAAGAATATTTTCGCAATAGCAACACTGGCATTCGCCATAAACGTAAACGCACAGGCACAGAAGATAAGCATCAAGGTGTCAAAGTCTATCAAACCATTGGCAGAGAAACTCGCCGCTGAATATAAGAAGAGCAACCAGAACGCTGAGTTCGAGTTCGTATCGGCAAAGGCTGAGAATACAGAGAACAGCATACAGTTCACCGCCGGCGACGACAGGGCTGTTGCCTTCGCACGCTACGCCGTATTGCCGGTGACTACGAAGGACAGCGAGGCTGACCACCTGCTCAGCGCAAACCATCTCAATGCAAAGAAGCTCAAGAGCCTCTTCTTCGTGAAGGATGAGTTCGACGATGACCGCAAGGAGACGAAGGCTGAAAAGGCTGTGCACGTTTACACAGGCAACTCCCAGCAGTCTGCATCACGCTCTTACGCTGCACACTTCGAGCACGAGGCTTCTGACTACAAGGGTAAGAAAATCTCTGGTGACGACAGTTTCCTCAATACCGCCATCAGCCGCGACCCACTGGGCGTAACCATCAACACGCTGTCAAACATCTACGACCTCGACAGTCGTAAGTTGAAGCAGAACCTCGCCATCATTCCGCTCGACGTTGACAAGCAGGGCAAGCAGGTGCTCAGCGACGGTAGCCTCGACGAACTTCTCTCACTGCTCGAGAAACAGGAATTCAATGAGATACCGGTGGCAAACGTAGGCTTGGCATACACACACGGTGACAATGAGGCAAGCAGGTTTGCACTCTGGGTGCTCGCCAATAGTTCACAGTACGTTCACCAATACGGTTTGCTGCAGCTCTCACAGAAGGAAATCACGGCGCAGGTAAAGCGCGCAGCGCAGGAGTCTTCTGAGCTTGCATGCCTGTAAGCCACAACCTTCAAAAACGGAAAGACTCTCTATACAGGTGGGATCTAAAAATTCCCACCGTAATTTATATAACCAACCTAAATTATTTACAACATAGTTACAAGTAGGTGTGCATGATTATTTATGCACACCTACTTATCGTCTTGGTGGAAGCCTTTCTCTGTTCCACCGCACACATGTAAGGTGGGTTCTAATAATTCCCACTGTCAGATTTTTGAATTTGTTTCGAGGGCAAAATGTTAACTGATAAGGGAGCATAGCGGGCTATGTGACCGCAGAAGTTAACAGTTTGCACCGAA
>Ga0247608_10003954_pt1 | contig 16906 bp, 10 predicted proteins | sample 176DNAGHGlowgp2_FD_193490 | JGI IMG/M metagenome (GOLD analysis project Ga0247608, IMG submission 193490) | Sheep rumen microbial communities from Palmerston North, Manawatu-Wanganui, New Zealand - 1766 DNA GHGlow gp2 | ecosystem: Host-associated > Mammals > Digestive system > Stomach > Rumen ... | reverse complement strand
CTGGTCCAACATGGGGTTCCCTGCTCCACGTTGGTGAGACGCAATGCCAGAGAGGTGCAGCCTGTTTCCGGTGTGCATTCTCGTGTGGACATTATCATTGAGAATCAGAAGGATTGCCCTCGCTACTCGGGTGCGTTGATTGACGACATCAAGGTGCAGGAATCCCCTGAATGGCTGCAGACCAAGCTCAGAAGCGTCGGCATCCGGCCGATTAATAACATCGTGGATATCACCCAATACATCATGCTTGAGCTGGGACAGCCCATGCATGCTTTCGATGCCGACAAGATTGAGGGCAACAAGGTGATTGTCAAGAATTTGCCCGAGGGAACCCCGTTCGTGACATTGGACGGTAACGAGATTAAGCTCAGTGCCGACGACCTGATGATTTGCAACGAGAAGGAAGGTATGTGCATCGCCGGCGTTTATGGCGGTCTGCACTCTGGCATCACTGAAAACACCACCCGTCTTTTCTTGGAGAGTGCTTATTTCAATCCGGTGAGCATCCGCAAGACCGCGAAACGTCACGGTCTGAAGACCGATGCCTCGTTCCGCTATGAGCGCGGCTGCGACCCGTCCATTACGGTTTATGCGCTGAAACGCGCTGTGGAGTTGGTACTGGAGCTGGCCGGTGGCTATCCTGTCATGGATGTCGTGGACCGTTACCCCAACGTGCAAGAACCGGCACAAATCACGCTCTACTACGAAGATGTTAATCAGGTTGCAGGTAAAGTAATTGAGAAACAGACGATTACTAAGATATTGGTGTTGCTTGACATGGAGGTGAAACCTGCCGGCGATGACAAGCTCATCGTCACTGTGCCCCAGAACAAGGCCGATGTGACCCGTCCGATTGACCTGATAGAGGAAATCCTGCGTATTTACGGATATAATAACATCGAAATCCCCACAACACTGACCTATGACATGTCGTGTTTGCATCAGAGCGACAATGCTTATCAGATGCAGATGACCATTTCCAAGTATTTGGCGGACAATGGTTTCTTCGAAGTGATGAACAACTCCCTGACCAAGGCCGAGTATGCCCAGCGTTTCGATTTCCTCGATGAACGTGAAACTGTCAAACTTCTCAACCCGCTCAGCAGCGAGCTGAATGCCATGCGCCAGAGCCTGCTTTTCTGCGGATTGGAGAATGTGAGCCGGAATGTGAATAACAAGACTGCTGACCTCCGGTTGTTCGAATTTGGGAAAACCTATCATCTGAACCCGCAATCAGTTGTAGGTGACGATGTTACTGTCCGCTATCAGGAACGCGAAATGATGTCCCTCTTTGTGACCGGAAAATTGGGCGATGACACTTGGGAGGGTAAGTCTGCCGATGCAGACTTCTTCTATCTCCGCAATATGATTGACAATTTCCTGTTGAAGATCAACTTCCCGATGGAGAAGATACAATTGGTCACGGACACGGAACCGCGTATGTTCGCCCAGCATGTGTCGTACAAAATAGATGAAGCAACCCCGGTTCACATTGGGGTTCTCCGTGCCGATATCCTGCGTTACTTCGACCTGAAAAAGCCGGTCTATTATGCTGAAATTGATGTGGCTGCAGTCAACGCGTTGCGCAAGACCGCGGTCAACTACACGCCGATTAATACTTATCCTGCTGTGCGCCGCGACTTGGCGCTGGTGGTTGACAAGGACGTGACCTATGAGACGTTGGAGAAAATCGGTTACAAATACGCCTCCAAACTGCTGAAGCAGGTCACTTTGTTCGATGTCTTTGAGGGAGCCGCCCTCGGCGACGGCAAGAAGTCGTATGCATTGAACTTCGTGCTTCAGAGCGCCGACCGGACGCTCACCGACGAGGAAATCAACAAGACGATGAACAAACTGGTCGCTGCCTACGAGCGTGAAGTCGGAGCAAAACTGCGTTAACGAATCTTTTTTTGCAGAATGCTGGTTTATAGAGGGATAGATAATTTGCCGAGTTGGAAGAACCCGGTGGTGGCTGTTGGCGCGTTCGATGGCGTTCACTTGGGTCATGTCCGTATTCTGCGTTTTTTGATTGAGCAGGCGGCGCGGGTGGACGGAACCAGCGTGGTGTTGACTTTCGACCCCCATCCACGGACCGTACTTCATCCGGAATCTTCGTTCTTTACCATTAACAGCTTGGATAAGAATTTGGAACTTATTGAAAAGCAAGGCGTGGATGCTACCATTGTGCTGCCATTCACGTTGGCGTTTTCCCAAAAGACCTATCAGCAGTTCATTCAGGAAGTTATTATGGAGACGTTGCACGCGCACACGCTGGTCATGGGACCTAACCATGCTTTCGGGCATCACAGGGAGGGCCACCACGACAATATCAAGGAATATTGCCGTGAGCACAGTCTCCAAGTGGTGGACATCCCCGAAGAGATGTGGCATTCCGCCGGTGTTCACTCCGCCGTCATCCGCGAACACATCCTCAAAAAAGACTGGAAAACAGTGGATGCGATGCTCGGATATTCATATAAGCTTCAATAACCAATAACCGATAACCAATAACCATTCATAAAATATGAGCAAAAATCTAATCATCGTCGAGTCTCCGGCGAAAGCGAAAACCATCCAGAAGTTCATCGGGAAAGATTACACCGTGATCTCCAGTAAGGGTCATGTGCGGGATCTTCCCTCGAAAGGGATGGGCATTGACATCGCGCACGATTTCGAACCACAGTATGAAGTGCTGGATGACAAAAAGGCCCTCATCAGTGACATCAAGAAAAAGGCTGCGGAAGCCGATACCATCTGGCTTGCAACCGATGATGACCGCGAGGGAGAAGCCATTTCGTGGCATTTGATGGAAGTGACCAAGATGGATCCGGCAAAGGTGAAACGTATTGTGTTCCATGAGATTACGAAATCCGCAATTGAGGAGGCTTTGGCGCATCCCCGGTCGTTGAACGTTGACTTGGTGAATGCGCAGCAGGCACGGCGTGTCCTGGACCGTCTTGTCGGTTTCGAATTGTCGCCGGTGTTGTGGCGCAAAGTGCGTCCCTCGCTTTCGGCAGGGCGTGTGCAATCTGTGGCGGTGAAGCTGATTGTTGAACGCGAACACGAGATCGAGAAGTTCAACAGCACATCCTCATACAAGGTGGATGGTGTTTTCAACCCGTTGCGTGATAAGAAAATAGAATTGGATGCGGAGTTGAACAAACGGTTTGCCACCAAAGAGGAGGCCGTCTCTTTCCTGGAACACTGCCGTAACGCATCGTTCCGGATCACGGCCATAGAGAAGACACCGGGCAAGAAAAGTCCGGCGCCGCCGTTCACCACCTCCACGATGCAGCAGGAGGCAGCCCGCAAGCTCGGGTTCTCCGTGTCGAAGACCATGGTCGTGGCACAGCAGCTCTATGAGGCCGGTTATATCACCTATATGCGTACCGACTCCGTGAATCTGTCGAACATGGCGTTGGCTGTTGCCCACAAAGTGGTGGCGGAGAAGTATGGCGAGGAATACGCCCAAACCCGCAAGTATGTGACCAAAACCAAGGGCGCCCAGGAAGCGCACGAGGCCATCCGTCCCACGGACATCTCGCGCGAGACCATTCCGGGCGACACGTTCGCAAAGCATCTCTACGAGCTGATCTGGAAGCGCACCATCGCCTCCCAGATGAGCGACGCAAAAACGGAAAAGACCGCCATTACCATCCCGGTTGAAGGCCGTTCCGAGAAATTCGTTGCCACCGGCGAGGTCATCCTGTTCCCCGGATTCAGGAAAGTCTATACGGAATCGAAGGATGAGGAAGGCGAAGAAGTGAAAGGAATGCTGCCGCCTATGGAAGTGGGCGATGACTTGAATGCCAAGCAGATCATGGCGACCCAGCGCTATGCACAGCCCCCGGTGCGATATACAGAGGCAAGTCTTGTGAAAAAATTGGAGGAGCTCGGCATCGGCCGTCCTTCAACGTATGCTCCCACCATCTCCACTATCCAGAAACGCGAGTATGTGCGTAAAGCCACCCGTCAGGGCAAGGAACGCCAGTATTGTTGTCTCACCATGACCAACGACGGCGTCAAGGAGGAAATGAAAAAGGAGAAATATGGTTATGAAAAAGACAAATTGATCCCTACAGATGTGGGAATCATTGTGAACGACTATCTCCAAGAGAATTTCAAGGAGATTATGGACTATGGTTTCACGGCTGATGTGGAGAAGGAATTTGATGACATTGCCGACGGGAAAGCCAACTGGCAAGAGATGATGAGCCGTTTTTACGGCGGTTTCCACCAACAGGTCGATACGGCCATAAACTATTCCACCAAGGCCAGTGGTGAGCGGTTACTGGGCTATGATCCGAAAACCAATGAGAAGGTGTTTGCGAAATTGGGCAAATATGGCCCGATGGTGCAGATTGGCGAGGCTTACGCAGATTCGAAACCCCGCTATGCACGTCTCCAGGCCGATCAGTTCATCGACACCATCACCTTAGAGGAGGCTTTGGACCTGTTCAGGCTTCCACGTACTTTGGGCGAATGGAACGGCAAAGTTGTTTCGGTGGGCGTAGGCCGTTTCGGACCATACGTGCGTTACGACGGCACTTTTGAATCCATCCCCAAAACCGATGACCCCTATTCCATCACGCTGGAACGTTGTATCGAACTCTTGGAGAACAAGATGAAGAAAACCGCCGAGCGGACCCCGCATCTCGTGGGACATTTTGAAGGCAAAGAGATTCTTGCCGCGGCTGGACGCTATGGTCCTTATATTAAATATGACGGCAAGAATTATACCCTTGATAAAAACATGAGCGTTGACAGCCTGACGGAAGAGCAGGCCATTGAGATTATCCAGAACAAGGAGACGCGCAACGTGTTGGTGTCTTATTCAGAAGATCCCAATCTGAAGGTGATGAACGGCCGTTACGGTCCGTATATCACCAACGGGACGGACAATTTCAAGATTTCCAAAGACATGATGGCCAACAAACTCACCTATCAGGATTGTCTCCGGATTATGGAGGAAACAACTCCGACAGCTAAGAAACGTGTTGTCAAACGTAAAAAGGCGTAAAGATGGATTTGTCACTCTATTTTGATCCTGTTTCCATAACATCGTTGCATATTCCTGATTCTGAGACAATGACAGACAGGCTGTTGTACCATGTGATGATGTACAACCCGGAGGCTCCCGTGAATATTGCGGAGGCCAACATTGCCATTGTGGGTGTCCCTGAAGTGCGCAATGCCTGGCAGAACCCTTCCTGTTCGTTGGCTCCAGATGAAATCCGCAGACAGTTCTACCAGCTTTATTCATGGCGTAAGAATGTGAGAATCATAGACTTGGGAAACCTTCGTCTGGGTAAAAGTGTTGAAGATACCTATCGCGCTGTGTCAGAGGTGATTGCATATCTTATTGAGAACAATGTCGTCCCAATCATTTTGGGTGGAAGCAATGACTTGGCTTTTGCCAATTACCGCGCATACGAAATGATGGAGCGTGTGGCGAATGTGGTGGCCATAGATGCTTGTTTTGACCTTGGCAACGAGAATAAACCCATCCGTTCCAACGCTTACGTGAACAAAATGGTGCTCCAACAGCCCAATTTCCTCTTGAATTATGCCAACATAGGCTATCAGAGCTATATGAACAGCCCGGAATCGGTGAATATGATGGAGAGTCTCTTTTTTGAGACCTACAGGGTTGGATTGATGCGGACAAATTTGGAAGAGGTGGAGCCTGTGGTGCGTAATGCAGATATGGTTTCCCTTGACATCTCTGCCGTCCGCCGGCCCGATGCCCCCGGCTGCCCGCATAATTCTTCAAATGGATTCTACGGGGAGGAAATCTGTCAGATTGCCAAGTTTGTGGGTCTTAGCGACAAACTCTCCTCATTCGGAATCTATGAATATGACCCCACACTCGACTTCAACAACCAGACTTCCCAGCTTATCGCCCATATCCTGTGGTATTTTGTGGAAGGATTTCTGTTCCGTCAGGGCGAAGGCCAGTTTAAGAACAAGAATGATTATCGGCAGTTCAATATCTCCGTGACAGGTGCATTGGACGAGATGGTCTTTTTCAATAGTAAGAAATCAGGCCGGTGGTGGGTGATCGTGCCTATATATCAGAAAGAGAAAAATCAGGTGCAGCATTATTATCTGCCCTGTTCGAAACGGGACTACCAGCTGGCCTGCGAAGACAAAATCTCCGACCGCTGGTGGCGAACCTATCATAAAATCAATCAATAGGTTGAATTATGAGCCATATACTTGAAATTTATTAACAAAAAATAAAAAATTATGAAGAAAGGATTTTTACTTGTTTTAATGGGTGCGCTGGCTTTTTCTTTCGCCAATGCGCAAGTTGATGAAAAGACTGCCGCCGATGAAGCTTTGAAGACCAAAGTGAAATCTGCCGAGGTTGACAGTGCCAAGTGTTGGAAATTCACGGGCGTGTGCGGGCTGAATGCCGCCCAGACTGCCCTTTTCAACTGGGCCGCCGGTGGTAACAACAATGTGACTGGCTTCATCTTCGCCAACATGACTTTGTCTTACAAGAAAGACAAATGGACATGGGACACCAATCTGGATACCGAGCTGGGCGAGATGTTCTCGAATGACTATAAGCAAGGATATCGTTGGAGAAAAGCCAATGACAAAATCAATCTGACGACCAAAGTCGGTTTCCAGATGCATCCGCAATGGTACCTCACTCTGCTGGGCAGCTTCCGTTCACAGTACGCGCCGGGTTGGGACTACAAGAAAATTGATGAAGGCATTTGGAATGCGGATACGACCTTTGTCGTGGACGCGAATGGAGAACGCGTGGATCGTTCCTTGATTTCAAAATGGTTGTCCCCGTCATATACAGATTTGGCACTCGGTATAGAGTATCGTCCGAATGATATCTTCACCATCGGTGTGTATCCGGTCGCTGGTCGTATGACCACCTGTCTGGAGGAAAGCCTTCGCGCTAACTACGGTCTGCCCATGCGTGAAGATGGCACATACAAGGCTGTCGGTTTGAACATGGGTCTCCGTATTAACAGTGGTATCAATTACACTTTGGTGAAAAACCTCAAGATTATCTCCACTATCACTCTCTTTACGCCTTACACGGCCAGAATCCATGACAAAGAGAACGGTCAGAAGTTCGGCAACTTCGATGTGGATTGGGATGTCGCCATTACCTATAACTTCCTCAAAGTGTTCAGCGTCAGCCTTATGACTTCACTGAAGTATTATGACAAGGTGATGATAGACGGTCCGGCATGGCGCAAATACCACGAAGGTCCTCGCGCCCGTGTGCAGTTCAAGGAAGTGGTTGGTTTAGGTATCGGTTACAGTTTCTAACTTTTTTAGGCAAAAGGCAAAAGGCAAAAGGCAAAAGGCAAAAGGCAAAAGGCAATAGGCAATAGGCAATAGTGGCAATGTTGTAGAGACGTTTCCTGAAACGTCTCAAGAAATATCGCCATTGCCAACAGCTAACAGCCAATAGCGTATAGTCAAAACAAACGCTCTTTATTTACTGAAAATGAGACAATTAAGAATCACAAAACAGGTAACCAACCGTAGCGAGACACCCTCGTTGGACAAGTACCTGCACGATATTGGAAAGGTGCCATTGTTGACTGCTGACGAGGAGGCAGAGCTGGCCAGGCGTATTAAGAACGGTGACGAGGATGCACTGGAGAAACTGACGAATGCAAACCTACGCTTTGTCGTTTCTGTTGCAAAACAGTATCAAAATCAAGGGATTACGCTGTCTGACCTGATTAACGAAGGCAATCTTGGCCTGATTAAGGCGGCTCACCGCTTTGATGAGACCAAGGGCTTTAAGTTCATCTCCTTCGCGGTGTGGTGGATCCGGCAGGCTATCCTGCAGGCTATCGCCGAGCAGTCGCGTATCGTACGTCTCCCTATGAACAAGGTGGGCGTTATCAATAAGATTTACAAGACGATGGGCATTCTCGAGCAGGAGCTCCAGCGTGAACCCAAGGTTTCCGAAATCGCCGAGCGTATGGGCATGACGGAAGAAGAGGTCAAGGATTCCATGAAGAATTCTCCCAAACATCTTTCCATGGATGCCAGCTTGACATCGGACGACGACACTAATATGTATGATGTTCTGCGCAACGAGGATACTGTTTCTCCCGATAAGGAACTGATTTATCAGTCATTGCAGCAGGAACTTGGCACTGTTATAGATACGCTTCCGTCGCGTGAAGCGGAAATACTCAAACTCTTCTACGGGTTGGGTAGCAAACATCCCATGACCTTGGATGAGATTGGGGAACAATTTGACCTCTCCCGCGAGCGCGTCCGCCAGATCAAGGAGAAAGCCATCCGCCGATTGCGCCATAATGCCAAATGCAAGGTGTTGCAATCGTATTTGTAATGGTTATGGGTTATGGGTTATTGGTTATTGAAGCTTGGAGTTAATAGTTGATAGTTAATAGTTAATAGCCAATAGCCAATAGTTATAGTCATAGTTATAGTTATAGTTATAGTTATAGTTATAGTTAAGTCAAAAATATGAACAAGTTAAGATTAAAAGATATCATTAAGACCCCTGAGGTTGTCGGCATCGGCAATCCAGTGGAGGTCAAAGGTTGGGTGCGTTCAAGACGCGGCAACAATTTCGTGCAGTTCATTGCGCTCAACGACGGTTCCATCGTGACCAACCTGCAGGTGGTGGCCGACACGGCGAAATTCGATGAGGCATTGTTGAAACAGATTACCACCGGTTCGTGCATCCATGTGACTGGCAAGCTGGTCGAGTCGCAGGGCAAGGGGCAGAATGTTGAGGTGCAAGCTGAAACGATTGAGGTTTATGGCAGTGCCGACCCCGAACAATACCCGTTGCAGAAAAAGGGGCATTCTATGGAGTTTCTCCGCGAAATCGCCCATCTGCGTCCGCGCACCAACTATTTCGGATGTGTGTTGCGTCTGCGTCACGCTATGGCCTTCGCCATCCACAAATACTTCAACGACAGAGGTTTCTTCTACCTTCACACGCCGTTGATTACCGCTTCTGACGCGGAGGGTGCCGGTGAGATGTTCAACGTCACCACCTTCGATCTCAACAACATCCCGCGCACTGAAGACGGCCAGATTGATTACAAGCAGGACTTTTTCGGCAAGCATACCAACCTGACAGTTTCAGGCCAGTTGGAAGGGGAATTGGGTGCCATGGCCCTTGGCAACATCTACACCTTCGGACCCACGTTCCGCGCCGAGAACAGCAACACACCGCGCCACTTGGCCGAGTTCTGGATGATTGAACCCGAAATGGCTTTCTACGACATCAAGGACAACATGGATTTGGCTGAAGATTTCATCAAATACCTTGTACAGTATGCTCTTGACAATAATATGGACGATCTCAAGTTCCTCAACGATATGTTCGACAAGGAACTCATCGCCCGTCTGGAATCTGTCACGAAGGTCGATTTCGTGCGTCTGGGCTATACGGAAGCCATTGACATCCTCCTTCAGGCCAAGAAGAAATTCGAATATCCCGTGAAATGGGGTATTGATTTGCAGTCTGAGCATGAACGTTATCTTGTGGAGAACCATTTCAAGAAGCCTGTTATACTGACAGACTATCCGAAGGAAATCAAGGCGTTCTACATGAAGCAGAACGATGACGGCAAGACGGTGCGCGCCATGGACGTGCTCTTCCCGACCATCGGCGAGATTATCGGCGGTTCCGAGCGTGAAGCCGATTATCAGAAGCTGCTCACCCGCGTACACGAGTTGGGTATGACAGAGGAACAATACTGGTGGTATTTCGACACCCGCAAGTTCGGTTCCGCGCCGCACTCCGGTTTCGGCCTCGGTTTCGAGCGTCTTTTGCTTTTCGTCACCGGTATGACCAACATCCGCGACGTGATTCCTTTCCCGCGTACCCCGCAAAACGCTGAATTTTAATCTGTTATATGCCTTCTTCAAATAATAGTTTATCTTTGGAGCAAAAGAACGTCCAACGGCAGGTCGGACTGCCGTTGACGTTGCAGCTCATGCACTTGGTGGAGTTGCCGTATGCCTCTCTTGAACAGGAAATCCGTAATGCGGTGGATGAGAATCCCGCGTTGGAGATTTATGATGAGGATTCTGTCGCTGATTCGGAAAGCCGTGAGGATGTTCCTCGAGAGGAATATGACGATAATGGTGACCCGTTGGAGTTGTCAAACGAGCAGCTTCCTGAGGACGAAATATTCAAGGAGGACTATTATCGGGATAACGATGATTATGACGATGGCTTTTCCGACCTGCAGTTGGAAAATTATATTGCCAAGCTGAACGCTCCCGATGAGCTGCCGCAGCATCCGAAGTCGGATGTCTATTACGAATCGATGCACGAGCAGTGGCAACTGCAGTTGGATGCGATGGACATGACCCCAAAACAGGCTCAGATCGCCACCTATCTGATGGGAACATTGGATGATGCAGGCTATCTTCATGCGGATTTGCAGGCCATTGTCAATGAACTTCTTTACAACGAGAATGTCCAGACGAATGTTCAAGAAGTGGAATATGTGCTGACTCATTTTGTACAAGAGTTGGATCCTCCAGGCACTGGAGCGAGGAATCTGCAGGAGTGCCTGCTTCTTCAGCTGGACAAGATGCCTTCCCCGACACAGGCACATCTGCTTGCACGGAAGGTGATAACAGACTATTTCGAATTGCTGACGAAGCGACACTATGACAAGATAACTTCCGCCATGGAGATTTCTGACGATGAGCTGAAGGATGTTTTGGAGGTAATTCAGAAGCTGGACCCGCGTCCAGCGGCGTTAGGAAGCCCTATGCAGAAGAACGCGGATGTGATTATCCCCGACTTCACCATCACCAACCGCGACGGGAAACTGATCCTGACTCTCAACAACCAGTATGTCCCAAAAGTGCGGATTAACAAGGAATTCAGTAACGAATACCGGTTTTTGTCGAAGGAGGAGTCCGAACGTCGTCGCGCCGAGGCCGAACGTTTCATGAAGAAATATGTGGATGATGGCATGCAGTTCATCAAAACCCTGTCATTACGCGAGATGTTGCTGTATAATACAATGTATGCCATTATGCAGCACCAGCGCGAATATTTCATAACGGGAGATAATAAGGATCTTAAACCGATGATTCTCAAAACGATAGCGCAGGAGGTCGGAGCCGACATCTCCACTATTTCCCGCGTGTCGAACAGCAAGTATGTGCAGACGGATTTCGGCATTGTTCCACTAAAGCACCTTTTTTCGGAAGCAGTGAATGACGATGATGTCTCATCCAAGGAAATCAAGCAGATATTAGGCGACCTGATTGCTGACGAAGACAAGAAAAGGCCTCTCTCGGATGACAAAATCTGTGCGATGCTGAACGAGAAAGGATACAACATTGCCCGTCGCACCGTCGCGAAGTACCGTGAACAGATGGGAATCCCGGTGGCACGGTTGCGGAAGGAGTTGTGATGCGATGATGCGATGATGCGATGATGCGATGATAAGATGATGAGATAATTAGTTCTCGCAAGTGTAATCAGCCAAAACCCCAAAACATTATGAAAAAAATAATCACATTTTTATTGTTGCTTGCCTCATTTGGGATGATGCAGGCACAAACTACCGAGTTGACCAATTTGGTGGTTTTTGTCCGTTTTGCGGATGACGCGGAGATTGACCATCCGTTTGCGCAAATCGACACCATGTTTAACGGGAAAACGCCGGGTTATCTCAGTGTCTATAATTTCTATGACGTGATGACCTACGGAAAGATCCATTACAACACCATTTATACGAACAACATCCAGAATGGCGTGATCGTTTCTTATCAGGATGCGCATCCGCGTGCATATTTTGAACCTTATACTCCGTTTAACCCCATCGGCTACACGGAACCGAATCCTTTCATGGGCGTTTCCATGCGCGAGGCGCAGTTGTTAGGGAGGATTGTCAGCTATGTTGATTCCATGCATTTAGTCGATTCGAGTGTCAGTCTTGACGGCAATGCTGACGGATTGCTCGATAATCTCAGCATTATCGTGAAAGGCGGCACGGGTGCTTGGGCATCCATTCTGTGGCCTCACATGGAGTATTTCCCGTACGATTCGCTTGATTATGAACCGAAGGTCAACGGCTTAAAAATCAATACGTTCAATTTTGAGTTTGAGGGTGCGTCCCCGGCCTTGTTCAGTGCCCATGTGTTCCGCCATGAGATGGGGCATTCGCTCAACCTGCCCGACCTTTACCATTACATCAATTATGGAGACATTTCAGCTGCCGGGACGTGGGACATGATGTGCAGCAACTATCAGAACAACCAGATGGCTGCCATTTACAAGAACAAGATTCTGCATGTGTCGGACGATCCGATAGAAATCACGGAGGACGGTGACTACACGCTGCTGAGTGTAGGCTCCAGCCCGTCGCAGAACTGCTATTACATCAAATCGCACATTGACCCCACGCAGTGGTATGTGTTTGAGTATCGCAGTCAGGCGGATCTTTTTGACGAGAGCATTCCCGGCACAGGACTTCTGGTGGCCCGGTGGAACGATACCGTGTCGTTGGATTACAATGGCATGTTCGCCAACGCTTTCTTTGATTTCTACAACCAGGCGCACCAGTACTGGATTTTCCGTCCGGGCAGTGCGATTGACACGGTGAACGGCTGGATTGAAGAGGCGCACTTCAGTCAGGCTTCCGGCCGTACCTCTTTCGGCCCGACCACCGACCCGCATCCCTACCTGACCGACGGCACGCCCGAAAGCAGCTTTGAGATAACCAACATTCAAGAAAACGGCAACCAGCTGACCTTCCACGTCCACTTCTTCGACACGGGTATTGAGGAGCACACTCTTGCCGGCGAGCTGAGCGTTTATCCGAATCCGACGAACGATTTCGTCAATGTGCAATGTACAATGAACAATGAACAGGTTGAAGTTCAGTCCGTCGAGGTGTTAGATGTTTATGGCAAATTGGTCACCGTTGTAGGGGCGAATAATTATTCGCCCTTACAGACCCGGATTAACGTAGGAAATCTCCCCGCCGGGGTATATATGTTGAAAATAACCACCACAGACGGAATGTCCTGTATCAAAAAAATCGTCAAAAAATAGCTGGAATCTAAAAGCCAAAAACCTACCGGATTATCGTGATTGACCCGTGCCACTCCGTGGTCTTCGCCTTGCCTTTGTATGAAAAGGTGTAGTAATATACACCGTCGTTGAGGTCGTTGCCGGTGAATGGGTTCGTCCCTTCGTGAATTTCTCCATCTTTCGCCCACGTGTCATAGTTCTTGGCATGGAACACCACTTTGCCCCAGCGGTCGCTGATGCGTAATTCGTTGTGCCGGTACTCGTCGGGATCCTCCGGGTTGATGTCGGTGTTGAGGTTCTCAATGGCCCACACGTCGTTGATTCCGTCACCATTGGGGGTGATCACGTTCGGGAAAATCAGGTCGTCCTCGATAATCACGGAATGGCTCACCGAATCGCCGCACCCGCCTTGGGTGAGCAGCGTCAGGGTCACTACGTAGTCACCCCAACTTGAGTATGTGTGTGTGGTGGAGGTCTCGTTCTCGGTCACCTCACCGTCGCCGAAATTCCATGTCAGATGGTTGGAAGGATTCTCCTCCACATTGTCCGACAGGTAAGCGGTGAAATCCACATTTCCGCCATTTTCGCCTATCATGGAAACTTCTGGCGAAGCGAGGAAATCGATGTCGGGTTGTGGCGAGGTGGATATGAAATTCCATTTCGTGACCGAATCGACGCACCCTTCCGGAGTCGTGATCTTCAATTTGACGGAATAGACACCTGCATCCTCGAACGTGATTACAGGGTTGTCTTCGCTGGAGTAGTTGACAATGTTGTAATTTTCATCGAATATGATCCATTCGGTAGTCAAACTGTCTGGAGAAGGGAAGGAAATGTCGGTGAAATGGACGGTGAGCGGTGTGCAGCCCGATTGCTGGTCCGCTTCCAGGTCGGCACGCGGCATCAGGTAGAAAGACACGAGCACGGTGTCCGCACTTTCGCAAGGCAAATCCGCTTCATTATCCACGGCGACGTTCAGAATGTATTCGCCGGCGGTGATGACCTCTATGGAATCGCTGGTGGCGCCGGTGTTCCAATAATACTGTACGTCTTCAGTGTCGTAATTGGCACTCACCACGGCTATTTCACCGGCACAAAGATATTGGTCGGGACCGAGATCGGGCTTGTAAGAGTTGACCAACCGGATGCGGATACTGTCTAACAGCCAAGTGTCTTCACAGCCGATGGCGCTGTGTGCCAGCAGGTAATATAAGCCCGTGTCGGCGAGAGTGAGGTCGTTGATGATGTATGGCTCTTGGGTCAACGTGTCTCCCGTCGGTGTGATCAAGAATACCGTGTCGATGTTTTCCGTGATGTAGCCGAAAGAAACGGAGTCGTGCAGACAGTAAAGATCACGCATGAAAACGTCAATGCGCCCGATACTGCTGTAATCGCTGAAGTATCCCAGCGAAGAAGACATGCCCGAGTAGTAGTCAAGGATGCCGAGGTGGAAAGGACCGAGGGAGTTTTGGATCATCATGACGGTTTGCGTTGGGACAGAGCTTGAGAAGTCCTTGTAGCAGTAAGACCATGCAGTGTTGTAAGGAAGAACGGTGAAGTCGTTGGCAGTCAACGGGATGTTGTTGTTGCCGGCGGTCATGGTGAAGCCGTTGACATAGTTTGTGGGCACCACGATGGACAGGCGCATGTTGGTGGAGTAGGAGGGGCGTGCGTAAACGACCTCTTGCGAGCCGGTGCATCCCAAAGCGGGAAGTTGGGTGCCGCCTGCCTCGCCGTCGGAGCCAGTCACCTGGAACACGTGAATCGGTTTGTCGGAGGTGATCATGGTGGCGATGGTGGGCGAGTTGCTGGGCATATAGGTGTAACTTTGCCCCGTGTTCAGGGTGACGGTCGGCGTGGCGCTGCCGTTGATATAGACGTGGGTGGTGTCATGTATGGGAATGATGCTGATGTTCTCGAACAGTCGGTTGTTGTACATGGCGATGAAGAAATCGCCGGCATATTCATCCGGGACGAGTTGTTCGCCCACCAGGTCCTGGCCGGAGTATCCTGACACTTGGTTGCTGGCCACGGAGTCATCCGTGGAGTTCACCGCGATGGGCTTGTCGGAGGTGATGCGCGTGTTGGTGAGATGCCCGGCGGCCGACTGGTCAAGCGATTTGATGCAGTATGACTGTCCGGCGTTGAGGGTGATGGTAATGGGGGTGCCTGCCGCGATGCCGCCTGTCAGCGGCTGCGACGGGATGATGGTCACCGTGGTGTTGTTCTCCGTGGCCACAATCTCGATGCTGTTGCGCGGATCTGACGGCGGACCGTCCACCAGGAAGTTCTGCATCGGGATGGTGAAGTCGGTGCCTAAGCCGTTACGCCCCTTCAGAGTGTAGATTTCGCTGTTGTTGGCCCCTAACTGGTAGTATGTGGTGATGTTGGCGGTGGATGTGATCAGGAATCCGTAGTTGCACACCGTGTTCACAGGGGCAGTCTCCACGATGTTCTCCTGACTGGTGACGTCCAAGGCGTAGTAGCTGTATGGGTTGAGGTTGACGGTTACGGGTGTGAAACTGGGATTCGCAGGTTGCGAGATGGTCACGGAGGCTGGACTGCTGAACGAGGTGAAGCAGAATGTGATGGGGTTATGTGCGTGGTTCGCCGAGATGTCAGGAGCGGCAAACCAGAAAATGTTGTCGATCTGAGCGTTCAGGTGAAAAGAGAAGATGATGGAAAAAAGAAGGTATAGCGTCACCTTCCTGCGGGAATTTATATCGGTCAAATGCATGTTTTTTCTTGTTTTATTATAAATATATCTAGGCTGCAAATATACATTTTTATTTCCAATAAATTCTATTTGAGAGAAAAAACATTTTCCGAATACGAATGATGGTCCGAAAGGGGTATGATTTCTTTTGTTGAAAACTTTTTTCGCGCAAGTTGCTGAGTATAAAGAAAAAGTGTATATTTGCACGCTTGTTAGAAAAACTGGTTTTTGAAGTTCAATTAATTGTGTTTCAATTAGTTGAATGACGGAATCAGGTGTCGAAACGAGCGTAAAAAGTCAAATTATTTTATAAATCTAACCAAAAATGTCAGGATTAATAGGAAAAAAAATTGGGATGACTAGCATCTACGATGCCTCCGGCAAGGTTGTGCCGTGCACGGTGTTAGAGGCTGGTCCTTGCGTGGTCACGCAAGTCAAAACCGTCGAGAAGGACGGCTACAGCGCTATCCAATTGGCTTATGACGAGAAGAAAGAGAAAAACACGACCAAGTCGCTGAAGGGTCACTTCGCGAAGGCCGGCACCACGCCGAAGAAGATTCTGCGTGAGTTCACCCGCTTCGAGGAAGGACACCGCAAGTCTTTGGGTGAAGTGCTCGACGTCACCGTCTTCGAGGAAGGCGAGTTCGTGGATGTCAGCGGCACCTCCAAGGGTAAAGGCTTCCAGGGTGTTGTGAAACGCCACCACTTCCGCGGTGTCGGCGACGCCACCCACGGTCAGCACAACCGTTTGAGAGCCCCCGGTTCTATGGGTGCATCCTCTTACCCGTCACGCGTGTTCAAAGGCATGCGCATGGCCGGCCAGATGGGCAACGCAAAAGTGAAGGTCATCAACCTCCAGATCGTCAAGATCGTCCCCGAGAAGAATTTATTATTAGTTAAAGGTTCCGTTCCGGGAGCCAATGGTTCATATATAATTATTGAGAGATGGAGCTAACAGTTTATAAAATAGACGGCAGCGCGACTGCAAAGACGGTTACCCTGAACGACAAGATCTTCAATGTGGAACCGAACGATCACGCCATCTGGCTTGACGTGAAACAATATTTGGCAAATCAGAGACAAGGCACGCACAATACGCTGGAACGCTCCACCGTGTCAGGCAGCACCCGCAAGCTGAAACGGCAGAAAGG
>Ga0247608_10003951_pt1 | contig 16921 bp, 14 predicted proteins | sample 176DNAGHGlowgp2_FD_193490 | JGI IMG/M metagenome (GOLD analysis project Ga0247608, IMG submission 193490) | Sheep rumen microbial communities from Palmerston North, Manawatu-Wanganui, New Zealand - 1766 DNA GHGlow gp2 | ecosystem: Host-associated > Mammals > Digestive system > Stomach > Rumen ... | reverse complement strand
ACTGTCCATCATATATTATTTATATATAAAAAAAAAAAAAAACAAATAAAATGAAAGTTACTTAAAAAGTAACCAACTTGGAACTTTTTGTAAAAAGTTCCTCAAAAACCAACATAATGTTGGATCTTCGAAACTTTCTGCAGAAAGTTTCACAAAGACTTTTGAGTTTTGACATTCGTCAAAACAAGAATATATAATGTATTTTTATAGATACCTACTTTAAAAGTAGGCAAATATGATGTTTCTACATTCGTAGAAACGAATACATAGTGTATTTTAATAGATAATGTATTAAAATTAGTTATGTATTCTTGTTTTTGCGAATGCAAAAACATAAAAATTTTTGTCAAACTTTTTATAAAAAGTTTGTGAGGCGTTTGAGAACAAATGTCCAACTTTAAGTTGGTTGCTACTTTCACAGAAAGTAGTATTATTTTTTACAATTAGAACATCGTTTTTTATTTTCTTTTTTACCAGCGCCTTCTTTATTATCATCTTTAGTACCTTCGTCGCCAGAATCTTCTTCATCATCAGTTTTATCTTCTTCATTAATAACATCTTTTTGTTTATCTTTTAATACTTCAGTTATATCTTTTACAATTTTTACAACTATTTTATCTGAATCTTTTAAAATATCAGAATCTGTTAATTTTGTATTATTTCTATATATCTCAAAATACGAATTATCTTGTATATTATTAAGTATATTTTTTATTTCAGCTAGTAAATCGCTAAATTTATTCTTAATTTGTTTACATGGATAATTTGTTGTAAATGTATCTTTAAACTCTTTATTTTCTACATTATTTACAAATTCTATATTAATAGAAACGATGTCTTTATCGATAACTAAATCCGTAATATTTGTACTAACTTCTACATTTATTACACAATCATTATCAAATTTTGTCTTAGGATCGATAACAGTATCTACAATTTTATAAGTAATATCACCTTTTTCAAATGTATTTTCTAAGCCAAAAATAGTATTTAATTTTTTTTTCAAACTATTAAAATCTATATTTTTATCAACAGTAATTTTTATGGTATCTTTTTTATTAGTAAATTTATCTAAATTTATAAATTTATATTGATTTCCAGTATCATTTTTTATTGAAAATCTAAAAGTAATTTCAATATTATAACATTTGTCTGGTAATGTAAGATCATATTGTGTATTATCTTTTATTTCTGTATTATCATTACTTAAATCATTAGCTTCTCCAGCTTTAACAATTTTATATTCTCCTTCATTTTGTATACTTTTAATTGCATCTATAATAGCTTTACAATTTGATTCAACATTTGTTTTCCCTAATTTTATATATTTTAACAAAGATTTTATTTCATCTTTTAATTTATTTTCATCATATATTAAATTAATTGCTTGTCTCTGTTTTTCTAATGTAACTTCTATAGGTATATTTTTTAAAATACTATCTATTAATTCTTCTTCTTGTTTTGGCTTTATAGTTTTATCTGTTAATAATTCTTCTTTATAATTAATTCTCAAATTACTTATATAATATTTGTCTATATCTTCATTTGTTAATACTGTATTAATACTTTCATCTTTACCATTAACAATTTCTTCATAATTTAATATTTTATTAATATTATTTTTATTAAGAAATGATTCAAAATTTGTAGCGTTAATAATATTTTTAATTTCATTATTAGTATATGGTACTCCATTAATATATATTTTTATTGTATTATTACGTATATAATCGAAAGGTGCAATATATACTGATAGTTCATTTTTTTTTATTTCTGAACCTTGTTTTATTATATTATTATCAGACGTACAGCAAATAATTTTATATTTTTTTTGGTCTTCATTTAAAGAACTATGAATTTTTCCTTCTTTAAATGAATCTATATCACCTGAAATATTATTTAAAATATTATCATAATTTAAAGTATCTTTATCAATATCTATATTTGTAATAGAATTTGTTACATATTTATTCAAGCTTAAAAAGTCAATAATTTTAATATATTTTGCTTCAATTTTAACATTATCTGTTGATTTTATAATATTATTTAATAAAATAGATTGTAATATATAAAATAAATAAATTTTTTTAAAAAACATAACACTTTTTGATATAGATAATGATTAATTAGATATAAAAAAAATATTTTTAAAAATTATAAAAATAACAGATTGAAATAAATATTAAAAAATTCATATTAAAAATTTTATAAAAAAAAATCACTCAATATTTTGTTTTAATAAAAATATTGTTAGCGATATTATATAAAGATTCCCGCTTAGCTCAATTGGTTAGAGCATTTGACTGTTAATCAAAGGGTTATAGGTTCGAGTCCTATAGTGGGAGCTAAGTCTATTATATATTAATGTGCAATATATAGTTGATTTTATAATAAAATATTGATGATTATAGATATGTATGATAGAAAGAAATTTTTTATTATAGATGGTCATGCACTAATATATAGGTCTTATTTTGCATTTGTGAATAACCATAGAGCCAACAAAGATGGATTAGTTACAAGTGCTCCTTTTGGTTTTGTTAATTCTCTTTTTGAACTTATTAAAAAAGAAAATCCAGATTATTTAGCCGTTGCCTTTGACACCAAATATAAGACTTGGCGTCATGAACAACTTACTGATTATAAAGCTAATAGGCCAAAACAACCAGAAGATATAACTAAGTCATTTCCTTATATTTTTAATATTTTAGACGGTTTTAATATCAATAGATATTCATTAGAAGGTTATGAAGCTGATGATGTTATAGGTACCATGACAAAAAAAATACCTGATGATATCGATGTTTTTATAATGACTTCTGATAAAGATTATGGTCAATTAGTTAAAGAAAATGTTTACCTTTATAAACCTAACAACAATGGTTATTTAAAGTTAGGAATTAATGATATTTTACAAAAATGGGATATTTCAGAAATAAGACAAGTTATAGATATGTTAGCTATCATTGGTGATAAATGTGATAATGTCCCTGGTGTTAAAGGTATTGGTGAAAAAACAGCAGCAAAATTATTAAAACAATATGGTTCTTTAGAAAATATATTAGAAAATATTAATAATTTAAAAGGTTCTGTAAAAAATAAATTTGAAAATGATTTAGAAACTGTTAAATTATCAAAAAAACTAGTAACAATAACAACAGATTGTAATTTTGATTTTAACTATTTGGATTGTAACATTAAAACACCAAATTTTAAAAAATTAAATGATATTTTTGATGAGTTAGAATTTAATTCATTTAAAGAAAAATTAACTCTTTTTAATAAAGAATCAACATTATCTTTATTTTAAAATTTTATTCTTATTTTGATTTTATATTAAAATATAATTATACTATATACAGTAATATATGTTTAAAAAGATGTTTTTCACTGCAAGTTTTATTGTAAATAATAATATATTTGCAGTTTGTGGTTGTTTAAAAACAGATTATAATGATGATTATAATGATGTTTATAAAATTTATTCAAGAAATAATTCACAGGAGAAATTCAATATTTTAGGTAAAAAATCTGATAATCTTGAAAAAGAATATGATAAATTATCAAATGAATTTGATAATCTTATAAAAGAATATAAGGAAATCAGTGCAGAAAATGATAAATTATTCGCTCAAAATGATAAATTATTTAATGAAATAGATAGTATATTTAAAAAAGATGATGATCTTTTCAAAAAATTAGATAAATTAGGTGATCTTTGTAATAAAACTGAAAAAAAAATAAAATTTGAAGAAAAAGGAAAAGAAGTATTGGGGAAAAAGTTAGATGAAGATAAGAAGAAATCTTTAGAAATAAAAACGATAAAATACAAAGAAATGTTAAAAGATATTGATGAGATTATTAGTAAATACAAGAATAATTTGACTAATAATAATAATAAATTTAGCGATATACTTTTAGAAATAGATAAAAATCATAATTCTATTGATAAAAAATTTAATGAAATAGATAAAAATCATAAAAAAATAGATGAAAATTTTAAAAAAATAGATAAAAATCATGAAAGAAAAGATGAAATAAATAAAAGATTTAAAGAAATAAATAAAGGACTTGATGAACTAAATAAAAAAAGAGTCGAAATATTAGAAAAAAATTATTAATAAAAAAATATAAAATCCAATCTTAGATTCCTACTTTCTAAGAAAGTAGCAAAGGTATGTACTCAAACGCCGTACAGGCTTTTACTTTATAAGTAACAAATTAGAAACTTTTTAAAAAAGTTTCACAAAACCAACATAATGTTGGGTCCTAGATGTCTTTATATTCATAAAGACGAATATATAACTAATTTAATACATTATCTATTAAATAAAATATAAAACTAAACGTTTTGGTGTTTTTTTATCAATCTTTTTTGATAAAAGGTTGGTTTTTGGTGTTACTTTAAAAGTACCTACTTTAAAAGTAGGCAACAATATTTAATATTATTATATAATGGTCCAGGACTTAGTCCTGGTACTTTTTAAGTAACAGCCGGTTCGGCGTCTGAGAACAAATTGGTTACTTTTTAAGTAACTACTTTCTAAGAAAGTAGCAAAGGTACGTTTCGACAGATGGTCGAAACAAAGAATATATAACCTACTTTAAAAGTAGGCAACCAACGTGACGTTGGATCCAATAATAAATTCATTATATATCATTATATATTAAGGCGCTTCGCCGATTGAGAAGGAATATCCAATCTTAGATTGGTTTTTGTGAAACTTTTTTGAAAAAGTTTCGAGTTGGTTACTTTTTAAGTAACAGGCGCTTCGCCGCTTGAGAAGGTATCTTTGTTACTTTCTTAGAAAGTAAAGCCGGTTCGGCGTTTGAGAACGTATATCCAATCTTAGATTGGTTTTTGTGAAACTTTTTTTGAAAAAGTTTCGAGTTGGTTACTTTTTAAGTAACAGGCGCTTCGCAGCTTGAGAAGGTATCTTTGTTACTTTCTTAGAAAGTAAAGCCGGTTCGGCGTTTGAGAACAAGTTGGTTACTTTTAAAGTAACTAGCGACTGAATAGGAACCAGATTAGAGTTAGGATAGGGAGTAGATAGACGATACTATATTTTAATATGTAAGTGAAAAATGAAGGCATTTTTACTCCATTTTTTTCAGCAATAGCTTTTATCATAAAATTAGGCCCATTACCAATATAAGTAAACCCTCCGAAAAAGACAGAAGTAAGACATATCGTCCTTAAAAACTCTATAGAGTTAGGATATAAACCTTCAGAAAATGCTAAAACATCATGAACGTTAGATATATCTGCATTATTTATAGACATACATACTGCTAAAGAGTTGATATATGTAGGTGTGTTATCTAAAAATGATGAGAAAAAAGCAGCAACCCAATATAATAATGTTGGTGTTATCAATGAAGGATCTACATATTGTAATTTATCTTCTATTATATGTAAAGCAGGCGCCATTGTTATAAATATTCCTAAAAACAAAATACAAAGTTCATGAATAGGTGCTAGTGTAAATTCATTTTTTTCTAATATCTCTTTGTCAGATGTTTTATAAGCACATATACCTATTGCTAATAATAGTAATTCTCGCATAAAAGCTATATTATGCCCAAATACATTTATAGTTGGTATTGATGGAATTATTATTGGGTTAACAAATATTGCTAATAGTGTTAATAGGATATATAAAAAATTCAATTTACCTTTAATGTTAATTATTTTAGATTTGTCAATAACTTCACAACATTTTTTGTTATTATTATTATCTAAAAAGAAAAATATTATTAATAATAATCCATTAGCGAATATCCAAGGTAATATGTTATGTTTTAATGTCCAGAAAAAAGGTACTCCTTTTAAAAATCCAGAAAACAATGGAGGATCACCAATAGGAGAAAGACTTCCACCTATATTACAAACTATAAATATAAAAAAAATAATATGATAAGGTTCTAATCTCCCTCTATTTATTTTCATGAATGGTCTTATTAATAATGTTGCTGCGCCTGTTGTACCTATAAAATTAGATATAAGAGCACCTATTAATAATAATAAACAGTTTACTAAAGGTGTTCCTTTTTTATTTATTTCTAAATATATTCCACCTGATATAATATATAAAACAGCGATAAATATTATAAATTGTAAATATTCTATAAAAGATAATATTGGTGTTCTTATATCATGTAATATAAATAAATCAGAAAATAATGTTATTCCTGTAAAACTTAATATTACCTTTGTAAAATTCTTTTCCCAGAATTTTTCTGATATTAGAGGCACTATAGCCACTGATAATAATAATAATATAAATGGTAATATAAATATTGTACTCATATTTATTATGTTAATAAAAAAAAGTAATTTTATAAAACTAAAATGATATTTTAAGAAATAATTTTTCTAAGAAAAATATTATTTTTTTTTATTTTTTTTATAAAAAAAAATTATTTTATTCATAATTGTATTTAAAAATAATGCTAATGTAGAGTAAAATTATAATAGAAAAAATAAATAAATTTTGAAAATAAATATTGTTTTTTTAAAAATATTTTAAAATTAAAAAAATAATGTAAATAGAAGATAATTATATATTTGTATATTGAATTATGATAAGTGTGATTACATACATATATATATTATGTTTATTTATTTTTAACAATTTTATTTATGGTTGTACTAATAATAAAAATAGAAGGAATAAATTTTTTTTAATAGAAAATGATATAAATGAAAATTATAAAAATACAGATATTAATGATAATAAAGGCGAATATATAGAATTTGTAGAAATTAATAATAAAGGAAAATCTATAAATAATAAAGGTATTAATAATAAAAAAAATATAAATAATGTTAAAAATAATAAAAATAATAAAAATAATAAAAATAATAAAAATAATAAAAATGTTAATAATAATTATGAGAATAATAATAAAAAAAATAAAAATAATAATAATGAGAAAAAAGATATAAATGATATAAAAAAAAATAAAGAAATATATAATAATAAAGAAAATAATGATACAAATATCACACCAATGCGTAGATATATTAAAAATATTTATGAATTATTTAAATTAATAGATGATAAAAATATAAAAATATCTGATATTAATAATGATTATGATTATGATTATGAAATATTAAAATATAAATCTTTTACAATTATTTTAGATAATGTTTTATTTTATTTTAAATTTGATAATGATAATTTTATAAATAATAATGAATGTAAATTTATTGAAAATAATTTATTTAAATTTAATGATGAAATAATTCGTGGAATTACTATAAATTCTAATGATTTTAAATTAGAAAATATAATAAATTTTTTAAAAAATAATATTAATAATTTTGAAATAATAAAAAATAAAGAAAAAGTTAATAATTCAAATTGTTTACAATTACCATATGCTTTTGGATTTAACATTAATAATAAAATTAATGTTAAAAATGGATATATTTATGATTCAAACCATGTTGATGAGCCTTATGATTTTAATGAAATAATAAAAAAAATAGGAAATAATAAAATAAAAAAAATAGAAGATATTTATGTACCTAATAATTTAAATATAAAAAATTATAATGATAAATCAATTTCAAATTTATATAATAAAAAAAATCATAATGAAAACAATGTTGAAATGACATATGAAACAAATACAGATAAATATTCATATTTAATAAATATAATTGTGAAAGAAATTAATAAAAAAAAATTATTAAACAATACAAACATATAAAAAAATATAGATAAAAGTTTTAAAAAAAAAAGATTTAAATTAGTAATTAATGGTAATATCTATTATTTTTTAATTAAAAATAATAATTTAAAGTATGGTTTTTTTAATAAAAAAGATCATTTAATAATTTCAAAATATTTAGAATGTAAAGAAAAAAAAACATTAGAATATATTATACCTTTTATTATTGAAAATTTAGATAATTTTGAAATAGTTTCTGGTTGTTATGAAATGAAAGAAAAAAGAAACTCCTATCTACAATTACCATATGAATGTAAAATTAATAATGAAAATTTTAGTGATTATAAATTTACTAGAAAATCAATTATATAATACCATTCTACTTTCTAAGAAAGTACCAAACTAAGTTTGGATCTTCGAAACTTTCTGTAGAAAGTTTCACAAAGAATTCTACGTTCTAAGAAAGTAGCAAAGGTACGTTTCGACAGATGGTCGAAACAAAGAATACCTACTTAAAAAGTAAGCAAATACGTTCTCAATTGCCGAACCGGCTTAATATATAATTATGTTAATTTAGTTATGTATTATTGTTTTGACCTTCTGTCAAAAGTTACTTTATAAGTAACCAACAATAATAAGATGGATCCAACGTCACGTTGGTTTTTGTCAAACTTTTTATAAAAAGTTTATTAGGTGTTTAAGAAGGTAGATTAAAACTTAGATATAAAAATATTTTATCTTTTAATTTAGTAATACCGTATTTTGTAAAAGAGGATATATAAATATAGTCTTTGTTTTCAAAAATATCAGAATTATCATCTTTATCTAAATCACATTTTGAAATACAGATAATATATTTTTTATCTTTTAAAGATTCATCGTAAGAATATAACTCATTTTGTAAAATTTTTAACGTTTTTTCAATGTTATCATTGATATCTATTAAAAATACTATTAAATTTACTCTTTTAATATGTTGTAAAAATCTAAACCCTAGACCTTTTCCTAACGAAGCTTTTTCTATTAAACCTGGAAGATCTGCAATAACACATTCTTTATCTTTATATTTTAATATTCCTAATTGTGGTGATAATGTTGTAAAAGGATAATCACCTATTTCTGGTTTTGCATTTGTTAATATAGATAATAATGTTGATTTTCCAGCATTTGGTAATCCTACAAAACCTACATCTGCTAATAAACTTAACTCTAATGTCAACTCTTTTTCTATACCTTTTTCACCATCTTGAGCATACCTTGGAGTTTGATTTGTTGGTGATTTAAAATTAGTATTACCTAAACCTCCTCTACCTCCTTTTAATATATATTCTTCATCATTAATTAGATCTTTAAGCTTCTCTCTACTATTTTTATCAAATATCATTGTACCTTCTGGAACTTCTATTATTATATTTTCTGCATTTTTACCTGTACGATCATTTTCTCCACCATTATCTCCATTTTTTGCAATAATATGATGAATATAACGTAGATTATTTAATGTAGATAGTTTTTTATTTATTTTAAATATTATATCTCCACCTTTACCACCATTACCACCATCAGGACCACCTTTTGGTAAATATTTTTCATGCCTAAAATGTACTAAACCATTACCACCATCTCCAGATTTAACATAAACATCTATTCTATCTATAAAATTATTAGAAGAACTCATAAATTATTGATTTTAAATTAATTTTTAATGTTTTAATATTGTTTTTAGAACTATTTATCTAAAATATTACAAATATCTTCAAAAACCTTTTCTACTTCATTTCCTCCATTTATAACTTTTAGTAATCCTAATTTTTTATATTTTTCAACCACATTAGCTGTTTTTTGATGATAAACCTTTATTCTTGTTTTAGTAACTTCAATATCACTATCATCAGATCTACCACTTGTAAAACTTCTATTTTTTATTCTTTTAACAACACATTCATCATCAACATCAATAAAAATAACATGTTTTATTTTATAATCAGGATATTCATTTATTATTTCTTCTAAAGCGTCAGATTGTTCTATTTCTCTTGGAAACCCGTCAAAAATAATATCTTTATAACCATGATTATGATATTCATCTATTTTTTTTTTAACAATTTTCATTGCTATTTCATGAGGTGCTAAAGACCATTGTTTATATATTCTTCCAATTCTATACCTATCTCAGTTTTATTTTTAACCTCTTCTCTCATCAAATCTCCAGGTATTATCTCTTTATAACCATATTTTTTAACTATTTTTTCTCTTTGAGTACCATTACCAGCTCCTGGAGGTCCTAATAATATAATCGATGCCATAATATTCTTAATATTAAGGCTAATTATATTTTAAAATTTTATAAAATTATATTTGATTTTTTTGAATGTTTTTTTTTGATAATTACTTATGAAACATTTTAAATATAAAGTCCTATTAAATGTTTATTTCATTGAAAAAATTCTGAATTTATAATATCTTCAATGGTTGGAATTTCTTCAATATTATTAGATAACATGTTAGTTAAAAGATCTGATAAGTCATTATTATAATTATCAATTATATTTAAATTATCTTTTATAAATTTATCTCTAATATTTATAAATTCATCTATATTATCAATATCATCAATATCTGGTGATATTGTATTACATTCAATACTAAGAATAGTTAATCCTAACGCATAAATATCATTTTTTAGAAGATTCATTTTTATATCTAAATTTCCTTTACTAAATAATTTAACATATTGATTTGGTAATGAAAACATATTAGTATTTATATCATATTTTTTATTTTTATTTTCCTTATATATAATAGATTCTCCAAAATCACCCAAAAAAGCATTATAATCATGATCTAAATATATATTTTCTGGTTTTATATCTCTATGCACTATATTGTTTTCGTGCATTATTTTTACACAATTAATTAATTGACAATAAATTTTATATTTTTGAAACTTATTTAAGATAATATTATCATAAACAAGATTAGAAGCATCTCCATTTTCAAAATAATCCATTTTTATATAATAATTATTTCCAATTTTATAAAAATCACGAATGTTGACAAAATTTTCATAATTTGATAAATATGATTGTATTAAAATTTCTTTTTTTATTTTTTTTAACTTAAAATTTTGGTTCTTAGTAATTTGTTTTATTACATATTCAACATTATTTTCAACAATTTTATATACAGTTACGTTAGGTGCTTCATATAAATTTTCAGATTTATATATTTTTAGATCATTTTCATTTTTAAATTCAACCCTTTTTGTTATTTTTAAATTAATATTATTTTTGTTAAAATAATCTTTAATACTATTTATATTATTTAATTTATAAGATCTATTAAATTTCTTTCCAATAAATTTTTTTATTTTGTTTTTATTATGTATTTGAATTGTATTATTTTCTATATTAAATAAAACTTTTGGTTTTTCATTTAATTTTTTACAATTATTTTCTGTATTAAATAAAACTTGTAGTTTTTCAAAATTTTCACATCCAAAATTATTATTGTTTACTATATTGAAAAACAATAATTTAGATATATTCGAATTTATATATTTAAAAACATCCATACATTGTTTACAATATTAGTATTACAAAATAAAATATCATAATAAAAAACTACTACTAAAAGGTTTTCTTTTTAAAAAGTATATCAAGAAAATTTTTATTTAAAATATTAATTAATAACTACCATTTTCTTAATTTGTTTTCGTTTTATTTTTAACTTTAAATAAATTTTGTATTTTACTTTAAATATTTTTTAAAAAATATTTTAATGTTATTATTCGAAAAAATATATTAAAATTAACATTAAAATATGAATAATGAAGTAATATATTTAGATAACGCAGCTACAACAAAACCTTATAAAGAGGTTGTAGATATTATTAATAAGTATTTAAATGAAGAGTTTTATAATCCTAGTGGGGTTTATAGACAGTCTCAAAATATAAAAAAATTAATAAATGAATCTAGAGAAAATTTAGCAAATATATTAAACTGTAGTTCTAAGGATATATTTTTTACATCGTGTGGTACTGAATCTAATAATTGGGTTTTTAAAGGTTTAACGGAAAAATATATTAAAAATAAAGAAAAAAATCATATAATTATTTCATCAATAGAGCATCATTCAATTTTACATTGTTGTGAACATTTAGAAAAACAAGGTTTTGAAATAACAAAAATAAAAGTTGATTCTAATGGTTTTATAAATTTAGAAGATTTAAAAAATAATATTACTGAAAAAACAATACTAGTTAGTATTATTTTTGCTAATAACGAAATTGGTGTTATTCAAAATATTGAAGAAATAGGTAAAATATGTAAAGAAAAAGGTGTTTTATTTCATTCTGATTGTGTTCAAGCTTTTGGACATTTAAATATTGATGTTAAAAAGTTAAATATAGATTTTTTATCTGTATCAGGACATAAATTTGGTGGTCCAAAAGGTATTGGTTTTTTGTATTGTAATAATAATAATATAAAATTAGAGAATTTAATAGATGGTGGTGGTCAAGAATTTAATAAAAGAGGAGGTACTGAAAATGTTTCAGGGATATTAGGAATGGTTAAAGCTGCTGAAATATCTTATAATAATTTAGAAAAAAACACTAAATATTTAACAAAATTACGTGATTATTGTATTGAAAAAATACTTAAAGAAATACCTGAAAGTTATTTAAATGGTGATAAAATAAATAGATTATCAAATAATATTAATATTAGATTTAGTTATATTGAAGGAGAATCATTAGTTTTAATGTTGAATAAATATAATATTTGTTGTTCTACTGGATCGGCTTGTAGTTCAAATACATTAGAACCATCACATGTATTATTAGCAATAGGTTTGAAACATGAAGAAGCACATGGATCTTTAAGAATAACATTAAATATTGATAATACTTATGAACAAATCGATTATTTTATAGAAAAATTAAAAGAAATTGTTTCAAAATTACGACAAATATCTCCATTAAAATAAAATATTAAGAATTAGTATTTTCAAATTGTCTTACGTAAGCTATAGTTAAATCACAATCTTTAATATCATAAGGATTAAGACTCCCATCACATTTATAAAAATTTACAGTTTTCCCCAACTGTTTTTTTTTTACTTCCAATTTTGTTCTACTATAAATAACATATTTATTATCTTCATCTATTTTTACAGTCGCTATTACATAACAATTATAAATTTGATGTTTATAATTGTTAAATTGATTTTTGATATAATCTTCATCACTTGAATATTCGTTATTATTTTTGTCATTATATACGCATCTAAAGTAATCAGTAATTTCTTCTGTTGTATATATGGATTTTAATCTCTCTATAGTAGCAATTTTTAAATTTTTTATTTCTTTTTCAGACTCAAGTCTTATAAGTTTTCCATTTTTATAAATAGAATTTTTATCTATAATGTCTGGATTAAATTCAAATTTATCTTCAGTAAAAGTATCAACAACTTTACATATTCCAATTTTTCTTAAAATATAGTGATATTTTAAGTTATTTAATTTTTTCATATATTCATTTGTATCTGTTGTGTCATTTATCATTTTTTTTAACTCTGGTAAATTTTTTATTGAATCTATAATATCATTATTTTTAATATTACTAATATCATGATTATTGCAATATTTTAAATATTTGTCGAATTCTTCTTTGAATTTTTGTAACAAACTTTCTCTTTTACTCTTTATTTTTGCTTTTAATTTTTCTTTATCTTTTTTATCATATTTTTCTAAATCATCTTCAACTTCACGTAAATCTTCAACTTTAATACACTTATCTATATATTTTTCTGCAGATTTAAATTTTTCTTCATTAATATAGTTAGATAAATCCTTTTTCTTGTTTCCTAAACAATATCCATAATCTTTTATATCAATTGTATCAATATCTTTTTTTAGTTCTATAGTTTTATTTTTATATGTTTTTAAATTTTCTAAATTATTATCATCACAGTCTTCTTTAGATTTTTTGAATTTATCTTCAATATCAATTATTTCATTAAGTATTTTTTGAATTTGTTCTTTTTTAGCTTTTTCTTCATCTTTAGCTTTTTCAAGATCTTGTAGTTCTATTTTATATTTATCTAAGTAATTTATAAAATCATTTTTTTTTTGTTCATCTATATATGTAAATTTTCCAACATCACTTTTTAATTCATCAATTTCTTTTAACGTAATATCATTTTTATTTGCATAAAAATCATTTATAATACCATATTCATGTTGTAAACCTTTGTTAGCTATTGATTTTTCTAATTTTTCTAATTCTTCAGCTGTAAATAAAGCTTTATTGTCTTTTAAATTTTTCATTAATTTTTCTAGATCACTGTAAGTAGCAATTTTATATAAGTCATAAATTTCTTTTTTATTTTTAAATCTAACATCTTTAGCTTTATTAAATTCATCTTCTCTATTTTTAGCTTCAGTTTTTTTTTTATTAACATCTTCTAAAAGATTTTTCTTAATTTCCTCGTTTAAAACTTTGTTACTATTTATTACACCTATTATTTTATCAAAATCAGCAGAAGAAGTTGCTCTTCTAATTTTAAAATTTATTCTATTTCTTTCATTGACATTGTCAAAAAGTGTATATCCTTTTTTAACATTATCTTTTTTAACACTTCTATTTGTATTTTCAAAAAAATTATCTTTATTTTTTACAAGTTTATTATGTTTTTCTATTTCAAGTTGTATTAACTGTTCTTGAGTAGGTCGTTTTTTACAGCAAGAAATTACACTGTTATAACATAACGAATAAACTGATATTTTAATAAAAAAATTTTTGCATTTATATATATACGAAATCATAATAGTTATATATATAGTTACAAAAAAAATAAAATAAATGTAAATATTTATATTAAATTGATTCTAATAATGTTTTTATTCTCTTTTTTTCAGTTTTTAAAACATTTAAATCAGGAGATTTATAATACTCTTTTATACCTTTTTCTAATATTTCTAGAGCTTTTTTATATTCCTTCTTTTCTTCATAAATAAGAACAATCTTCATTATATATTTTGGATTATCTATATAGTTTTTTTTTAATAAATCAATTGCTTTATTATAATAAATAATTGCATCATCATATTTTTTTAACTCTACATTAACATCTCCTTTTAATCCAAATATTTTTGCAGATAAAACTTCTCCATATTTTTCTTTACAATTTTGACTTGTAATTTTATCTAAATAACAAGAAGCTTCATTATAATGTTCACTATTCATTAACCCAATAGCAATATATAAATTAACAATATGGTCAATATTAGTTCCTTTATATTTAAAACCTAAATCAAAAAAACCATTATAATCATCAGTACCAAATAATGATTCTTCAATTTTATTATTATTAAAATCTTCTTGTGGTAAATATAATGAATTTTTTAGTACATGATTCTCATTACTAATCTCTCGTCCAAAAAGTAATATTACCAATACAAAAATAACTATATTCACATATTTTAAATATTTCGAATACTTTAAATAATAAGAATTCATATTATAAATTATTACCTTTTCTTATTTTGTTTTTTATTATTTGTATTTCTATTAAATGTTTTATTAGAATTTCTTGAACCGTTATTTGAATACTTTTTATTTGAAATCTTACCTTTTTCTTCCAAATATTTTATAATAAAATCAGTAATATCTATATTGTTCAAAGAATCATTTGTTAAACCTAATACGTTATCTTTATTTTCAGAAACAACGACAACATTATCTGTTGATTTATGTGTTTCTTTTAATTCTTTTACTAATCTATTACAAATAACTTCTATAGCTTCTTTTATTGTATCTCTAATAGAATTTACTTTTTCAAAAGATTTCATTTGAAACTCATCTTGTAATAATTTTATTTTATTTTCTGCAATATTAGATTGTTTTTGTATCTTAGCAGCACAAGCTTCTTGATCATTCTGAGAAGCATTATTTTTAACTAACTCTTGGTATTCTTGATAATATTTTTCTAAAGTTACCCTTGCTTCATCATTAGCTTTTTTAATGTTCTCTTCAGTTTCAATTTTAAAAGCTTCTAACTCTTTATAAGCATTTAAACTTTGTGTTATCTTCAATTCATTATGAACAACTTTATATCTATAAGTATTTTTCAAAATATTGGAAACATCTTTTAGATTTTTTGCTTTATTATTTGCATTTAAATCCATATTAGTTCCATGAATATTGTTTAAAACAACAATACTAGGTATGTAATACTTCTTCATATCTTAATTTTGTGCTATAAAAAATTTTATTTTATAATAATTTTATTCATTATTTTTTATCAATTAAAATATGGGGGGAGTGTTTTTTTTATTTTTTAATATTGTTTTTTTTGCAAATATAAGCATATTTTCTACTGATTTAAGTAAAAATTTAAATAATAAAAAAATAGATGTTTCTAATAACATTGATACTGATGATGACAAAATAGATAGTTTTTTAAAAGAAGATGAAAGAGAAGAAAATCCTTATATAATGAAAAAAAAATATAACATCTTAGCAGAAAGAGCATTAGCAAAAGCTGTTTTATTTCCTTTATATGGTCAAATATATAATTGGAAAGTGTTAGGAATAACAGATTATAGAAAAACATTATATTTTGGTTTAGCATTAGGAGTTGCTTTAGGTTTTTTTATATATAATCAAGCACGTTTTATTGATAGTAAATCTGGAAGTTCTAATCAAAATCTTTTTTATCGTCATAGAACTTATTCTTTATCTTTTCTATCTATAATATACGGATTATGCATTTTTGATGTTTATTCGTCAGTTTATAAATATAAATCAGACTTTTCTTCAAATTTATCAGTAGTTGAAAAAATAACTCCTGATCAAATTCTCTAACCAACCAATCTAAGATTGGATCTTCCTTCTCAAACGGCGAAGCGCCTTATTATATAACTATAAAATAATACTTGGTTACTTTTAAAGTAACTTTCGACAGAAAGTCGAAACAAAGAATATATAACTAATTTTAATACATTATCTATTAAAATACATCATATATTATTGTTTTGACGAATGTCAAAACGTAAAAGTTTTTGTGGAACTTTTTACAAAAAGTTTCTAAGGCCCAGGACTTAGTCCTGGTTTAAAGTAACTTTAGATAATTTGTAGAAACATATATTTTTATAAAAATATACTGGATTAAAATTTAAAATAAGTATTATTTTTTATTAGCTTTTAAATATAGATGTTTATTTTAGGTT
>Ga0247608_10003950_pt1 | contig 16922 bp, 12 predicted proteins | sample 176DNAGHGlowgp2_FD_193490 | JGI IMG/M metagenome (GOLD analysis project Ga0247608, IMG submission 193490) | Sheep rumen microbial communities from Palmerston North, Manawatu-Wanganui, New Zealand - 1766 DNA GHGlow gp2 | ecosystem: Host-associated > Mammals > Digestive system > Stomach > Rumen ... | reverse complement strand
GTCATTTTTATCGTCCTTTCCATAAAAAAGAGTACCACAAAAAAATTGCCTTAAGACAATTTACAGTTTATAATACAACTTTCTTTGTCTAAAGGCAAGAATTTTTTCATCGATTTTGAATTTTTATGCAATGGTATCAGCCGATTCCGGATTTTATGCCTATACCCAAGAATATCCCAATAGTTTAATAGGATTCAAAAAGTTGAGACCTGGTATCAGTTCTGTCACAAAAACCCATATCAGAACTACTATGACCATCCTGCATATGACAGAAAACTTATCATTTCCGAGATAACTGAGTAAAGCCGTGAATCCTCCTATCACCATACCGAACAATCCCCTCACAATCAGGATAAAAGCGATAAACGTCCTGATGGATATATACATCCCGAAATCATTCAGATATCTTAACCCCTGAACCGGCTTATCCAGATCAGGGAACGGCATACCTTTGTCAATCAGATAAATCTGTACAAATGAAAAAACTATCGGACATACAAACGAAACAATTATGATGAGTGACGGCTTTACAATCAGCTTGTCTTTTCTCCCTCTATATGCAGCCATTATCATCGGGTCCATATTGGTATGTTTTTCATAAGCAAAAACACCTGCAAGGGCTGTTATTATAGTAATAATAGAAAGAAAAGCTCCGCGGTCTTTGGTCTGAGTATCCCTATTCAATAAAATATCGTATGCATACGGCTCCACCAATGAGACACTGTTCCCGGTACGGAGACGATATTCATTAGCCGACCTCAGATCCTGCAGTACCGGTTCAAAGGCAGTTTGATCTGCCCTGTTATGAGCCAATGCTTCCTTATACTTCTTATAGTTGTCAGTTCCGTATTTCCCGGCCGTTTCCATCTCTTCCATTTTCTTCATATAATTCTTCTCAGAATTCTTCAGATTAGCCATGTATTTTTCGGCACGTTCCATCTTGTCATCATCAATTTCTCCGTTGTATTTTTTGTAGTTAGTGCGCTCATTGGCATTCACTCCATAGTAATATCCATACTTTGAAGACTGCTGTATATGAAGACCCAAGCATATGATGATAAATATCAAGGCTCCCTGCTTTATGAAAACCTTATACGTTTCCCACCCAAAAAGCGTACGCTGCACAGCTGATTTTTCTTTTATCCGTCTTACAAAGCCTCCTATTCTCTCACCGCCTTTGTTCCTTGCGGCATATTTCTTTCCATATATTATTAAACCCGCCGTAAAAAGCAATACACTCAATACGACAGTTACCGTCAAAAGTACATTCAAAGCCCCAACCGCATGTTCAAAGATATTTAAATATACACTGCCGTTAAAAAAATCATCCGTTTTTATCAGGGAATAAAGATTTATATACTTAAAGGTGTTTAAGCTTGAAACCGGAGCAATGAGAATACCTGATAACAGTTCCGAAATTATTAATCCGCCCATAAGGAAGTAAAACAGGAAATCACTCACCAGACCTCTGAGCACATATAAGATCAATCCGAACAGAAAAACACCCATGGCTTTCAAAAGAACAAGTATCAGAATAAAACCTGCCACAGAAAAACCATACGGACATTTCTGATATTCCGGAAGCGATTGTATCGGTCTGAACATATCCCCTGTACCAAAAGTAAGTGCCGCACCTAACAGATTAATCCCCATCAGTAAAAATACACTTACAAAAGCAGTAAAGAGAAGTATTCCCATTCTGTACAGACAAATTACAGTCCTGCCCTTACCGGTAGATCTTACCATGTGGACAAGCCCTTTTTTCCGCTCTTCAAAAAATGAATCCACAACGTGAAATATAAAAAACAAAGCCAAAAGCTCCGGTATATGTGACTGAAAGAATAATACCATCCCCCTGTTTTCCGAAACTTCCGGCTCAGTTCCTATGAGAGCCTCAAATCTTGATAATGATTTAGCTGTCACTTCCTGAGCATACCCTTCTTCATAAAGCTTTAACTGAGAACGGAGTTTCCCCTGCTTTACTGTTTTCTCCAGGAAATACGGATATCCATTTATATACTGTTCCAGTTCATCCCCTGTCAGCGTTATTTCCTTGTTCGGGTTTGCCCCAAATATGAATATGCTGATACTCGCTACCAGAAGTAATGAAAACAGCATAATGGTTTTCTTATTATATACACGCAAGAATTCTACCATATTTTTATCACCTTTTTGTCATCCTGAGCGTTTCTCCGAATAGTACAGGTAAACATCTTCCAGAGAATTCTGCTTCCCCGTTTTCTCATCCACCTCTTGCTTAAGCTTCTTCGGAGACGCATAACGGATAATCTCGCCTTTTTTTAATACAACAACTTTATCCGCTATTGACTCTATATCGCTCACTATGTGTGTAGTGATTATTACTATCCTATCCTTCCCCAGCTCTGCTATATGATTTCTTAAGCGTATCCTCTCCTCAGGATCAAGCCCGGCCGTTGGTTCGTCAAGTATCAGAATTTTGGGATTGTCAAGCATGGCTGCTGCCAGAAGCACTCTCTGCCGCATACCTCCTGAAAATCCACCCAACTTACCAGAAGCATACTCCTTTAATCCAACCAGTGACAATAGCTCCGTAGTCTCTTTTTTCACCACAGAATGCTTCATGCCTTTCAGGGATCCAATGTATCTCATAAACTGCCCCGCAGTAAAATCCTCATACATTCCCTGAAGCTGTGGAGTATAACCCAGAAGCTTTCTATATCCGGATCCCAGTTCCAGAATATCCCTTTCATTATACAAAATGCTTCCCGATGTCCTTTTTATGTTGTCCGTTATAAGATTTAACAATGTAGATTTCCCTGCTCCGTTCGCGCCCAGTATCCCTGTCACACCCTCATCTATCGTCAGGCTCACATTATTAAGAGCGGTAAAGTCACCATATTTTTTTACCAGATTCTCTATTTTTAGCATATCTTCTCCATTTTTCAATCAAAGGGACGATTCTTTCTCCCCCTGATTGATTTTACTCCTCCTGCAACGTCCTGAACGTTTCGCTCCATTCACCCTTGCCGCTTATTATATCTGCAATTGCACAACTCTGATAAAACCTGCCGTTAAGTATATATGTGCCCATCTCGGCATGGGTGATTTTTTCCTGCTCTTCCGGAGTATCCGGGAATGGTTTGGTATAAACCCTGTAAATAATATCGTTACAGATTTTAAACTCATCCTTTTGCGAAATCAGATTGCCTGTATTCTGTTCATATGCCAGTTCACCAAGCTTTTCTCCAAAGTTATCCTGTTTTGCAGAATAAACAACAATCTTCTCCTTCTCTATCGTCACAAAATAATCACCATATACCAGCATGTCCTTTTCTGCGATTTTGTTTACGCCTGTCTCGCCTACCACTTTTTCATATATCTTTTCAGCATTGCCATCATCCTTTATCCTATATGCAATGATTTTTTTATCATAACGGCTGTTTCCTTTTCGTCCTTCAGCAGATTTATCCTCTGACAATTCCGTATAAAACACATTGTTCTTTATGCCAACCATAACTCCATCGTAAGCATTCCAAGGACTGTTCTCAAATATGCCTTTATCAGTATCGTATCTATACCAGCTTATCTTTGCATATCTGTCAGCCATGCCGAAGTACACATGATCTCCCGTTCCTATAATCCAATATGGGAAATCGTCCTTGGTATCGGTCATCTCATATATTTTCTCCGTCTTCCCGGTCTTTATATCAATCCTTGTTATCCCGCCCCCTCGGAAGCTGTCCTTGCCTTTTCCAATTTGTAAGTAATATGGGCAATAAGCATAACCTTTATGAATAACAAAATATTCCCGAGAGTCTCCGATATAGATATCCGGTTGTACGATATATTCAGATCCGGTTTTATTCTCAGCTTCAAACACTGTAGCTACACGGTCTATGGATGACCCATCCAGAGCAGTTCTATACAGTGCAAGCGTACTTATATCGTTATTGTTCTCTTCACCATAAGTATATAGATATCCGTCATATATTTCCTGCCCAAACACCCACAGCTTATTATATGTTGCCACACAATCATCAGTCTGTTGGTGCCTGCATTCCGGTTTGTCACATAAATGCACCGCTATTTGGGACTCCTTGTCAAAGAAGAACATATTCATTAGATTAGTCCTGACTGCAACGTTTTGTCCCTTTTCATTGTACACGGTATTGAGTAAACCGATATTGTAATAATATCCAAGTTCTGTCTCCATCACCTTGAATTGCCCATGATTGGCCTGATTATCTTCCGGTAGGTCATATTTTTCGTTTATGTGCTTGTCTATGTTCTTTTCACCGTTTTTATTACCGGAAGCATTATTATCCCCATTATTCCCCAAAGTGTTATCCACACCTTGTTCAGTGTCGTTACTACCGGAACAGGCGGTAATGCCCATAACGATTATTATTGTCAAAATGAACAAAACCGGCCCTCTTTTCTTTATTGCTCTAAACAATTCCATTCTATTTTCCCTTTTGATTACTGAACTCCCACTTTTTCCCTTACTTTTTCATTACAAATTTTCAATCTACTCCCCGTTCATAAAGATATACAAGATCCCACTTGCCTTCACCTTTAATTATACTATCTATAGGACAGGCGTAATAATATATAAATCTGTCATGAATGCCTGCGTCATAGTATAACTGTGTAAAATAAAGCTTTCCTCCGGTAAGTCTGTAACCTTCATCATAATCATGCGAATTATTTTTTCTTTCATCTCTTTCGGTAACATACTCATCCTCAAAAATGAATACTCCGATATTCTTTCCCCACTCCTCTTCCTTCAGGCTGTATATAAGGATTTTTTTATTACAGATAAAAAAGAGCATATCGTCAGTTACCATTATTGTCTGTAAACCATTTTCATTTATTTCACCTTTCTTCACATCAGTGACAATAGCTTTATCCCCTATGGCATCCAAGCTGTATTTTTCATATACAATGATATCGTATTTTACATCATCATCGTCCAACTCGTCGTATTTAATCTCTCCGTTTTCAAAAGCTTTTTTCTTCTCTTCATCCACTATTACCCGATTCAGATCAAATCCGTATTTCTCATTTTCTGCAATAGGATTATACAGGTAAATATTCTTTTTTAACGTAATATCGTATTTTTCTCCGTATGCCTTTTCCCACCCGGTATAATCAACTTCTTTTGTATTGATATTATATGACATCCAATAGTTAGGATTAATATTTCTCTCAAAATGCATATATACCTCATCCCCTATAGCGTACAGATTGCAAGGGAATGCATCATTACCCATCTGAAGTGTATATATATCTTCCATGGCACCCGTATCTATATCCATCCTCTTTAATCCGCCTCCCTTAAATCCGTACATGCTCTCTCCGTCACGGAAATAGTAAGGAAGATAGGCGTACCCTTTATGGATTATAAAATAATAGTATTGCTCCGGAACATAATTCGGTCTGTCATATACCCTTGTATCCTTAATCTGACGGTCTTCGAAAACTGTTCCGACAATATCTATGCTCGATCCGTCCGGAGGCACACGGTACAGGTTAAACTTATACTCATTATCAATCTGTTCTACTCCGTATACATACAGATAATCTTCATACAGCACCGTATTTATCACATGCAGGTTTTTGTAGCTTGATACACAGCTGTCATCACCGGTATGCTCGCACTCCGGATTGTTGCAAAGCGGTACGGAAAGCCCGGATTCCTTATCAAAATACTTTAGATTCATCAATCGGTCGGGCATCACTCCGGCACTGCCTCTGTACACACTGTTCGAAAAATCCGGGAAATAACCCTGATTAAAATAATACCCATACTCTGTTTCCATGATGTTTGTGTAACCGTTGTTATTGTAATTGTTCGGCTCATGGGTTTTCTTTGATCCTGTATACGATCCTGATTTGTCTGTGTTTTTATCACCGTTCTGTGAAACTACTGCATTGCTATTCCCCGGCTGATCCTTTCCCGAGTCCGCGGAATTGTCTTTATCATTCCCACAGGCCGCCAGACATAACACAACAGCCGTTATAAGCAGTATTTCTATAAGACTCTTTGTATATTTCACTTTTCAGCCCTCCTCATGTTTTATATTTTAAGATTCTTAGCGAAGCATCTTTCCTTCCCTGTCCGATTATAAGTATAACCATAATCCTAACGAAATAAAAGACTTTCGGCACAAGCGGTCGGATAAAAAACAAAAGTGGAGCTTTTACACTCCACTTATCAGGCAAACACACAACACGTTTGATCCTCCCGTTTATCTGTTCATTATCACAGAAACCTTAAAGACTCCGCTGGTATCGTCAATACTTACAGTGCCGCCATGCTTTTCAGCAATCCTTCTTATCTGCTTCAGTCCCAGTCCATGTCTTTCCTTATCCTTTTTTGTGGTAATGAAGCTGTCATTTTCCTTCTTGACCTCAAGGTAAGGGTTTTCGCAGAAAATACAGAGCATATCCATCTGACGCACCATCTTTAAACTTATCCATCTGTTATCAGCATCCTCCATTCTTTCCACTGCCTCTATAGCATTATCTATAATATTTGCAAACAATGAACACATCTCATATTCGGAAACGCTTATATCACTATACTCGTCCTCTATGCTCACGTTAAACTTCATCATTTTAGATACAGCAAAAGAATACTTGTTCCACAGCAGCAGATCTAAAGCCTTCATGCCTGTTTTTCTGATATTTCCGGCATCGGCAGCCGCTTCTGTCAATTCAGAAAGATACTTTTTAGCTTCCTCATTTTTACCTTCATTCATTAGAAGCAGCACCGCAGAAAGATGATTATTCATGTCATGCTTCAAGGTCCGCATTTCATTATATTTCTCATTTATTTCTGCAAGATATGCCTGCTCTGCCAGTTTCCTCTCTGTACTCAAAAAGCTCCGGAACCTGAACTCCAGGATGATCATAAAAACCGTCATGATAAGAGCAGAAGATATCACAAAACCGACAAATTCCTTATGGGTAAAAGTCAAAATCTTTTCTAACCTGACCGTCCCCATGAAATCAAACAACGTTCCCTTTAAAAAAACAAACTCGGATATTACTGCCACGCCGGTTATGACTAACCCAAGGCAGTATCTCTTCTTCAAGATGATCAGCACGATCGCATCGTATAATACAAAGTATATTAAAACCCTGAGTATAGTACGGATTATCAGGAACATTCCCATGCTTATCTGCACGGTGCATTTTTTATATCCGGTTACCGTCTGGACAGGATATTGAAGTCCACCGATACCAAATGTACGGTCTATTGCTGCGCCCTCCAGCAGGAACAGACATATCAGCCCCGCAATGAGCAACCAGCTAAACAGTCCCTTTCCGTGCTTCTCATTTAGTACAGACCCTTTTTGTCTCCCCATATTTCCCAATACTGCAAAAGAGCATATCAAAACCATGAGAACAGCCATCATATCCCCAAACGGGTTATCCAAAAGTTTTTCAAATCCTGCAGGTATATACGCCTTCATCTTTACATCGGAAAAACTTGAATACTCATTTCCCTTATTTTTGATATCTTCCTTTGTATCATCATCAAAAATCCTGACCTCCGAAAGCAGCCTGGAATGATCTATAACATACCGGACATAGGCTCCATATTCTTCCGAATATATAAGACTCCCGTATACAGCCTGATATATCCGGTATATATCCTCCACCCGGATGGGATCGAGATTACTGTACCAGCTATACACTTTAGTTATCTCTTCCCTGGTATATCGCACTTTGTTGATGAATATGTAGTTCTTACCGGATTTCTCAAGCTCCGATAAAGCTCTGTTTTCAATTATCAGAGTTTTATACTTCTGGATTTTTGCTATCTCGTTAGCATATTGATCAGTTTTTTCATAGTATTCATCATACCCGATTCCCTGTAGTATATAATTAGCTTCATTTACCTGCTCGGAAGATAACTGCAGACCATATCCGTCCCATCTGTAATGTACTTGTATATCATCCTTGGCAGCGGTATATTCATACAGCTGACTCCGGTTGTAGAAATAAGTGACAAAATACTCAAAGACTATGCAGAACAAGAGCCACAAGACAAAATACAAAAAGTATCTTCTCATTTTAAAGTTCCTTTACTTTACATAATACTGCACAAAGAACATCATTTCTTTTTCTTCTGCTGAGCGGTAATTCATTGCCGTTTGACATTATTACCACATCATTTTCCACCCGTTTTATCTCACTTATATTTACAAATATCGCTTTGTATGCCTCGACAAAATCACCTGTCGGGAGCATCTCAGCCAACTTTCCTATGCTAAGGGAGCTTTCAAGCTCTTCATATGTACTTTCAACAGCCTTATCTTTACTTACCCTGTCCGGATTCTTTAAAACCAGTCTGCTGTATCTTCCGTCCGATTCAGCCCAAAGGATATCTTTTATCTTAAGTACTGCAGTCTTATCTTTTTTTATAGGCACCGCGATCATACCGGTCCTATGTTTTTCCAGGAATCTTTCAAGAGCTTCGGGTAATCTTTTATCAATATCTTTTTTTACCACATAATCAAGTGCATCTACACTGTATCCCTGATATGCCCTGTCTTCTATTCCTGTGACAAAGATTATGGGAGTATTGATATTTCCTGCTCTTAGAAGTTTTGCCGTATCCATTCCGTCGCTGTGTTTTGTCTGCAGATCCATCAATATCAGATCATAATCCCGGCCTTCATTTATCTTATTCATAAGCAGCAAAGCATCAGTATATGAATCGACAGCTGTTTTAATATTCCTTTTTAGAAAAAAACCGGTGGTTTTCTCTTTGATCAACTCAATATATACCGGCTCATCTTCACATATCGCAATCCTCATATCATCCACCTGTATATTCAAATAACAATTAAGGCTATTACATACATTTTATGATAACATGACCTTACAGATCAGTAAACAGTTTACGCACAAGTGGATAATACTGCAGCAAAAGTGGTAACACAAAAAATTTAAAATCCCCAGTATTCCTCATCGTCGTCTTCGTGCATATCAATCATATAATTCTTACCATCCTCAAGTCCGGCTCCCTCTAACGCTTTCTTGAAGGCATTAATATCAGCATCCTCAGAAATTAATATCCACACGAAGAAATCCTTTTCTGAATATCTCTCATCAACAAACTTCGGAGGTTCCTTGCTCTCAAAGGTTATCCGGGCTCCTTCATATACCTCATTCTTCCCTGTATAATACTCTCCCATGAGTTTTGGTGAGAAAGAGGAAATATCAATCTCATCTATCGATTCAGGGATAGTTATGGAATAAATGCTTCCTATCGGTGCAAATTGCAGATCGAGTTTTTTTAACGAAATATCTGAACGTTTATTGTTTATATATCCTATAACCGTTTTGGTCCCGGGTTTGTATATCAGCCCACCCGACTGTTTAAAGTTTTTGTTGTGTTTCTTAAATGTCAGGTTCAGGTTATAATTACCGGAAAAAGCCCTGTTTCCTATATATTCCACATTTTTGGGAATTACAACTTTACTTAACCTGCAATTGGCAAATGCATAGCTTCCTATAGACTTCAACCCGCTCGGAAGCTTTATCTTTTTAATCCTTGCAGCCCAGAATGCATTGTCACCTATCTCAGTCACATTTTTGCCAAGCTTTACTTTTTTAAGGCTGTTAGCTCTGGCAGCCATACCTTCGGGTATAACGGTTACACTGTCCGGAATGGTAATCTTCTTTACCGGTGTGGCAGAAAAGGCGTATGGCTTTATCTCCGTAACCCCTTCGGGCAGAGCTATCACCTTTGTCCTGAAGTCAGCCAGTCCCAGTACCGTACTTCCGTCAGAAGTCATGAGCAGACCGTATCGGATAACAAATGAAGTATTTCCTTTATCCAGCTTTACTATCATGGTATTCGTTACAGGACCTTCTATGTTTTTTGTTCCTTTCGGTATGGTAAGGATCACTTTGTCTTTTCTATCGGCACTGTCATAAAAAGCCATGTTTCCGATCGACACGGTATTCTCCGGCAGAGATATGCTCTTTAAAGCATAAAGGTCGGCAAATCCCTTTTCTCCGATTTCAAGACTCTTCAGATTATGAAGATCAACAGTCTTAAACCAGCTGTAATCAAATGCAAGCTTATCGACTTTTACATCTCCCCCTTTTATTGTCAATGTACCGAATTCACCGAAATATCCTGACCCCTTAAATGCCATCTCTCCGATTTCAATATTATCCGCTTCTATACTGACATCATGAAGTGATGTGTCTTTAAAAGCGCTTCTGCTGATTTTTTTGACACTTGAAGGTATACTTACATCAGAAAAGCTTTTTTCCGAGAAAACGCCATAGTCCAGATACCCGTATTCATAATCATCCACATAGCCTATATACCTTATACCGTCATCACCGATCTGTGTCACTTTATATTCTTTTCCATTATACTTAACCTTTGCCGGGATAATAAACCGCTCGGTTCCCTGTCTATAATGTGCTCTATTTGCTGCAGGTACATTGTCAAGCTTTGTTCCGATCAATACTGCTTCATCTTTACCTGCCGTTCTGTACAGATTGCTTCCACTGTAAAATACCTCGCCTTCAACATCTATGTTTATATGAAGTTCAGCGTAAAATGAAGCTGTCTGCTTTTTTGCCAGTTCATCGGATAAGGCAGCCATGACCGCATATGTTCCCTGCGGCAGATGAAGTACAGTTTCTTCACCACTGTCAGGTCTTCCGTTTTCACCGAATACTGCTTCGGGATCACCAACAAAGTTCATCCATCCCTCAATACTGAACGGGACCTCATATTTTTCCCCTTTGTCAAATACCTTCTTAACCATCGCATTCTTATTGTAAAATGCAGATGTATCCCCTATTAAGCCATTAGAACCTTCGATCCTGAATGTCACCACAGGATCACAGCAGGATATTTCTATACTGTTTTTCGAACCGATATATTCTATTTCAGCCTTCATGCGGACAGGATCTCCCGCATGGTATTCCGTTTTATCGGTTTTTAATGTAATCCTGAAGTTCTCGTTTTCTGCAGCTGACACAATAGAACCGTCTGATATTTCATCTTCTTTTATTATTTTCCCGGTTCTGTCGGCTTCGGTCATTAACTCAAAATAATCAGCTTTTACATTTATTTCGGGTATAAAGGCTGAAATAAAAAACATCAGCATAATGCTCAATATAGCAGACAAAAGAAACTTGATCTTTCTATTATTTATTATATTCATTCTTCACACTCCCTTTTACGACTGTTTTGCTTTTTGTTAATACACTTATATTCACTCTTGTCATTCTGAGCGCAGCGAAGAATCTTTATTGCCAACAATATCCTTCACCGTAATACTCAAGAAACTCTCCGAAGGCTCAAAATAGTACAATTCCGTTTCAGGATCGAATATGATGCAGTCATTTTTTTCAAGAACCGCATCCACATCAAATTCTTCCAACTCGTCCCAGCCGTATTCCACTTTTCTTATCACATTCAGATATTCTTCAAAAAAGTTCATGTACACATTCATATACATACGCATCATTATAGCTTTTTTATCATCATAAGAAGCTTTTTTATGTTCTTCTCTAAGCTTTTTTTCAACATAATAATAGTAATTTGAACTTCCCGGAGCGTAATCCAGACCCTCAGCTTTTATTTCATCAACCATTTTTTCCTGAAGCATCCCTATGGTTGTCTCAGAATTATCATCATAGAATACCTTGAGGTCATTCAAATCTATCACTTCACACACATTCTGCTCAACACCATGTTTAGACTGTAAAACAGAATCATGAAGAATATACACCTTATCGCCTATCACAGCGGCATACATCCATGCCTCGTCCGTATAGCCTGCAATATGCTCCTTGATGAGCAGATTCCCATCCGGATCAAATACCAGTACCCATTGGGGTTCTTCCTCATCAAAATAACAAATGAGATACCCATTTTGCATATCAAATCTTACATCGTACCACTTTTCAAAATACGGAAGATACGTGAAAACCTCCCATTCTCCGTCAAGCCCCGCCCGCTCGATCCTTAAGCCGCTCTGTGTTCCAACTATATAATAGTAACTGTCATCCCTCGGAACTCTGTATTTATAACCGTCAGGAAGTCTGTTTTCGTCATATTCCGGAAAATCTTTGTATAATCCCAGCTTCTTAAACTTTTGCCCATTAAATCTGTACAGAATATCATTTTCTCTCAATCCCGGCATTCTGACTTTCAGTAACAGTTCTCCGTTTGAAACCCTAAGTTCAGCACTATAAGGAGTTACTCCCCATGTATTGGTTTTGATTTTTCCAAGGTATTTTTTCCCTGTCCCGTCCATCCCGACACTATACAGCTTATAGCCCGCAGCTATTTCATCAGACTGATAATACTTCATATAGTAAACACGACCGTCATATTCTTTTATGTAATTATAGCTTGGAATATTCGAGGTTATCTTCTTTCGTTCACTTCCGTCACATTTTACCGAATACAGCTTTGTCCGTCCGCCGTCTTCGGCAACATAACATATGTAACCGTCACCCACCGCCACATTATCCAATTTACTATAATTATTTTTAGAGGTTAATTTTATATACTGTCCTGTTTCCAAGTTACGCGCATATATTCCTTTTCGTTCTTTATTAAATATTATAAAGTTGTCCTCATATTTAGGAGTCCAGACTTCTTTCAGATATTTTTCAACCTTAAGCTCGCTCCTTCCGATCCTGTAAACATCCGAAGGAATACAATGTGGCCCCCTGTAAAAATACAAGTAGTCCCCGCATACATAACCGTTTACCGCCATATACACAGTCCAGTCCTCATCAAGGCCGCAATTCCCGATAATCTCTTTTTTTATGCTTTCTTTCTCTGTTTCTGTAGCAGTCAACGTAACAGGAGCCTCCTTCTCACTGCCTTTAACTCTAAACCCGTTAAATATTATGGCAAACCCCAATATCATTATTATCGATACTGCTTTTTTCATCAGATCATCTCCTTTAATACTTTGGTTTTCACTCCCTTAACCCTGTCATTTTTTACTTTTTATAATCAAACCTTACCTTCTTATTGATCGACCTTATTTTTGCCTTGGTTTCTTTAGAAATGTTATTGCACTGCCAAAATGCATCATTCGATATTTCCGTGACACTGTCCGGTATGTTGATTTCCGTAAGCTTCTCACAACCGCTGAATGCCCCGTTTTTTATGGTCGTGATCGAATCCGGCAGATATACTCTTTCAAGCTCACTGCAATCGGCAAAGGTTGATACATCTATCGTAGTTACCCCATCAGGGATTCTTATTTCCTTTAATCCTGAATATCTGAATGCACTGATTCCTATAGTCTTAACCGTATCGGGGATTTCAAATTCATTAAGTGATTCACAACCGTAAAAAGCGGAATCAGGGATATATGTAATACCCTCCGGCAATTTACAATATGAAAGCCTTGTACACGTACTGAATAACCCCTTTCCAATTGTCTTCAGACTATCCGGTAATGTGACTCTGATCAAGCCACTCCCGGCAAATGCATAATCTCCGATATCCGTAATCCCTTCAGAGAAAATAACTTTTAACAATCCGGAGCAATGCTGAAAAGCATTTGATTCAATAACCTTCACCGAATAAGGTATATTAATCTTCTCTAATAATGCGCAATCATAGAAAGCCGCCCTGCCTATCACTTCCACAGAATCCGGTAATATAACTGTTTTAATAGTATTGGTACCTGCGAATGCTTTTTCTTTAATTTTGATTATCCCTTGAGGGATTATGGCATTTTCTTCACTCGGAACTACGTCGCTGTCAGCAGGCTCAGTATTTATATTATCTTTCTTATTGATTTTTTCAGTTTTATCAGAGTTTACTTTACTCATTTTCTCTGATTCATCAGGGTTTACTTTATCGATCCTCTCTGCTTTCTCATTTGAAATGATCGTGGTTTTTACTTGAGTATCTTCCGATTCTGTGTTATCAGTATTTTCGACATTGCCTGTATTTTCAATATTAACTGTTTGCTCAGTATTACCTATTGTTTCATCATTACCGATCTTTTCGGTATTATCATGTTTTTTCTCTGCATCAGCATTTTCAAGGCTATTGTTGACTTCAATCAATTCCGGATTATCTCTATACTCAGATTCCGGTTGATTACTCTCGCTTTTATCCTTGTTTTTTGCCGAAACCGGATTCGTAAGGAAACAAATGGCAAAAATAAAACATCCTATGATAAGCACAGCTATAACTGCTTTGACCGGCTTTTTAATACTGATAACCGCTTTGATCCTTTCTTTTACTCCTACCTCACCAAAGGCCACAGGACATGCGATAAGCATCCTGTTATGCACCGAACATTTTAGCAGTGCTTCCGAATAAGCCGCTCTGTCGGATGCGGACAGTCGGCCTGCGGCTCTCTCGTCACAGGCAAGCTCTATATCTTTGGAGAAAAAGATAAAACCTATCCAGACCAACGGGTTAAACCAGTAAAGCATCAGCAATATAAAGCCAAGCACTTTCAATACCTGATCAAAATGTGTAATATGTGCATTTTCATGCTTAATGACATACCTTAAGGCTGAGCTGTCCATCCCCTCAGGTATATAAAGCCTTGTGCCAAATAACCCCATGATAAAAGGCGTTTTGATTGCTTCACACACATATACCGGTGCCAATGATTCTTTTCTGATATCATCAGGTACGTTTGCTGCAACAGAAAACCTAACCTTTCTTTTTATCCGTATTATACTGAATACAAAGTATGCCAGCATAAGAACACAGCCGCTAAGCCATATGATAAGAAGGATATGCCCGATACCATGATCATGCTCGCTCTCAGTAAGCACAGTGTTTGTTGTGTCCGGGTTATACTCAGTCTCAGCAACCGAGGTTCCTGTTATACCCAAAGTATGCTCTGTCTCGTCAAGTGAAATGTTTGTTATACCCAAAGTATACTCTGTCCCATCAGGTGAAGTGTTTGTTATATCAGCGTCAGACTCAGTAGCAACAATTGAGGGAACTGTTATATCCGTCTGCGATACCCCTTCTTCATCAAAGCCTTCCCCTTGAGGGGATATATCGAGCCACGTAGTGGCTTGATGCCGTCCCTGGCGAAGGGAAGGTGGTTGCGCAGCAACCGGATGAGGTGTAGTATCGTCCTGTTTCTCCTGTTCCCCAAACAATATTTCAGAATAACCGGAACGGATCCCCGCTATATCAGGCACAAGAGAAAAACTGCTCTGAAGTCCAAATGGCATAACAAGACGGACTGCCACTATTAGCCACAGTATGAGATTTACCCACTTGGGAAGCTTTTTTATAAATGGTCTTATAACCAATACTATCAATATGATAAAACCGGCTATAATGCTTGAATCTATAAGCCATGAAAGAAGCTTTTCCATATGCTGTCCTTTCTTATTTTTTTGATATAGATTTTCTATACTCTTCTATCATCTTTCTTATCTCGTCTGCTTCCTTTTCTGACACTGCCTTATCAGAAACAAATGCTGCCAGAAACGCAGGAAGTGAACCATTGAAATGTTCCTGTATAAACTGCCTGCTTTTTACCCCGGCAAATTCCTCTTTTGTCATAACGGAAGAAACCATACCGTTTTCGTTCTTAAAAAGACCTTTTTCACAGAGTTTCCGTAATACCGTGAAAGTGGTGGACTTATTCCACTCAAGTCTTTTCTTGCATACTTCCACCAATTCCATGGACTTTATGGGTTCACATTCCCATATAATGTTGGCAAATCTTTCCTGTACTTCACCTAATTCTATCTTATTCATTTATCTGATCTCCTGTCTCTCGTACTTCGCATTTCCCTGTTGATACCTGTTTTATCAGCACTTCCAGAGCATCGATATAATACTCCGGTTTTACATATATCACCGTATTTTTCATTGTCTGGTTAAGTATGCCTTCCGGCAGTCCGGCTTCTATCGTGAGCTTCGTGCAGGTCTTATCTATTGCGTAATATCCTATCTTCTTAACTGTGGCAGGCAAGGTCAGGCTCTTTAGGTTTGCGCACTTATTAAACGCATAGCCTGCTATCTTTTTACAGTTCTTTGGCAGGATAACCTTTGAGATGGCCGGCGTAACATCCTTTTTCCCGTCATAGGTTACAAACAGGTAAGATGGAATGGTTTTTATCACGGTACTTTTCAGGTTAAGCTTTCTGATGTTTACTCCCATGCATTCTGTTTTAAGTACCTTTACGCTCTTTGGCAGCTTTACATCAATCTTCACAGCTGCATCCAGCCCGTCCTCGGAAAAAGCTTTATAGCCTATGGATGTAACGGCATATTTCACATTGTCTTTATATACATATCTTTCCTGTTTATAGCACTTCCCGTTATAATCCTTTAACGGTCTGGATTTAACCAGCTCTACATAGTGTTTCTTTTCACTTATTATCTCATATGTTGAACCGTTGTATTCAAATATTACTGCACTATCCGTATTGTTAGTTTCGCTGCCTTGTGTTATCCCCGGTTTCTCAAAAAATATCAGGAACAGCATTAAAGCAGGAAATACAATACATTTGCTTATTCTCTTCATTTCCACCTCATTGCCATCTGTCAGGTAAATATCATCACTTGCTACACATGTTTAACTCGCTGCCATATCGGTTTAAGTATCAATCCGTAAGCTTTATTATCTCACATTTATCAATTGTTCTGTAAGTAATCTTGTCAAAAGCATATTCTCTGTGGATTATATATACGTGATCACCGACTATCTTAGCCTCCATATAGCTTTCATCAGTTTCACCTGCTATAGGGACATCAACCATAAGATTTCCATTTTTATCATAAATAATAGTCTCGACCGGCACTACGTCCCCATTATCCCAGAGAAGCATGAGATATCCGTTCTGCATCTTAAAACTGCCTAACACCATTATCTCAAAAGGAGTGTTGGCAAATACCGTCCACTTGCCGTTTTGATCTTTCCTTAAAACCT
>Ga0247608_10003949_pt1 | contig 16925 bp, 6 predicted proteins | sample 176DNAGHGlowgp2_FD_193490 | JGI IMG/M metagenome (GOLD analysis project Ga0247608, IMG submission 193490) | Sheep rumen microbial communities from Palmerston North, Manawatu-Wanganui, New Zealand - 1766 DNA GHGlow gp2 | ecosystem: Host-associated > Mammals > Digestive system > Stomach > Rumen ... | reverse complement strand
GACAAGCACTCTCTTGCGTCTGTCATGAACCATTTGTATGGTATCAAGGTGCACATTTTATACATTCACCATTCTGATAAGTACCAGATAAATAATAACCTGAACTACATTTCCATTGACAGTTAGTTGGACTAACTGTTGTACCGTTAGTTGTATAATAATAACCAACATTTAATGGATATTGATTTTTATTCGTTGGTCCATTTGTACAATCAATACAAAATGATCTATTTCATCCACTCACCGAATGAGCCCCCATAGCAGTTCATATAGCACAAGCTACACATTGATGACTTCCTGTGGCTACATGATTTGCTCACGTACAATTAATTCTACACTGACTAAGTGATGTAGCTCATGATCCACCAGGAGTATAATATCAAGAAGGACATTGGATACATTTATTAGTTCCAGATAAATAGTAACCGCTACCACACCTCCATGGACAATTATTAATTCACGTACCATAACTTGTATATTCATAAACACCTACAGTTGGCTTATTAGTACAATTACTACAATTTACATATTGCATTGCATATGTAAGGACATTCATATTAATACTTCCACTAAATTGAGGATTATACTTTCATATTCAACATGCTTGACATCATGATCCTCATTGTGCCACATGGTATCATAATTGACATCTAATAGAACATTGAGTTACACTAGTAGATCACGTATCACTTTGGTAGTAATATCCATCTCCATTTGGACATTCATTACATCATGTCTGAGCTGAATTACTATAATAATTCGCATTACATGATTCTAAACGGTACACTGTATTCAAATATGTACATGCCAAAATTCATGATGGATTATACCTATTACATGGGGTAAAAGTTCAAATATATTGATTAAGCAAATAATCCCCTGAATTAACATTAAAACCTACACATGCCTCTCCAGTCAAAGAACATATAGGTTGTGTATATGGAGTGGAAGCTTGAGGTATACCATCCACAAATTTTCCATTCTTAACTTTCAAACTTTCAACTGTATATAATGTTCCATCATAACACTGGAATTTTTGAGCATGACATGCATCAGGACAATGGGCATCCAATCAAGTATACAAAATCATACCACTTCCATGCTTAACTGTCCATCCATTATAATTACATTGTTTTCTACATACTCAGTCCTCTGGTGCTAAATCATATCACTCATTACACTCTAAAAATCTATAACGATACTGATCTGGAGTATCTGCACTTTCATGACAAAATGTCAAATTCTGAGGAGACTGATTTGATGGCAAATCTGGACTATATTCTACACATAATTCATATATTCACCTTACTCCAATCTGTTTTACTCCCTCTTTCTCTTTTGGTTCATCATCTTTCCAACTACCGATTTCAGAAAACTTAAGATTTATACCCGGTATTATCTTACCTTCAAGGAATCCAATATCTTCTAACGCCTTTTTAGTATCTGATTTTGATTCTGTATATCTCCAAATTGACATAAAATCCTGCATTTTATCCACCAATTCTTTTCTAGGAGCAAAATCAGCCCCACAATGATATTCAGTCAATGTACATGATAAATAATTATAATCAAGATTTTCAAGATCTGTAACTTCACTACCACTCATATTATACCAAGTACCATCTACACACTTAAGCTCAGTCTTATAAGGTGCACACGTATCATGATATCACGTATCACTTGAACAATATGCTACATTTCTGGAATATGCTGTAATTTTCTCATTATGTTCAGCATATTGAGACTCATCCCATGGTAACTTACAATCTTCAAAACACATAGTAACTCCACCTCTCTTTCATGTCTGATCTCATGTCAAATGATAATGCTCATTACATTGAAAAGCACACTGATTATTAGCACTATTAATCGATGGACAACTATCATCTGAATCAATTAAATACGTTTCAAATACGACATTTTTATATAGATTCAATCATTCAGGATTACACATATGTGCATTTTCAGTAGACACAATTCACTCTGTACAGAAACCTGTATAATCTGCAGCTCATTCATCTATATTTCACTGCGTACAATAAACTGGAGATAGAGAACACAACTTTTCACAGCGATCTCCATAATCAAGTAATTCCCACTTCATTGAATCTGCAGATCCCGATGTACATCATACTACACATCCATTCCATAGTCCTATCAATCATACATTTTCAGAGGAAGCTGTGCTACAAGACACATTTTCTATATCTAGATTTCATAATTTAACTGCTCCATTTGAGATAGCTCATAGATTCCCTTCCTGGTTTCACGTACCAAATCCTACCCCATTTGCCACTTTCAAGAAAAACATTCAACTTCCATCTCAAGATACTAGATTTTCACCATCATTAAAGATAAAGGAATCACTAAAACCCCCTTGTATTTTTTTTCAACCAGCAATAATATTTTCTCAATGTACTGTCACATCGTTTCATCACAGTATATTCACATTTTGTGATTCTGATTCGATACCATTGGTAGATCATCATACAATTACGTTTGCATCATGATTAGCACCTATTCTATTATTCACTCATCATAATAATACCGCTGGCGTATCAGAAGCCATACCACCTTCAATTGAATTTCTAGATCATCAAAGCAATGTAGCATTAGAATTATCATCTACAGCATTAAGATTATCTCATCATATTACAGTTATATTATTTGAATTTCATAAATTTACATTATCTCATCATAAAATATTCGAAATTCATCAATTAATTATATTATTAATAGTTTTCACTACAACTGGTATTTTTGACATATGAAATACACCATTCAAACCTCCTGTAAGAAACATTACATTTTTATCCAAAAAATCAAGGCTATAAATACTTTCACTAACATTATCTATTCACTTATAATCGAACGTATCATGATTAATACCATACTGTGCTATAGCCACATCTGATTTAATTAGCATTATTCAAAATGATGCTAAAGCTAAGCATAATAAAGTCACTCATAAGAATGTTTTTTTATTTTTCATCTTTTTTTTGAAGACCTAAAGATAAAATTCTTAGTATCTATTTATTATAATTTTATCTCTACCATTTGTCAAACTTTCAATAAATTTCAACAAAAATAGTCCTAGACATAATAACAAAAATATAATTTATATTTCTATACACATGAAATAATTTTATTTTTTTATTTCAAAAAAAGATAGCAATAAATGCCATCTTTTTTTACGCATTGAGCAAGAATTATAAATTATGAACACATTTTATTTGATTATTTTCCAAAACCGTATAATCCGTTCATTCAGGACAATCATTAGCAGAAACTACACCAAGAATACATCATTCTCATCAACCCACTCAATAATTCTCTCACCATTGCCATCCATCTTCACACTTATCAACACAATCGACTGGATTATAATGTATCCACGTACTTTGATCTGGATTCGGTCTTTGCCACTGTGAACAATACCTACAACCTCCCCAACTAGTCATGCTAAAATACTGATTATCTGAACATTCAGCCCAACAAATTGTTCATAATTCTGGGTCATTAATAACATCCGTAGTTTGATTAGTACATCATTCCTGGCATCATTCAGATGCGTGAGCCTCATATCCTCATATTTCTGCATGAGTCTCGTACGTTCTACTCTGTCATATAGAATACCGCTGTGATTGACTGTATCATATTAAAGTATCATTATACATACCCATACAGCTATAAGAAGGCACAGGATCTTCCACACAATTAGCCTCTTTCAACTCTGCAGTTTCATAACACTTCCAATATTGATTCATATCATTCTTACCATTAATTTTACATAAACGATCTAATGGACACCAAAAATAACATCAATTCATACTTTCTACTTGATCATAAAAATCTCCCGTATCTATCGCAGATAAGTACTGCCAAGACTGGTTATATGCAACCGGTTTTTCACTCTTTTCCGCGTATATTCTATTATCATTATACCTACTACTACAAGAACGTTCTAAACATTGAGGCTTACTAGTACTCACATTACCAGGGCATATATAATTTCATTCACAAGAATACTGACATTTATGCTCTTGCACATCGACAGAATTATTTATACATGTCCAATAATGATTCTCTCATATTGGTCTAGCAACATTAAAATCAGTTATAGTTGAATTGATAGGACTATCATTTCGCAAAGTATCAGGCATATTTAAAGCCATACGATGCTGATAACAATTTCAATATGCCACACATTGATGATCCTCCGCGACATAAGCATAATCTTCTGGGCATACATCAATAATTTCAGAACAAGCTACTAAAATTCCATTTTCACGTTCCTCTGATCCCTCAAGACACCTAACACATCTATTAGGATTAGGCAAGAACTCATAATCACCTGTACAAACATAAGAACAATTATGAGATTGTGCTTCTTCTAAGTTTCTATATATCATTTTTTGCTGTCCTTCCGCTGTTGCAGGATTTATCAAAGCAACTACTTCAGCATAAGTATTATCAAACATAGGGTCATTTCATTCACATTGATAATATGATTCTACACATGTATTACCTGATTGAAAATATCATTCATGACATCTCCACTCACATGCTCATAACTCTCATTCCGCCTTATATGTCCATGACGTTTGACTATATGCTTCAAAATTTCATCTAGACATATTATTTCAATCAGGAGTCTCTCATCCACAGTTATATGTTCTAGTTGCACTACAATTCACTGTACTTATTAAATTTGTACATGTCCATTTGAATGCAGAATCTCAAGTTATTATATCTGAGCTATTTCCAAAATTACATAATAATTCGGAAGGTATTTGTGTATATACTCATCCGTTTCCAGATCCACACTGTGCCTCCTGTGCTAACACACACATACCATTTTCCTCAACATATCCTTCATCACATCACCACTTCGCATATAAATCTATATTAGATGAAATTATATCTCAAGTTTTAACCTGTGCTGTAGATATAAATTCAGAATCACTATACCATCATCCAAAATTCATATTTCATTTAGTTGGTGCTCAGAGTTTTGTAATTTCATTACCATGCAGAATTATCAATGCTCATGTTCATCCATTTGGATGTATAGTCAAAATAGAATTTTGAGAATTCTTAAAACAACGTACAGAAGCCGCACTCATAGCATTTCAGTTAATCTGATTCCAACCATAAATATCACTTTCACTAAACCTTCGATCTCGAAATGCATCAAGAGACCGGTGCACAACAGTAGAAGACCAATAACGTCAAATTACTGAACTATAATGATGATTACCTTGTGTAAAGGTATCACAATTATTTGATAAACTACCAGCGAAAGGCATAAGAGAATCCAGTGCCCACTGCACACCTTGATTATTCTGTGCATAATCCGCAGATCTTTTCCAATAATTATCAACTAATTCTATAATTTCATTTCTTGTAGGTATATGATAATTATTTGGACATGGTCATTGTCTCGCAACATTCGTATTAGTATCATTTCACCAAAGATCTGCATTAGTTTCAATAGACCAATTATTACTACTAGAATCTAAGCCACAAACATATACACCCGATAAATAAGGATTTCTCCATGAATATGATGACGTATCTACTTTTTCAACAGATATTCGTTCATGACAAAGATATGGGAATCCATGATTATTTCACCACTGATAATAATATCAGTATGTACATATATTATCCGTTCCATCATATACCTCTGTAGCTCAAAGATTTCTATCCATCAATGTATAATGTCACGTGGTTCATTCATCTGTTACAAAATACATATCCAAATCTTCAAAATTTAAATCATTATATATACCACATTGTAATTCCTGTGCCGGGCATCCTGATCCTACAACAGGCAAACATGTATCTCCACTCATATAGTATCCCTCATTACATGCATCCAAGTGATAACTATTACCTGTAGCACACTGATTATTAAACACCCAAGAACTTTGACATGATGAGAATATTCATATATCTTTCATAGACTGATATGTTGCCTCATCTATATTATAATGTCAGCTATCACATACTGCTCCAGTCAAAGTACATCACGTATAATTATATATATTAGAATCTAAAGCTGTTCAACTAACGAATTTTCAATTAGTTCCTAAACTCAAATCCGCATACAAGATTCCATCATAACATATAAAATTTTTTGCACTACACATTTCAGGACATATTGCAGTTTCTCCTGTATACAATACAATTCCACTTCCATGTTTTATTGATTGAGCTCAGTAATAACATCATTTTCTACATACTCAGTCTTCTGCCATATCATATCCATTTCATGTATTACAACCTATAAACTTATAATGATATTGTCCAGGTAAATTACCAGCCTCCTGACATACTTGTTCATTTTGAGGAGCTTGATTTCATGGCATCTCTGGAGCATAATCAATACATAATTCATATTTTCCTCTAATTCCAACCTGAGTACTTAGCTCAAGTTGTGGCATACTATCAGCAGTCCAACTAATAGCACTATACTCAAATAGATGACCTGGAACTATGTTACCTCACAAAAAATCCATCAAATATGAATTTGAATTTCAGGCTACTGCACTATAAGCCCATATTGAAGGAATGAAATCTTCTTTTCAGTTTACTATATCTTCTCTTGTCAAATTGAAAGCATCTACACTTGTATCACAAACGTATTCATTTAATGTACAAGTCTCATAAATATAATCAGTATTTTCTGTCTCTGTAACTACACCATTTTCCATTTCATACCACCTACCATCCACACACATAAGTTGTTTTTTGTAATCTGCACACGTATCTCGATGCCTTGCTCCATCAGAACAATTTACACCAGTTAGAGAATATCCTGTAATCATTGCATTATGTTCTCTATATTGAGATCCACTCCATGGCAATGGACAATCATTAAAACACTTAGTATCTCACCCCATTTTTCATGTTTGATCTCATGTTAAATGAGTCTGATCTTTACACCTAAATACACATTGATTAATCAATTCGTCTGAGCATTCTTCGTCCGAATCAATTAGATGTGCTTCAAATACCACATTATGATACAAATCTAATCTTGAACCAGTACACATAGTAGTATTAGCTATATCCACAGATCACGTTATACAGAAACTTACATATTCATTAGGTAATGTATCCAATGCCTGTGCAATACATTTATCAGAATTTTTACATATCTGTTCACAAAGACTTCAATAACCAAGCATCTCCCATTTTGACCTTATTGCTGACCCAGATGTACATCATACCATACATCCATTCCATAGTCACATTACTCATACATTCTCAGATGTACATTCTACACCCTGTATATCAATACTTCATAATTTAACTGCCCCATTTGAAATAGCTCATTGATGTCTCTCTTTTGTTCACGTACCAAATCATACCCCATTTGTAACTCATAAAAAGAACATTCCGCTTCCAGCCAAATCAACGGCACTATCCCCATCGTTGAATACAAAGGAGTCACTAACATCACCATTGATTAATTGTCATCCAGCTACGACATCATCTCAATCAATAAGAATTCTAGTTCATCATAATATATTTACATTTTTAGCACCTTGATATATTGTATTTGAAGATCATCATACTATTGTATTTGCATCATGTTCTGGCTCTACTTTATTTTTCATTCATCATAACAATACTGTTGGTGTATCAGAAGACATACCTCCTAAAATCGAATTTTCACTTCATCAAAAAAACGTTGCATTATCATTATAATCCTCCACCACTTTATTATTTCCAAACAATCATTCTCATCAAATCACCGTAATATTATCTGACTTTCATATTTTTATATTATCTCATCCCAAAATATTTGAAATTCATAAATAAACTCCGTTTCTCTCCGAACGTAATTCATTTATTACCACAGGTATTGTCGACATATAAAATATACCTTCATCACCACCAGTTACAAACATAGTATTTTTATCTCCAAAATTGATACTGTACACATTTTCTGTAACATTATCAATTCATTGATAAGAAAAATTTTTAAATGAAGGACCGTATTGTGCACTAGCCTCATCCAACCTAGTTAGTATAATTCAAAACAAAGTTAAAGCTATACAAAGTACACTAATTCACAACAATGCTTTCGGGTTTCTCATCTTTTTAAAAAGAAGATAAAATTCTTAGAGATTAATATATTATAATCTTATCCCCACTTTTTGTCAAATTTTCCCCGACTTTTTGATTATACCAAAAAATATTTAGTTGACTTATCAAAAAATATTATTCTAAAATCAATTAGTTTATTCACTATCTACAAACATAGTTCTGCTACGATATTGAATAGCTTCAGCTAAGTTTTGAACTGAAATATCTGATTTATCTTGCATATCTGCTATAGTTCTAGCTAATTTTATCGTCCTATGAACTACCCTTCATGAAAGATTGAGTTTATCTGCTGCACTTGAAAGAAAATCTTTACATTCACTACTAAGTGGGATTAAATTTTGAATGTCTTTGGCTCACATATGAGCATTTGCAGAAAGTCATGTTCATTTGAAACGTTCTTGTTGAATTTTCCAAGCATGAATCACTTTCTGGCGAATTGTCTCAGAATTTTCTGAAAGTTGATTATCTAAAATTGTATCGATATTTTCTCTCGGCACCTCCAAAATCACATCAATACGATCTAGCAACGGTCATGAAATTTTGGATTGATAGCGTTTAATATCCATTGGAGAGCACGTACACGCCTTGTGTTTATCCTTGTAATACCCACATTTACATGGATTCATGGATGCAATAAACATAAAATTCGCTGGATATTCTACACTTCATGCTACTCTAGAAATATTCACAGAGCGGTCTTCAAGTGGTTGACGCAAAACTTCCAAAGTCTCACGCGGAAATTCAGTCAATTCATCAAAAAATAAAATTCCTTTATGTGCAAGTGAAACCTCTCATGGAGTAAGATGTGTTCATCATCCCACTATGCTAAATCTCGATGCCGTGTGATGTACCTGACGAAATGGTCTCTGTGTAATTAGCGGCAATTCTTTGTTTAGTTTTCATACAACTGAATAAATCTGACTCACTTCTAATATTTCATCAAATGTAAGTGGTGGAAAAATACTTTTCATCGCTTTGGACATCATAGTTTTTCAGCTTCATGGAGCTCATATCATCAATACATTGTGAAATCACGCCATAGCAATGGATAGAGCTCTCTTGGCTACTAATTGTCACTTAATATGCTCAAAATCTACTTCAAAAGTCTGATTTTCACTCAAAGTAGAAATATCCTTTCATCACTGAATACATCCTAATTCTTTTCATTCACAAAAATAATTAATCAACTGACCAAAATGCTGTAATGGATAAATTTTGATTCAAGGAACATATTCCAATTCATATAAGTTTTCTGCCGGAATGAAAAACTCCTTTCGTCATTTCTTTTTGGCAGAAAGAACCGAAGGGAGCAAACCATTTATCCTCTTGATACTACCATCTAGTCAAAGTTCTCAGAAAAATAAAGAATTCTGGACCTTTTCCTGATGATAAAGTTTTTGTGACCAAATATGTAAAAGTAATGCAAATGCCATAGGCACATCAAATCATGTTCAGATTTTTTTGGTATCTGATGGTGCCAAATTTAACACAAATTTTCTTTTTGGAAATTCGATTCAACTATTACGAAAAGTACCTCTAATACGCTCTTTGGATTCTTTGACTGTCATATCAGGAAGTCAAATGATTTCAATAGTGGGAAGTGCCCTCACACTATCTGCTTCGATATAAATTTCATGTCATACCAATCCGATATTCGCGAATGTTTTTACAATTTCGACCATTTCAACCTCCATAAATCATATAAATTTTTATTTGTCTTTATGAACGAAACTCTATTTGTCATTCTGAGCATATCGAAGAATCCAAAAAGACTGAATATCAACACATAGGATTCTTCACTACATTCCATTCCGTTCAGAATGACATCTACCACTATAATATTTTTTATTTTCTAAAAATCAAGTTAAAATTTATAATTATTAAATTGTCAAAAAATATAAATACCTTGTCAAAAAATATTATTTAATAAAATGTTGTCGCTTGCATTTATAAATAAAAATCGTATTCTGTAATCAGGTGTTGAAAAACATTTTATATTTTTTATGAAATTATGGAAACAGGACAATTAGCCCAAGTTGCTATAGATATTATCGACTGAAGCTGAGATATAGCCGATGCAATATGAAATCCATTATCTTCTTCTGAATGATTTTTGGACTCTATTATAAATAATCCTATTCGATTACGATTTGTCTTAGTGATTTCATTTTTTCGACTTATAGCCTTAATCCGAACTATAAAAGACTCAAATGCTCGCAGTTCATCAATATTATTCCAGATTTTGTCCGCATTAATTGTAATGATTTTAGGACCAGTATTTTGACTCTTATTATACATTGCAATTCGTCCACAGTGATGGAAATGGGATAAAACTCCATGGAGAGATATTTCATTTCTAAATATCCAAATATGCGAAAACTGTGAACATTATAACCACATAGAAAATAGCTATTGCACAAATTGCTGAGAATATTTGCAGAGTGAATGCCGTGAATGTCAATCTATATATCCAAAATCATATTCATACTGTCCAGACTGTGGAGCTCCAAATTTACAAGAATAATTTTTAATTCTGACTAAAAATAAATTAAATGCTACTATCTTTAGTAATAATAGTTGCACTAATATGAGCCGCCGTAATCGGAAACATTTATTCCAATTTTTTAGTATTTTATTCAAATTTTATTGAAACTGATAATTATAATAAAGCTTACTATGCATCCATTGCAGCATTAGAAAGAGCCGAACTTGTCACAAAACAACGCCAACCATGATTTGAATGAACTTGAGGACGAATAGATGACATGAAAATCGAAGGAACAGATTATCAATCAGATGATCCTATTGAAACTGGATTTTCTTACTTATCTATCAATGATAATAGAATTTCCTCTTCCAAATGGCATATCGATTCTTTGACAAACATAATACCAAAAGAATGAAATGGAAATGTAGATAGAATGCTATCCACTTGAGACTCTCCAAATTTCAATGCAATGGACTACAACACATCTGAAGTGTTTTTATTATACAGAGATCCTGGTGTGAATAATCCATATAAAAAATTACAAAAGGATGGCACACTAAAATGCAAAGAATCTGAAATAAAATGAATTATTAGACTTCCAGGTTACTTATACAAAGATTTTAAAAATCTTAATGTAAATAGCTGACTACTATTACGTAATGAAAAAAATGATGCTATTGTAGACCGGCAAGTTATGTGAAATTATAAAAATAGTCAATTCACCATATTTGCTACACAACGTACTTCAAACTGAAATCCGCTTTCTGAAGATACCGCCATCAGAGAAAGTGATTTAAATGATAATGGATTTGAATTCCATTTTCGAGGAAACAAAAATCCAAAGGGAGGTAGAGACAATCGAACTATAATTAGTCCATATTCTTCTGAGATACAAGATTTCAAACAAATTTTTTCTGAGGAACAATTTTCTTGAAATCAAATAAGATTCAGTTTATTAAATCTTTTAAAAAATGAAAATTGAGATATATACCCATTTCTAGAATATACTATTAAAGCCGATGGAGACCCCATTCCTGATAAATATTACACCATTAACAGTGAATGAGGTTATTGAGATTACCTAGTTAATCTAACTATCATAAAACCTACTATCAAAGAATCTATCCTAAAAAGTTTTACTACGATATTTTAGTAGCCATGAATAAATGAACTTTATTCATCCTGGCGCTAATGATATGTTGAATTGGAATGATTCTCCGAGTCTTTTTTTGATGATGAGGCGGTAACGAACCCATCTGAGATGAGCCTACTTGAATCATACATGAAATCACTCAAACATGAAATAATCAATCTACTTCGTGAGATAATAATATTGTTCCATCCCCAACATGAATTCAAATACCTGACGAAATGATAGAAATTAGGGTTATGATGCCTAGATATTTTTACACTGCTGGACGGAAAAATCTTGCACAAGATTTATACACTCAAAACAATATATATCTCAATTTTAATTTTATAGATAATCTAAATGTATACAAAAGTTTCGTATACAATAAAAATTTTGACCAAGCAGATTTAATTCTGATTCCATATGACCGAGTAGAAAAAACTCCGATTAGAACATTCACTTTTCAACAAAATGTGAGTTCTATTTTTGACCAACTAATCTCCCCTATCATATGAAGTGAAAATGTTTCATTTCTACCATTCGCCGCAGATCCCATAGTTATGTATACTCTTAAATGATACGCCCCCCCATCCACTTTCTGAGAATTTTTTGATTTTATATCAAACCGAAATCCTAAGAATCCACTATATTTCCCTCTATTTTTCTGACTAACCAACGAAGACTATGATAGAGAATGATTTTTGCGAGAATATCAAGATATAATTCGATATGCATTAATGCATTATTTTTCCACATATCGTGACATAAATACACTTCAAAAATGGATTGATTGTAATGTATTTCAAAACTACAACCTAAATAATTTAAACACAATTCTAAAGGCGATTTCCTCACCAGCATGTGAAGACTTTCCATCAATATGTTTCCAATTATATAATTTCGTCGCAATCAGATTTGGATTTTTATCTGATGCTGATGTAGTTAGACAATATTTTTCAAATAAAAAATCTGAATTTGGTAGCACATCCAAAGAACCAATCTTATTTTCGACATTAGAATCACCTGTTAGAGTTCGATGACGATCAATACCGGCATCCCTACAAGACGTAAAAACTATCAATTGAGTTTATGCTTTTCTCGTATATTACATGAATAATTACGATAAATATAATCTACGAAGTTCAACTTTATCTGTATTTAAATGAGATACGAGACTATTCGACAACGTTTATATTTGACTAAGATGATATATCCTAACTACTGGATGAGATTATATTGAAGATTCAATCAATAGAAAAAACTTCTGGAAACTGATTGAATACCAAATTTCTGCAAAAGATTATTTGAGAAATATTTAAAAAATCAGACTACTTATAAACTTTATAATAAGGATCAACAACAAAATCATCTCTAATTTACTGCTCACGTTAAAGTATTTACAACTACTTCATCTCATTCTTCTTTATAAAGAGGCACTTGAATCTCCATTCATGTTTCAATAGTAGCTGGTTTAGTTCATGCCTGTGCTCTGTCTCCTTTTACTCCTGGTACTGTAGAAACAATTTTATAAGAAATTGTAGAAGGTAAGATTACGTTAATAACATTTCACTGATACATCTGTAGATATACATCCAAATTATCCTTGAGATATCAGATTATATCATCAATCTTTTCCTTTTCTATATCATAAATTTCTCCTGTATCATTTTCCATAAAAGAGTATGTATCTCATGAATTGTATAGATAAACAGCATTTTGAGTAGCGATTTCAGCCTGTTCAAGAATAGCTCCAGAATTATAAGTAAATACATTAGACTTTCATGTAACGATATCCTTTACCTTATAAGTATCATTAGCTCCTCATCTTCACATGTGAGTATGAGCTGTTTCTGTAACCTTAAAAAGTTTTCCATCAATCAAAAGAATTGATCCTTTCTTTACATCGGAAGTTGTAATTTTTACCATGAGTGAAAAATAGACAAATTAAAAAAACTGACTCTAAATTATAAAAAACGACTTTAAAAGCAAGTGCTAAATTTTTTTCATTTCTGTTTGATTTTTTATGGAAGATTATTATATTTCATTCACAGCATTAATTATGCTGAGGTGATGGAACTGGTATACATGTACGCTTGAGGTGCGTATGCCTTATGGCTTGAGGGTTCGAGTCCCTTCCTCAGCAGTTACAGCTTACCACATATTGGGGAATCGTCTAAAGGTAGGACACCGGACTTTGACTCCGTTTGTCCAGGTTCGAATCCTGGTTCCCCAGAATTACATTGCGGAGTGGAGAAACGGTATCTCGTCGGGCTCATAACCCGAAGGTAGGTGGTTCAATTCCATCCTCCGCAACCAAAAAAGATTTGATAGTCGGGACTAGCTTAATTGGTAGAGCATCAGACTCTGAATCTGGGGGTTCTAGGTTCGAATCCTAGGTCCCGAAAATGAAAAAGTATTAATATGCCGGGATGATGGAATTGGTAGACATGCTTGGCTTAGAACCAAGTGCCTTACGGTGTGCAGGTTCGAGTCCTGTTCCCGGTAGTGTATGAAACTAGTGACGAATTACATAAGTTCTCATCTATACTTTCATGGGTTTGTATGGTGAGAATTTTTTTATTTCCTGGAATTTTAAATCCAATACAAAAAAAGTAGCACAAATATACATGCTACTTTTTTATATTATATATTATTGCCATTTTACATATAATTCAGCTGAGGATGGAACTGAATCTCATTCATGTACCTGCGATGTAAATCCTGCATCACTATACCATCATCAGAAAGTTTTTCATGACTTAGTTGGTGTTCAAAGTTTCCTAATCTTTCCATTATGAACTGTTATAACAGCTTTCTTTCATCCGTCTGGATATAAGGTCAAGGATGGAGTTGGGGAATTCCTGAAACAACGCACAGAGAAACCGAGGGCGCGGCCATATCCAGACTGAGTTTGAAGGCTTGACGAACTGAAGTTAAGGTTGTACGCGTTACCATTATTAAGTAAGTTATAGGCTGTAGATGACCAGTAGTATCCTTGAGTACCTTGATAATTCACACTAGACGTGTCTCTGTCGCGGTAACCTGCTAAAGGCATAAGAAAATCCAAACTCCACTGACTACTAAAATTTGTATTTGTATAATTTTCAGATTTTTTCCAATTATTAATCATACCTAGAAATTCATTATCAGTAGGTACATGATATCCATCTGGACATGGTCATTGTCTATTTGATTCACTACCATTATTTCACCACAAATTGGAATTATTTGAACTATCCCATCTAAATGGACTCATTGATACCTTTATAAAAGTATCACTTGAGTAATAACCCAATGGTGTCCCTGGTCCATATTCTGATGCATTAACTCTAGTAGTAGATGTACTTACCGGTCATTGATTTGGGAATCCATAGTTATTTCACCACTGGAAAAAGCATCCATACCAATCACTAGCTGTTTTTCACGACTGCTCCATATATGCTGTAGCTCACAAATTTCTATCCATAAGTGACGTATATCATGTAGATCAATCATTCGTTAAAAAATACATATCCAAATCTTCAAAATTTGAACTATTTATTTCACATTGATTAATTATCTCATTAGGCAAACATGTATCTCCACTCATATAGTATCCTTCAGCACATCCCCATTTCGCATATAAATGAGTTCAGGCTGAGACCATATCTCACGTACGTACTTGTGAAGCTGGAGTAAACGATGAATCACTATACCATCATCCAAAAATCATATTTCATTTATGTGGTGTTCAGAGTTTTGTAATTTCATTACCATGAACAATTATCAATGCTCATGTTCATCCATCTGGATGTATAGTTAAGTTAGAATTTGGAGAATTTTTCATACAACGTATAGATTTTCCATTTGAAGCGGGACCATTATAATCAGGATAAAGATCCGTATAACTGAACGCCAAGCTACCCCCAACCATCGAAGCATAATGTGTAGAATACCAATAGTGCCCATATGAACCCTGCCCGCTGACTTCATTAGGGTGCATATAATTACGTTCACCAGCACGTGACATAAGAAAATCCATAGCAAACTGAGACGGTGTCTGGTTATCCACAGAATTTCTCCAGTAAGTATTAATCATATTGACAAATTCATGTTTTGCAGGCACATGATATCCCGATGGACATGGTCATCTCATCGCATAGTTTGTACCTGAAACTCATCACCATAAATTATCGTTTCTCACACTTGACCAAGGCTGTTGAGGAAGAAATGTGCCACTTGAATAATAGTTCCCTGGTCAGTATCACGAAGCATTCACTTGTTTATTATAAGCTATATTTATAGTTCATATAGTTGCAAATCCATAGTTATTTCACCACTGATAAAAATATCCATATGTACATACATTATTTACTCCACTATATACCTGAGTAGCTCATAGATTCCTATCCATTAACGTATAGTGTCATGTAGCTCAATCATTCGTCAAAAAATACATATCTAAATCTTCAAAATCTGAAGGATTATACGTTCCACATCATCCAGGTTCATTAATAACATCTCATGAACACCCATTAGCTTGCTGTTCATATCACTCAGCACATGTCCACTGACATACTCATGGAGATACACCTTGAGCTACTGGCGTCCATGAAGAAAGATTAGTTGAATATGCCTGAGTCGTATCTCACGAAATAACTCCAGGTCATGTAGGTTGTTCACCATTACATGGGTATACCTTTGTCGCAGAACAATTCGCAACACTAGTTCAAACACTACATTGCCATGCAAACAAAGTATTTTGAGTATCTATATCTCAAGGAGTTCCATTAGCACATAATCAGTCTGTCATTGTTGGACTATTCACATATGTTCATCCATCAGCAGTTCCACACTGAGCCATTTCCTCAGCATACCAAATTCATCCAGTTAAATTATAACAATAAGGATAATATTGTCATCCATTTCCAAGCGTTCAATCTTCATTACAATAAACAGTCTGAAAATTTTGAGAGCAATCCATTGAATATGGCTGAGTATATGCTTGTACATTATCACCCGGACTTAATAAAACAGAAGCATATGTACAGGCTACTTTAGGACATCATTCTCATGCTTTTTTATTAATCACATGCCAAGCACTACCATCATATCAATAGAAACATCCGCTCTGCATCCTAATTTCTCCTACATTTCCAGTAAGCAAACCTGTTCAAATTTTTACAGCACCCTCTACCACCAAAT
>Ga0247608_10003946_pt1 | contig 16943 bp, 15 predicted proteins | sample 176DNAGHGlowgp2_FD_193490 | JGI IMG/M metagenome (GOLD analysis project Ga0247608, IMG submission 193490) | Sheep rumen microbial communities from Palmerston North, Manawatu-Wanganui, New Zealand - 1766 DNA GHGlow gp2 | ecosystem: Host-associated > Mammals > Digestive system > Stomach > Rumen ... | reverse complement strand
CCTCACATTCGAAGAGTTTCACGAGATGATCAATCAAGTCATCTACGTATCGGCCACACCAGCAGACTATGAACTCGAGGAAGCCGAGGGGGTCGTGGTGGAACAAGTAATACGCCCCACTGGGCTGTTAGACCCTGAAATAGAGGTGCGAAAGAGTGAAAACCAGATTGACGACCTGATGGATGAGATACTCACCCGCAGTCATCGTGGAGAACGTGTGCTTGTGACGACGTTGACCAAGCGCATGGCCGAAGAACTCAGCGGCTACCTGCTCGACCACCACATTGCAACAGCCTATATCCACAGCGACGTGTCGACACTAGACCGCGTAAAGATTCTCACCGATCTCAGACAGGGCACCTACGACGTATTGGTTGGCGTTAACCTGCTTCGAGAAGGCCTCGATTTGCCAGAGGTGTCACTTGTGGCTATCCTCGATGCCGACAAGGAGGGATTCCTTCGCAACCATCGCAGTCTGACGCAGACAGCGGGTCGTGCTGCCAGAAACGTGAATGGCAAGGTCATCATGTATGCAGACACCATCACCGTCTCGATGCAGCTGACCATTGACGAGACGCTTCGCCGCCGGACAAAACAGATACAATACAACGAGGCACATGGTATTACGCCTAAGCATATTGTAAAGAACCTGAGTGTCAGCTCACTCCAAAAGGAGAACCGTGCAGACACGAAGGAGATGCTGCGTGATATCGGCGTGGCAGCAGAAAACGGTGGTGCTAGTGTAATGACAGCCGACCCTATCATCGGGCAGATGACACGCGAGCAACTGCAAAAACTGCTCTTGGAAACCACACGTAAAATGAAGGAAGCCGCCAAGCAGCTTGATTTCCTCCAAGCCGCACAATATCGCGATGAGGTATTCAGACTACAGAACGAATTGGATTTAAAAGGAAGTTAAAAGGAAGTTAAAGGGAAGTGAAAGAGACCATGGATTGAAAAAATCTTTGTACTTTTGCACCCGTCATTATAAACAAGGTAAAAATGAAAAAGATTCTGATAACCCTGCTGATGGCCCTGCCCCTGATGGCTACAGCACAGGACAACACATGGGAGAGAGTAGAACAATCACCCATCGGTCAAACCAACCCCGATGCCAAGTATCTGGCAGAAAATGCCGTACCGATGGTTGACGGCAAGGTATGCTGGAATACCACAATCAATGCCCCTGGTAAGACAGCTGTGCAGATTTATGACATTCTGCTGGCACAGCTCAATAAGATGGTGAACGAGGAAAACCAATTGCTTGAGAAAAGCAGAGTTGCCATTCAGGATCAAGCAAACACTACACTGGGTGCAACCTTCCATGAGTGGCTCGTCTTTAAGAACACCGCCCTCAGCCTCGACCGCACCGTTATGAATTTCCAGCTCATCGTCAACTGTAGCGACGGCAAGGCAGATGTAAAGATGACCCGTGTCAGCTACGATTATGAGTTGGAGCGTGATCCTGCCCACTACACAGCGGAGGAATGGATCAGTGACAAATATGCTGTCAACAAGAAGCACACAAAACTGCTCAAGCTCTCGGCCAAGTTCCGTAGGAAGACCATCGATCGTAAGGATTTCATCTTCAACAAGTTCACAGCACTCCTTAACGAGAAATGAGCAAAGACCAGATACGCAACATACTGAACCTGATCTTTATGGTTGTGGCTGTGGTGGGCGTAGTCATCTACCTCACCGATGACAAGACGAAAGGAATCATCGTGATTCTCATCGCCATGTGCTTTAAAATGGCCGAAGCCTCAATGAGAATGTTTAATAAATGAAGTCAAGATTATTTTTGCTGCTGCTCGCCGTACTAGCCGTCAGACCGTTGATGGCGCAGGACATCTATAACCAGATAGATGAGATGGGCAACGTAACGCAGCGCAACCAGAACTTCAACAAACACAACAACGACACGACCTCAAAGAATAAGGATATTCCCAAGGGTCTGAGAGTATGGACCGTAGACCGTAAGTTTGGCAATGTCATTCCTACAGAACCAGATACCTTGGCACATCTCTTTCCCAATTCCACCTTCAATGCTGGCATCTATGGTCATTACAATACCATCGGCAACAATTACTCCGCACGAGAGAGCCGTATCTTTATCGATCGTAAGGAAAGTAGTTCGTTCATCTTTACGGACCCCTACTCTTTCTTTATGAAAGATCCGGAGGAATTTCAATTCACCAACACACTTTCGCCACTCACCTACCTCACCTATGACAACTGCGGAGACAAGCAGCACGGTGAGGACAGACTCGATGCAAAGTTTGCCATCAATGTAAACAAACGTCTGGGGATTGGTTTTCAGATGACCTACGATTACGCTAGAGGCTACTTCAATAGTCAGAGTGTTTCCCATTTCAATGGTTCGCTCTTCGCCTCTTATCTGGGTGACCGATACAACATGCATTTCCTCTTCTCGACAAACCACCAGAAGGCAACGGAAAATGGCGGTATTACTGACGACGAATACATCGTCCATCCTGAAGCCTTTACTGACAACTACTCAGAAGAAGAAATTCCTACAGTACTGTCACAGAACTGGAATCGCAATGATAATCTGCACGTTTTCCTGAGTCATCGTTACAACATCGGTTTTTACCGTCAGGTGCCAATGACCGAAGAAGAGATTAAGGCCCGGGAGTTTGCCAAGGCATCCCAGCAGGAGAATGAACAACTGGAGAAGAAAAAAGATGATAAAGACCTTCCCAAAAGCCGTGTGACGGAAGCTCCAAAAGGTCGCCCGGATGGTGCCGTTATCGCTGGCATGGAGCCGCCCAAGGATCATACAAACCAGATTGTTGACAGTACGCGTATTCAGGTGGACAGTCAGGAGAAAATTGATAGTTTGAATAGGCTACAAGCCATTCAGGACTCCATTGATGCAACGATGAAAAAAGAGTACGTGCCCGTAACAAGTATTATCCACACACTTGAGTTGCATAATTACAAGCGTATCTATCAAGCCTACACGGCTCCCGCTGATTACTATTTCAACAGATATTACACCACCATGGGTGGCGACAGCATCTACGACATCAACAAACATCTGCAGGTGAAAAACACCTTCGGACTGGCTCTCCTTGAGGGTTTCAACAAGTACATGAAGGCTGGTTTGAAAGCTTTCGTCACCCATGAGTACCGTCGTTATGAGATGCCCGACACCCTTGCCGCCAGCGTCTTCCAGCAGCGATGGACAGAACATAATGTCAGTATCGGAGGACAGTTGAATAAGACAGAGGGCAAGACCCTCCATTTCAACCTGCTTGGGGAATTTTGGTTGGCAGGCGAAGATGCCAGTCAGTTAAAACTCGATTTTAATACCGACTTGAATTTCAGATTATTCAAAGATACTGTACGTGTGGCCGCTAAAGCCTTCTTCCATCGTACGAATCCCTCGTTCTTCTACCGCAGATACCATTCTCAACACCTGTGGTGGGAAAAGCAGGAAGACCTGTCACAGGAGATGCGCACTTGTATCGAGGGCAATCTTTCGTACTCGCTGACGAACACCCGGCTACGTCTGGCTATTGAGGAAATACAGAACTACACTTATTTTGGCATGAGTTATGATGCAACCACAAATGGACGTACCAACATGACTGCAGGTGTCTATCAAGAAGGCGGCAATATCAACCTGCTTACAGCCCAGCTATACCAGAACTTCCGGCTCGGTCCGCTAAACTGGGAGAATGTCGTTACTTATCAGAACTCGAGCAATACTGATGTGCTGCCATTGCCCACCCTCAATTTATTCTCAAACCTTTACCTGAAATTCAAGATTGCCCACGTGCTTGATGTTGAATTAGGAGGCAATGTGACTTATTTTACCAAGTATTATGCTCCTGATTTTTGTCCATCAATAAATCAGTTTGCCGTGCAAAAGAATGATGCCAGCCGTATAGAATTGGGTGAATTCCCATTCGTTGACGTCTACGCAAATATGAAGCTCAAGGGTGTGCGTTTCTTCGTCATGATGAGCAATGTTCTCTATAGCTCTGCTAACAAAAAATACTTCACCACCCCCCATTACCCGATGAATGGCAGCGTGATGCATATGGGTGTTTCCTGGCCATTCTTCAATTAGACCAACAGAAGGCCGATCACAACACATAGTCCATAGATAAAAATATTACGTGCTGTATCCCCCAAGCAGATATTCAGCGCCTTTCCCTTATCTATCCGTTTGATCTTCAGATAAGTATACCCATGAAATACCAGATAGACAAATGGGAGAAAAGAGGCCAAAGGATGTCCATTCATCAGGAAGACAAAGCCCAAAATAATCGCTCCAATGCCCACACCCAAATAAAGTTGCAGGGCAGCTTTAGCTCCTAAGCGCACAACTATCGTATTCTTGCCTGCTTCACGGTCGGTATCGCGGTCGCGGAAATTATTCACCAACAAGAGGGCATCGATCACCAGCCCACAAGCCACAGAAGCGAGAAACACCTGCCACGTGATCACATGCAGCTGCACATAATAAGTGATACAAACCGGCACAATACCAAAGAACAATAACACCAGCACATCGCCCAAGCCCATATACGAAAAATGAGTGGTATAGAGAAAGCAAAACAAAATGCAGACGACACCGACGAGAATCATCTCCAACCCGCCCCAATACACCAGCGGCAAGCCAATGAGACAAGCCAGACAAGTGGTGGCTGCAATGGCTTTCTTCATCGAATCAAGTTTCACCCAACCCATTGCACAAGCCCGACGAGGTCCCAAACGTGTCTCAACATCATCCGTACCGTTAGCAAAGTCGAAGAAATCATTGATAAAATTTGCATCTATTTGCATCACAAATGCGAAGAACAGACACAACGCAGCAGCCACCCAGCTGAACACATCGTCAACATAGGCTTTAGCATCAATGTAAGCCAATGTCACACCAATCATCACGGGAACAGCTGCACCCGACAAAGTCTTTGGACGGGCAGCCAAGAGCCATGCTTTCAGTGAATTGGTCTCAATTCTCTTCTCTTCCTTCATATTTTCCGCTATTTTCGTGCAAAATTACAAAAAAGTTCGTAATTCCTCATTGGTCATTCCCTTTTTTTTGTATCTTTGCATCAAAATACATTCATCATCTATGATCACCAACAGCCCAAGTCTTGATCTGGTGGAATTTGTAGAAACACAAATACTACCACAATATGCGAACTTCGACCGTGCCCACAATCTTGAGCATGTCACCCGCGTGATTCGCCGCTCACTCGAGATGGTCAAAACCACAGGAGCCGACATCAACATGGCCTATGTCATTGCTGCCTATCATGACTTGGGCATGTCGGGACCAAGAGCTATTCATCACCTAACGGGCGGTAAGATACTCGCCAGTGATGCCAGATTAAAAAAATGGTTCTCTATGGAACAAATCAAGATTATGAAAGAAGCGGTGGAGGATCATCGTGCCTCGGCCAGTCATGCGCCCAGAAGCCTCTACGGAAAGATTGTTGCAGAGGCAGACCGGGACATCAGCGTTGACATCGTCATTCGTCGAACCATACAATACGGCTTAAGCAATTATCCTCATCTCGACAAAGAAGGACACTGGCAACGCTTCAGGCAGCACCTTGACGAGAAATACTCTGTCAACGGTTACATTCGCCTATGGCTCCCCCACTCTCCCAATGAACGCAGCCTCAACGAACTGCGTCAACTTATTGCAAATGCCCAGAAGCTACGTGAAACCTTCGAGACCATCTTCGCCGAAGAAACTACTACCTAAGATACATCCAATAGATGTATACTAGTATTGCAGCCAGAACAATCAGCACAATAGATCTGATTAAACATGTTGTCACCTTCTTGATAATCAGGAAGGCAACGATAATGGCCACCAAAATAAAAATGTAATATCCTATATTCTCCATTATTTCTACTTTTCAATTCATTAGAACATTTTCTTAAAGGCTGTTGGCAATGGAGTCTCAAACTCCATAGGTTCACCCGTCACTGGGTGGTGAAAGCAGAGCAGCCATGCATGTAGGCACAAGCGATGCAAGGGATCATCACCATTGCCATATTTCGAATCACCACACACAGGATGCCCCATATCGGCAGAATGCACACGGATTTGATTCTTCCGACCTGTTTCCAACTTAAACTCCACCAGCGAATGCTCTGCTGTACGCGCCAGTACATGATAGTGGGTAACAGCATACTTGCCCCCATTGTCTACAGGTGAAGAATAGGTGACATAAGCCTTGTTGTCCTTCAGCCAATTTTCAATCGTACCTTCGTCCTGGATCATCTCACCAGAGCATACAGCCACATAACGACGGTCGTAGACAATCTCATGCCAATGATGCTCTAATATCTGCTCCGTCTCCATATCTTTGGCATAGACCATCAGTCCGCTTGTGTCCCGATCAAGACGATGAACGACATGAGCCGTACATTTTTGACGCGATTTCTTGAAATAGTCATCAAGCACCGTCTTCACATTCAGCGTCGAGTGACCACCCGCCATCGACAGAATGCCCTCGGCCTTCTCCACCACAATCAGCCAGCGGTCTTCATACACGATCTTCAACCAGCGGCTCTTAAAACCCTGCTGATTACGCTTTGTCTTCGACACAGCAATCTTCATGCCCTTCTGCAAGGGGAAATCAAACTGGGACACGGTCTTACCGTCAACTTTAATACCACGTCCTTGTAGCGTTGCCTTTATCTTCGATTTCGACTGCGATACATTCGCAATCAGCCACTCTAACAACGGCAGCGGTTCTGACACAACAAAATGGTCATACTCACCCTCACGGTTATACCCTGTATTATATCTCATTTCTCTCATTTTGGCTGCAAAGTTACTTCAAATCAAATGAAACGCCAAACGATTGAAGGATTTTCTTGGCAGTATCGAAAATTTTACGTACCTTTGCAGCCTAATTCAATACTATAATATATAATAAGGTATAAGGAAGAGATGATTACAGTCACAAATTTGGCAATCCAATTCGGGAAAAAGGTTCTCTATAAAGATGTGAATCTAAAGTTTACAAGTGGAAATATTTATGGTATTATTGGAGCCAACGGCGCAGGTAAGTCAACACTATTGCGCGCTATCAGCGGTGAATTAGAGCCCAACAAGGGATCTGTGGAGATGCTGCCTGGTGAGCGTATGAGTGTACTGGAGCAGGACCATTTCAAATACGATGCATATACAGTAATGGACACCGTATTGATGGGACACAAACCCATGTGGGACAACATGAAAGAACGTGAAGCTCTCTACAACAAGCCTGAAATGAGCGAAGAAGACGGGAACCATGCTGCAGAACTGGAAATGGCATTCGCTGAGATGAATGGCTACGAAGCGGAAAGTGAAGCAGCCCAGTTGTTGCAGAATTTAGGTGTGACAGAAGGCCAGCACTACAAGCAGATGGCTGATATCTCAAACAATGAGAAAGTACGTGTAATGTTGGCAAAGGCATTATTTGGGCACCCAGATAACCTTTTACTCGACGAGCCTACCAACGACCTTGATCTCGACACCGTTCAGTGGTTGGAAGAATACCTCTCGAACTTGGAGCAATGCGTACTCGTAGTATCCCACGACCGTCATTTTCTTGATGCCGTCTCAACGCAGACAGTAGATATCGATTTCGGTAAGGTGACGCTTTTTAGTGGTAATTACTCTTTCTGGTATGAGAGTTCTCAGTTGGCTCTGCGCCAGGCCCAGAATCAAAAGATGAAGGCAGACGAGAAACGCAAGCAACTGGAGGAGTTCATCCGCCGTTTCTCCGCCAATGTGGCAAAGTCGAAACAGACGACCTCTCGCAAGAAAATGCTAGAGAAACTGAACGTGGAGGAAATTACGCCTTCTACCCGTAAGTACCCTGGTATCATTTTCTCTATGGAGCGCGAGCCTGGTACGCAAATCTTGGAAGTAGAAGGTCTGAAAGCTGTTGATGCTGACGGAACGATTCTTTTTGATCATGTAAACTTCACTATTGAGAAAGGCCAGAAGACAGTGTTTCTAAGTCATAACCCCAAGGCAATGACCGCTCTCTTTGAGATCATCAATGGCAATCGTGAAGCTGATGCCGGCACCTACAAATGGGGCGTCACCATCACCACAGCCTATCTCCCACTCGACAACACATCATTCTTCCAAAGCGAGATGAACCTCGTGGACTGGCTCTCACAATGGGGACCAGGCAATGAGGTGACCATGAAGTCGTATCTAGGACGCATGCTTTTCAAGGATGAGGATATTCAAAAAAAGGTCTGCGTACTCTCCGGAGGTGAAAAAATGCGCTGCATGATAGCTAGAATGCAGTTGAAAAATGCAAACTGCCTGATACTTGATACCCCCACCAATCATCTTGATCTGGAAAGTATTCAGGCATTCAATAACAACCTGATACAGTTTAAGGGTAATATCATCTTTGCATCTCATGACCATGAGTTTATCAACACAGTGGCTGATCGCATCATTGAACTTACGCCAAAGGGTACCATCGACAAACTGATGACCTATGACGACTACATCTACGATGAACAAATCAAAGAGCAAAAAGCTAAGATGTACGGTTAATGGCACGATTTTTGCATAGAGATTAGCAAAGTATTAAACAACGTAACTATGACAGAAAAAGATATCAATATCGAAGAAGAAGAGACTCTGAATGAGACTCCTGTAGATGGAACTGACAATCAGGCAGAAGATTCTGAGAAATCTGAGGATTCAGAAAACACAGAAGAAGATCCTCTGGCAAAAGCCTTAGCAGAGGCAGAAGACCTGAAGGATAAATGGCTCCGTTCTGTAGCAGAATTTGAGAACTATCGTAAACGTACGCTTAAAGAGCGTGCAGAGTTGATACTCAACGGCGGAGAGAAATTTATCACTGCCATCCTCCCTGTACTCGATGATATGGAACGCGCTATCGAGAATGGAGCCAAGACCGATGATCCGGCTGTGCTGCGCGAGGGAATGAAGTTAATCTACCAAAAATTCATGAAGGCCCTTGAAGCCCAAGGGGTGAGCAAGATTGAGACGACAGATGCCGATTTTAACACCGATGTCCACGAGGCCGTAGCAATGGTGCCTGGCATGGGTGACGACAAGAAAGGCAAGGTCATCGACTGTCTGCAACAAGGCTATAAACTAAATGACAAAGTAATCCGCCACGCTAAAGTGGCAGTAGGACAATAACACATGGCACAAAAAAGAGACTATTACGAGGTGCTTGGCGTTGAAAAGACCGCCTCGGAAGACGAGATTAAAAAAGCCTATCGCAAGATAGCCATCAAGTACCATCCCGACCGTAACCCTGGAGACAAGGAAGCCGAAGAGAAATTTAAAGAGGCTGCAGAAGCCTACAATGTACTCCATGATCCAAAGACCCGTCAGCAGTATGACCAATTTGGCTTTGACGGTCCTAACATGGGCGGCTTCGGCGGATTCAGCGGCTTCGGTGGTGCATCGATGAATATGGACGACATTTTCTCTATGTTCGGAGACATTTTCGGCGGTCACGGCTTTGGAGGTTTCGGAGGCCAGCGTCGTCCACAACAGCACCGCGGCAGCGATCTTCGCTTAAAGGTGAGACTATCACTTGAAGAGATCAATGCAGGCGTCACCAAGAAGTTTAAGGTTCGCAAGGACATTGCCTGCCCTCATTGCAGCGGTTCTGGTGCGGAGGCCGGCAGTGGAAAGGAGCAATGCCCCACCTGTCATGGCAGTGGTGTCATCACCCACACCACACAAAGCATCTTCGGCATGATGCAACAACAAAGTGTTTGTCCTACCTGTAATGGTGAAGGACAAGTTATCAAGAACAAATGTAAGCATTGCGGCGGCACTGGCGTGGAAAAAGGCGAGGAAGTAGTAGAGATAAACATTCCTGCAGGTGTTGCTGAGGGCATGGTCGTCAACGTGCCAGGAAAGGGAAATGCTGGCAGACATAATGGTATTGCCGGCGATATTCAGGTGTTTATTGAGGAATCAGAGAACGACACCTTTGTTCGTGATGGCAATGATCTCATATATAATCTACTTCTTGATTTCCCCACAGCTACTCTTGGCGGTGAAGTAGAAATACCCACTATTGACGGAACGAAACTAAAGGTAAAACTGGAAAATGGCACACAACCAGGCAAGACACTTCGCCTGCGCGGAAAGGGCCTACCTGCTGTACAAGGCTATGGTTCTGGCAAGGGAGATCTTGTGGTAAACATTAGTGTATATATCCCCAAAACTCTCAGCCGCGAAGAAAAGGAGATTATAGAAAAATTCAAGAACTCTGATAATTTCAAGGGTGACAAACAAACGAAAGACTCCATTTTCCAGCGTTTTAAGAATTACTTCAATTAAACTGTAGATTGCTAACGGTATATTGAAATGACCTATCAGGAAACCTGTGACTATCTGTTCACGCAGACACCAATGTTTGAAAAACAAGGCATTAGTGGCTATAAGGAAGGTTTGGAGAATACTCTTGCTCTCGATAAGCATTTCGGCCATCCGCACAAAAACTTCCGAAGTATCCACATCGCGGGTACCAACGGTAAAGGTTCTTGTGCACATACCCTGGCAGCTATCCTACAGCAATGTGGATATAATGTAGGTCTATATACCTCTCCCCATCTTGTAGATTTTCGTGAACGTATCCGTATCAACGGACAGCCTATTCCAGAAAATTACGTCATAGACTTTGTTGAAAAGGAAAAAGACTTCTTCGAGCCTTTGCACCCCACGTTTTTTGAACTGACAACAGCCATGGCTTTCAATTATTTCAGTGAGATGCAGATTGACATTGCTGTCATCGAAGTTGGTCTCGGTGGCAGGCTCGATTGTACGAATATCATCACCCCTATCCTTTCTGTCATCACCAACATCAGCTTAGATCATACCCAGCTGCTGGGTCATTCGCTCGAACAGATTGCAATGGAGAAAGCTGGCATTATAAAAGCAGGTGTGCCTGTGGTCATTGGCGAAGCTCTGCCGGAGACACGTCCTGTCTTTGAGGCTGTTGCTGAAAAAGAGAAAGCAACTATCATCTTTGCAGAAGACCAACCAGAAGTATTACAAGCTGAACAGCAGTTTTCCTATATGCTCTATGACACGCAGAGCTATGGAAAAATATCTGGTGAGCTCTGTGGTCTCTATCAAGCAAAGAATACTAACACTATTCTCTGGGCCGTCAAAACATTAGAAGATTTAGGCTATTTGTACCATTACACTGATAAACCACTGTCTACAGCGAAAGGACTTGAGGTGAAAAAAGGCTTCAAAAATGTCTGTAAGACGACGGGACTGATGGGGCGTTGGCAGAAGATCAGCAATTCACCGACTGTGGTATGCGACACTGGCCATAACACTGCCGGATGGCAATATCTCAGCCATCAGCTCCATGAGGTAAAATGTCAAAACATGTATATTGTATTCGGTGTCGTCGAAGACAAGGATGTCAATGGCATTATGGCTCTATTACCCAAGCATGCCACTTATTTTTTCACAAAAGCCAATAACCGTCGTGCTGTCTCAGAGCAAGTGCTTTATATGCTTGGGCTGCAATTAGGACTATCCGGCAGTGTATATCCCAGTGTGGCAGATGCCTACGAAGCAGCAATTTCAAAGGCAAAAGCTAACGATTTTGTGTTTATTGGAGGTAGCAGTTATATAGTTGCAGACTTCCTAAAAAACTGCGTTTAGCTTTTTTTAATATATCCACAACATTTTTTTCGTAGTTTCCTTTGCCTATTTGAATTTTTTTCTGTTACTTTGCAAACAGATAGTTTTGTAACTAAAAACATTTTAATTATGGCTAATTCAACAGAAACTGCGAATTTGTGTGGTCTGAAAAGAGAAAACTTCCAGACCACTATTAATGGAAAGAAAACTGATTTGTACATTCTTAGGAATCGTAAGGGTTATGAAGTGGCAATCTCCAACTATGGCGGTGCCATTTGTGCTATTATGGTACCCGACAAGAATGGAAAAGTAGCAAACGTCATTCAGGGGCATAATAGCATTGAACAGCTCATGAGCGGCAAAGAGCCCTACCTCTCGACCCTGATTGGCCGTTGGGGTAATCGAATTTGCAAAGGACAGTTTACGCTAAACGGCAAGGATTATCAGTTGGCACTCAACGATGGTCCCAACCATCTTCATGGCGGTGCTGTAGGGTTTAATGCAAAAGTATGGGATGCCCGCCAGATGGGGCCTCGGGCATTGGCTCTCCACCGTATTTCTTCTTATGGCGAGGAAGGCTACACTGGCGAACTGGACATTACGGTAGAGTTCACATTTACAGATCTCAACGAGTTAATCATTGAGTATTTGGCCACAACCAACAAAAAAACCATCGTAAACCTCACGCATCATGCTTTTTTCAGTCTGGCAGGTACTGCTGATCCCACTCCAACCATCGAGGACCAAATCTGCGAGATTAATGCGGACTTCTATCTACCGACCGACGATACAGCCATTCCTACAGGTGAGATCCTGAAGGTAGAAGGCACACCTTTCGATTTCCGTAAGCCGAAGACCTTCGGACAGGAGATAGACGCCGACAATGAGCAAATTAAGTTCGGACATGGCTATGACCATAACTATGTACTGAATAAACGCGAGGAAGGCGAACTGAGTTTTGCAGCAAGAGTGACAGAGCCTAAGAGCGGTCGTACATTGGAGTGCTATACCACAGAACCTGGCATGCAGCTTTACACTGCCAACTTCGCATCAGGTTACAAGGGTGCCAATGGCTGCACATTCCCGCGTCGTTCAGCTGTGTGCTTGGAAACTCAGCACTTCCCCGACACGCCAAACCGTCCATACTTCCCCAGCGTTGTACTAAGACCTGGTGAGCGCTACAAGCAGAAGACCATTTATCGTTTTGGCATTGTAGAATAATCCATTAGACCAACACTAATCATTCATTATTATGAGTAATCAAAAACAAAATGGAAGTATCATTGCCATTGTGACAATGTTCTTTCTATATGCCATGATATCGTTTGTGACGAATCTTGGTGCACCCATTGGAGTCATTTGGAAGAACCAGCCAGAAATCGGCGGTTCTAACGTACTCGGTATCATGGGTAACTTTATGAATTTCTTCGCCTACTTGTTTATGGGCATTCCCGCAGGAAAGATGCTGACAAAAGTGGGTTACAAGAAGACTGCCCTCATCGGTATCGCAGTAGGCTTCTTCGGTGTACTTGTACAGTTCCTGTCAGGTTTCTCTGGAGGCATTCCCGGTTTCTGCATCTATCTTTTGGGAGCCTTTATTTCCGGATTCTCCGTATGTATCCTAAATACGGTCGTCAACCCTATGCTAAACTTGCTTGGCGGAGGTGGTAACCGTGGCAATCAGCTGAATATGATTGGCGGAACCCTAAACTCCCTCTCTGGAACAATGACCCCAATGCTGGTGGGGGCACTGATTGGTACGGTTACGGCTTCCACACAAATGGCCGATGTCAATCTGGTGATGTACATCGCCATGACTGTTTTTGCCTGCGCATTTGTCATCCTTACTTTCATCCCCATTCAGGATCCTGAAATGGGTAAGGTAACTGCTGACACCGTTTTCGAACATTCCCCTTGGTCATTCCGTCATTGTCTGCTGGGTGTCATTGCCATCTTTGTCTACGTAGGTGTTGAGGTGGGTATCCCTGGGGGGCTGAACTTCTATCTCTCTGATACCAGCGCCAATGGTGCATGGGTAAACCCAGAAGCCATTCTTAATGCTGCCACAATCGGAGGTGCTGTAGCTGCTATGTACTGGCTACTCATGCTCGTAGGACGACTTGTTTCCAGTGCTATCGCCGGCAAGGTTTCCTCCCGGCAGATGATGCTCTGCACCACAACCGTAGGTATGATTCTTATCATAGCTGCCATCCTGACACCAAAAAGCGTCACTGTTACCATGCCTCTGGTGAAGATTTTGGAAGGCTCAGTAGAGATGACTATAGTTCCAATGAGTGCTCTCTTGCTGGTACTCTGTGGACTCTGCACTTCTGTCATGTGGGCTTCTATCTTCAACCTCGCTACTGAGGGGCTTGGTAAATATACAGCCCAAGCTTCTGGTATATTTATGATGATGGTTGTTGGTGGGGGTGTGCTTCCTGTAGTTCAGAATTTCTTTGCCGACTTTATGGGTTATATGCCTAGCTACTTTGTCTATCTACTGGCAATGGCCTATATGTTCTACTATGCACTTATTGGTTGCAAAAATGTCAACAAAGATATTCCCGTATAAAACAATTGTATAATAGTCAAATAATGTAATTATGATGGATATTGAATTTGTAAGAAGCCGTTTCATCAAGCATTTCGATGGAAAGACAGGCAATGTATACACCTCACCCGGCCGTATCAATCTTATTGGAGAGCATACCGACTATAATGGTGGTTTCGTTTTCCCTGGTGCTGTTGACAAGGGTATCATGGCCGAGATGCGTGCCAATGGTACAGAGGATACAGTTATGGCATATGCCATCGACCTCAAGGATCGTGTCGATTTCAAATTGAGTGACCCCGACGGTCCTCGTGCCAGCTGGGCTCGTTATATTTATGGTATCTCTCTCGAGATGAAGAAGTTAGGCGTACCCGTTAAAGGATTCAACATCGCCTTTGCTGGTGATGTACCCCTTGGCGCAGGCATGTCATCTTCAGCCGCTATGGAAAGTTGCTTTGCCTTTGGCCTGAACGACATCTTCGGTGAAAACAAGGTATCCCAGTGGGATATGGCACTTGCGGGACAGGCTACAGAACATAACTATTGTGGTGTGAACTGCGGTATTATGGATCAGTTTGCCTCTGTCTTTGGAAAGGCAGGTTGTCTCATGCGCCTTGACTGTCGCAGCCGTGAATTCGAATATTTCCCCTTCAAGCCCGATGGCTACCGTCTGGTGCTCCTTGACTCTGTGGTGAAGCATCAGTTGGCAGGTTCCCCCTACAACGACCGTCGCAACTCCTGCGAGAACGTTGTGAAGCATATCCAGGCCATGCATCCAGAAGGCAAGTTTGAGACTTTACGCGACTGCACCTGGGAGCAATTGGAAGAAGTGAAAGAAGAAGTAGGTGCTGAAGACTACAAACGCGCCAAGTTCGTGCTCGGTGAGAAAGACCGTGTGCTAGGTGTATGTGAAGCTCTCAATGAAGGCGACTATGAAAAGGTTGGTGAGCTGATGTATCAGACCCATCAAGGTCTTTCAAAGGACTATGAGGTATCATGTGAGGAACTCGATTTCCTCAATGATATTGCCAAAGAGAACGGTGTCACGGGTTCACGCATTATGGGTGGCGGTTTTGGTGGTTGTACTATCAACCTCGTACGCAACGACCTCTATAAGAAGTTCATTGAGGACGCTAAAAAGAAGTTCAACGAAAAGTATGGGCATGAGCCAAAAGTCTATGATGTTGTCATCAGTGACGGCTCTCGCAAACTCTGCTAAAAGCAACCTACAAACACACAAATTGTGTTTATAAAGGTTAAATCTTAGCGGTAAGGTGTATTTATTACACTTTACCGCTTATTTTTATTCCCTTTTTCATTGCTATTTCAGAAATAAGTTGTAAATTTACACCCAAAATCAATCTTTCAACAAATAACAACTTAAAACGAGTAACAATGAAAGTACTTAAAAGTAGTATTCTGAGTCTTGGCGCAGCTGCGCTGATACTCACAGCATGTGCAGGTGACCCACAGGCTCCTGTGTTAACAATTTCAGGCCTGGATCCTGCCAAGTTCGACACCACCCTTCAGGACAAGCCAGTCAAGCTCTATACCCTGAAGAATGCCAATGGCATGGAGGTATGCATCACAAATTATGGTGGACGCGTGGTTTCACTCGTTGTTCCTGACAAGGACGGCAACCCCACAGACGTAGTACTTGGCTTTGACAATATTGCCCAGTATGCCGATACCCTCAACTCCCCCACTGACTACGGTTCCAGTGTTGGACGTTATGCCAACCGTATCAAGAATGGCAAGTTTACCCTCGACGGCACAGAGTATGCCCTCAAGCAGAATGACGGTCCCAACTGTCTGCATGGTGGTGGTACCACAGGCTGGATGAACCAGGTTTATGATGCTGAACAAATTGGCGATTCCGTCCTGAAGTTAACAATTGTTGCCGCTGACGGTGAGAATGGCTTCCCCGGCAAGGTAATGGCTGTGACTACCTATACTATAACCTCAGACAACACCCTCGACATCACTTGGGAAGCTGAGACAGACAAGCCAACAATCATCAATCAGACCAATCACAATTATTACAACCTGAGCGGTGACTTCACACAACCTGGCTACGACCAGGTTCTTTATGTGAATGCTGACAACTTCACCCCCAGCGACACCCTCTATATTCCTACGGGTGAAATAAAGTCTGTTGAGGGCACACCTATGGATTTCCGTACTCCTCACGCCATTGGCGACAGTATCAAATCGAATTTCGACCAGATTCAGAACGCAGGCGGCTACGACCACAACTGGTGCTTAAATACCTATAAGGATGGCAAGGGTGACGATACACAGGTCTGCGCCAGTCTCTATTCTCCTAAGACGGGCATTTTTATGGAGATGTATACCAATGAGCCTGGCGTACAGGTCTACAGTGGCAATTTCCAAGGTGTTGGCAATGAGTTAAACATCCAACACAAGCACGGTCCTTACCCGCAGCACGTCAGTGTTTGTCTGGAGAGCCAAAAGTATCCCGATTCTCCCAACAAACCTCAATGGGTTCAGCCTGTTTTAAAGCCAGGAGAGAAATACTTCAGTCACGCTGCCTATAAATTCTCGGTGAAATAATTCATTTTCAAATTAACTAAAACTTATAACATTATGGCATTATTAGATTGGATTGTCATTGGCGTCTTCTGCTGTGCGCTGATTGGCATCGTACTTTGGGTCGTCAGTCAGAAAAACGACAACTCTGCAGATTATTTCTTAGGCGGTAAGGATGCG
>Ga0247608_10003943_pt1 | contig 16955 bp, 14 predicted proteins | sample 176DNAGHGlowgp2_FD_193490 | JGI IMG/M metagenome (GOLD analysis project Ga0247608, IMG submission 193490) | Sheep rumen microbial communities from Palmerston North, Manawatu-Wanganui, New Zealand - 1766 DNA GHGlow gp2 | ecosystem: Host-associated > Mammals > Digestive system > Stomach > Rumen ... | reverse complement strand
CTATTTTTGCTTTCAATTATTTAAAAATGTTTGATGCAAATATTAGCAAATTAAAAAATACTATTGAAAGAATAAAAAGAAATTATATGCCTTTATCTATATATGATGTATTTGAATTTTCAGAACTTGAAAAAAGAATGTTAATAAAGGCTAATGTTAGTACTTTGGAGGACTTTTGTAGTATTAATTTATTTGGTTTGATGATTCTATTATCAATACATTTTATTGATTTTGTCAACGTATTAGATACCTTTAGTATTAACATAAAAAAAGTAATTGATGATGCTTATTCAGTCATTGAAGATAAAAATCTAGATATTTTATACAAAAGAAATGGATATACTGATTCAAAAAGATATACTTTAGAAGAACTTGGTAAAGAATCAGATGTTACACGAGAACGTATCAGACAGTTAGAGGCAAAAACTGTTGTTAAAGTTAAAAACATTGCAAAAGAAAATAATAATATTTTATATTCTTTTTATAATAGTGAACTTGGCAAAAGAAAGCCTTATATTACATTAGATAGATTAAAAGCAAAGTATGATTCTGTTTTTATTAATAAAATATTGTTGTTATTTGAATATGGTGAAAGAAATATTACTTATGATAGTAAATATCAAATCCTTTATAATAAAACAACAAATGAAATAACAACTATGATTAATGATGAAATAGATAAAATAGGAATAGTAGCTGAACCTGCTGAAATTGAAAAATGTGATTTGTTTGCTTTGAATATAGTTAAATATAATTATAGAAAGATTACGGATAATTTATTTATCAAAAGTGGATATGCTTATAGAGATTTGTATTTAGATTTAATTGAAGAAGCATTTCCAAACGGATTTTATGTAAATAATGATGATTATGATAAATTTGTCTATACTGTTAAGGAAAGATATAAAATTAATGAAGATATTCCTTCTAAACATTCTCTTGAAGCGATGATAGGAAGAGGAGGATTTGTACAATTTGATAGAGGTGCATATATTTCAAGCAAATATGCAGTTAGTCTAGAACCGGACTTTGTAGATAGAATATTAGATTATATAGGTCAAAATGAATTTACATACTATAATGCTATTTTCGATGAATTTGAGAAGGAACTAACAAAGATAGGTATTAAAAATAGATATTATTTAAAAGGATGTTTGGATAAATATTTGCCAGATGACATGACAACTAAGAGAGATTATATAGTATGTGGTAATATAAATATTACTCCATATGAAGCTATTATTAATAAATTGCGTTCTTTTCCTGGAAGATTTACTAAAAATGACATAAAAGAAGCTTTTGCAGGAATAAAAGAATATACGATTTATAATTATTTATATAGTGAAATAGAAAATGGATTAATATGGATTTCGATGAATGAGTATATCTATGTTAATAACTATAATATAGATGCTGATACAAAAAAGCAATTAAAAAATTATATTGAATTTTTGTTTAAGAATGTTGGAAGTAAGTTGCTAACTTCAAAAAAAGTTTATGCCAAAATGCAATTTACTAATAAAGAATTATTTGAAAAATTAAATTTAACTAATGGCCATTTTGAATTATTTTCTATTATTAAGGCTTTGTTTAAAGAGTATTATTATAGTCGACCATATATTTACTTAGATGAGGATGAATACAATACTCGTTCTTCAATTGTACAAAACTATGTAAGACAGTTTGATTCGTTTAATTATAAAATGATACAAGATTATCAAAGTAAATTAAATTTAGGTGTATTGTATAGTTATTTATCTTTCATGGAGAATATGAGTGATGAGTATGTTCAAGTAGACGTTGATGAGATGGTAAAGATAGAAAAAATGAATCTTAGTGAAATTAAATTAAATGAAATAAAGAAATCTATTGATTTAATATTAGATAATTTTGATGTGATTGATACAACTAAATTTAATGGATATTCTTTGTTACCAAAAATTGGATTTATATGGAATAAATATTTACTCGCAGGTATTGTTAGAAGCTATTTTTCTGAATTTTATGATATTAAAAATACAGATAATAGATATATAAGTACAGATTTTGAGATAAGGAGAGTGTAGTATGAGTAATGATTTAAATAATAAGTGGAGATTCCCTGGTAATAATTATACGCAAGATCAAGGAATCGATACTCCTGACATGGAAACTTTTGCACAAGATCCAATTGCTTCTTTAGCAAGAGAAACATGTCAAAACTCTATTGATGCAAGAATAGAAGGAGAAACCGCAAAAATTCATTTTAAAACTTTTGATATTGAAAAAAATAAAATTCCTGGTATTGAGAGAATTGAAAAAGAAATTGATTCATGTATGGAATATAGAAAAAGTAACAAAAAGATATATGAATCATTGAAGTACATGAAAGAACAATTAGATACTGGATTAATACATTGTATTAGAGTAAGTGACTATAATACAATTGGTCTTGCCGGCGTATCTGAAACTGATGATAGTCCATTCTTTTTATTAACAAAGGGAACAGGTATTAGTGATAAATCGGGCTCAAAAGGTGGTTCAAAAGGAATTGGTAAATTCGCATCATTTGTTGCTAGTGCGTTTAATACTGTATTTTATTCTACTCTAAATTTAAAGGGTGAAAAAGGTTATATTGGAATATGCAAATTGTGTTCTGCTAAAATGGATAACACAGATGAAAAAACTATTGGTATTGGATATTATGGATCTAATGATAAAAATATGCCAATAATTGATGATTTAGATTTAGGAATTAATTATAAAAGAGAAACACCAGGAACAGATATTTATATCTTTGGATTTAGAAAAGGTAATAACTGGAAACGTGATTTGATAACTAAGATTTTAGATAGCTTTATGAGTGCAATTTATTATGGGGATTTAGAAGTTGAAGTTGATGATTTAGGAATTAATACTGATACTTTAAATCAAATAATTGATAATGAAGATTTTGTTATTAAAAAAAGTTATAGTAATATTAAATCACAATATTTGCTTTTAAGTGATTCTGAGGTATATAGAAATGAATTAGATATTGAAGATTATGGTAAAGTTTCTATTTATTTAAAACCATTTAGTAAAGATAAATCAGATTTGGCAACTAATGAATGTGTAATGATTAGATATCCGTATATGAAAATAAAATCTTTACCAAGAATTTCAAATGTTCCTTGTTCTGCAATGTGCATTATTGGTGATAACACATTGAATACAATTCTTCGAGATATAGAAAATCCACAACATACTAATTGGGAAATTAATAGAATTGATGATGATGATATAAAAAGTGAAGTCAAACATATAATTAAGGTATTAACAGATAAAATAATTGATTATGTATACGAAAAATTATCAAGTAGTGATGTTAAAGAAACTGATGTTGAAGGAGCTAGCGAATATCTTCCAGGTGTTGATGATAGTAATATTGGTATGGGTGAGGATCAACAAGTTGTAGAAAAGCCGAAAATTGTTAAAAAAGTAAAAAATAAAGTTAAAGATAAAATAGGTCTTGAGCAAAACGAAGATGGAAATGCTTTAACACCTGATATAGGTGAACATACTGAGGATGGTGAAGGTTCTCCAATTCCTTATGGCAATAATCAATCAGGTGGTGGAGATCCACATAACGGAGATCAAGAAACAGGTCATAAAGAAGGGGAAGATGATAAGGAAATAATGACTTTAACTCAATTAGTTGGAATGCAATACAGAATGTTTGTTACTAATAAATCGACTGGTGAATATGTTATCTCATTTAAATCTCTATATAATGAAGATAACTGTGAGTTAGAAGTTAAGTACATGGATGACTCAAATACTAAATATGATATTAACATTAAAGAATGTATCATTAATAATGAATCTTATGAAATTAAAGATGGTAAAGTAGTTGGTATAAAATTGATCGAAGGGGAAAAGTATAAAATTCAATTATCAACTGGATTGAATGGTTTATATACTTTTGAGGTGAAGATGTATGCGAATAGGTAAAAAATTATTTCCATATCCTACATTAAATAATTCTAAAAATATGAGTTGTTTTAAGGATTGTAATTTTTCGTTAGAATATGATGATTATGATGATAATGAAAATTTAGTATTAAAAAATGCTCATATAGTTGTAGATGATGACACTATAAGTAAATTGCTAGATGAAGGTAAACTAAAATCAACTGTAATTGTAGAGTGCTCTTCAACTATTTATAGAAGAAACTTTGAAGTTAGTAAGGTTGAAAGAGATATTACTATTCCATTAAATAATTTAAGAGAACAAGTTGTTATTTCTTGCTTTGTGTATGCTAATGAAGATTTTATATTTAATAGTTCTAATTTTTTAGAAGATTATGATGGATATTCTTTTGATATTGAAAAATACGATATAATTGCTATAGATGATGGATTTACCACAAGAGTTGAATATGATGAAGAAAAAGACAAAAAAGTATCTTCAATATTCACTGTTGTAGTTGATGAAAATATTACTGATAAAGTTATGAAGATTGAACCAACTTCAAGAAAGATAATAATACATTTACCTGAGGAACAGTTTGGATGTTATGAAAATATGAAAAATAATGATAATTATAGAGAATTATTTTTCTCTATTATGACTGTTCCAGCTTTAATATTCTGTATGCAAAATATCCAAGATAGATTGTTATATAATGAAGAAACTCTTGATAATGTTCGCATTGATTATAAGTGGTTCGAGTCAATTGAAATAGCATATAAAAATAATTTCAACGAAAACTTAACAGATGATGTTTTTAAAAAATGCGATATACCAACATTGTCACAGCAATTAATGAATTATGCTAGCGTTACTGCTGTAAGCGATTTATTTAAACAAGAATTTAGTAAATTAATAAGAGGTGAAGATGATGAGTAACATGATTAACATTTCTTTTATGTGTGAAGATGCTATTGATACTTTAAAATCTAACACAAAAAAAGCTAATAACTATATAAAAAATTGGAAAGAATCAAGTGATTGGCTTAGTGAAATTTATTCTGGCCAATTATTTGAAGAAAAAAAATATAAGATTCCAGATTTTGAATTAGCAACAAGCGAAAACGGAAATTATGACGAGGTTGATTTTGAAAACTCGATTATACTATATAACGCATTAAAAGAATTGCCACTATATATACTTACTGATGAAAGATTTTGGGCATGGATTAACTTCAAAAAAGGTTATAAAGCTGCAATTCAAGCAATGCCAGTTAAATCTGATTCAACATTCGCAGATCACTGGTTATTTACTCAAGGAAACAGAAGAGGTATATTTTTTGGAGTATTGTCAAGATGCTTTTTCAGGGTTGCGTTGACAATTAATGAAAATACAGAAGATGATGAAACTAAATATGAATTAACAAAATTTATAATTGAAAATCCAGAAAGATTTAGAAATTTATCTTGGAGATCAAGTTCAAGTGAAAAACATATTGTTCATGGTGTTATAAGAGCAGAAAAAGATATTTATGATAAATATGGCGATAAAGTTAAAAACTCCTTATATTCTGAAATTGCAAAATACGTTTCGTTGTATTGTAGTGTTAGATTGGTAGATGTTATAACAGAAGAAGATATTTATTCAGTTGTTTATGATTACATGGAATCGCAAATAAATAAAAAAGAAGATTAAATCAATCTTCTTTTTCTATTATATTTTCAATTTCAGATCCGATACGTTCAATAACACCAACTACAAGAGCATTTCCCATCATAAAGTTTCTTCTTTTATCAGTCATACCTGTATTAGTCCAATTATCAGGGAAACCGTTTATTCTTTCACATTCTATAGGTGTCAATAATCTAGGCTTTTTAGTTAAATAATCTTCTATTACATGCGTTGTTCTACTTATTCCACCTTCGCTTGTAAGCATTGTTCTGGCAGGTGCATCAAGATTATCTGGGAATGGCATTGAACCTTCAGTATAGTAGTAAGATTCACCATTTGGTTTAATTCTAGGGATTTTTTTAGAACCTTTTAAGTAGGCAAATTTATTAATTTGCTCTTCATTCAAGAAATATTTATTTTCAATTTTTGTTTCTAACCTAATGTTTTTTAATGGATATACTAAATTATAATCAGGTTTTGTCTTAACAGTATATATGTCACCATCATGCATAATTCCAGCATTATAGAACTCGCATTTAAAGTTATTGCTTACATCAACTAAATCTTTATACTCGGATATATTTGATTCGTTTATAGCATCATATCCCTCTTTTAAAGGGAATTGTTTAATGAACATTCCTTTTTCAAAAATCATATCTCTATCATTGCTCTTTTTGTTAGCTTTGTAGTAGTTAGTTGATTTATGATAAGCAAAAATATAGGTTCTTCTTCTTTTTTGTGGTAATCCATATTCACCAGCATTTATGACTCTCCATTCAACATCATAGCCGTTATTATAAAAACTTCTTAGAATCATTCCAAAATCTCTACCTCTTTGTTTAGCAGGAGATAATAGTAATCTATCAACGTTTTCTAATAATACAAAAGGAGGCTTTTTTATAGAAAGAATTTCTTCTATAGCCCACCATAGTACACCTTTTTTGCCTTCTATGCCTTTGCTATTGGATAGTGTTTGTGCAACTGAATAATCTTGGCATGGGAAGCCACCAACCAATAGAGTATGATTTGGAATTGTTTTCTTATCTACTTCAAAAATATCAGTATTGCTTACATCATCAAAACCAAATCTTGTTCCATAACAATTAAAAGCATCTTGAGTTTTTGTAGAAGGTTCCCATTGATTAGCCCACAGGAATTTCCAATTACCATTTTCTGTAACAATATTATCTTTTAGTTGAACATGATTTAAACCACATCTAAATCCTCCAACACCGGCAAATAATTCTATACATGTCTTCTTCATAAAAACCTCCTGTATTGTTTAAATTTCATAAATATATTATAATATAAAAGAGATAAAAGATCAACTTCTACGCTAATTATTATACAATATTTTTTAGTAAAGATCAATATTTTTTAGCGTGATTAAGCTATTTTTCAGGAGGTAATATATGAAAGATGGTAGACATTATTCGAAAGAAGATATTATTTTGATTTCAGAATCAGCTATTGGTAAATCGCTAGATGAAATATTAAATTCTAAACTTATTAAGATAGGAAAAGATAAGAATAAGGGCGGATTAGGACAATTAATAGAATATTATTTGTTTGATATAGAAAATAATTCTGAGTCCGAACCTGATTTTATTGATGCTGGAATAGAGTTAAAAGTAACCCCATATAAAAGAATACAAAATAATCAATTATCGGCTAAAGAAAGGTTAGTTCTAAACATTATAGATTATAATACTGAATTTGCAAATGAGTTTAGATCAAGTCATTTTTGGTATAAGAACAATAAAATTCAAATACTTTGGTATCTATGGACTGAAGATGGAAATAAATATACTTATAAGTTTACTAATTATAAATTATTAGATTTGGCTATCAGTGAAGACTTAAAACAAATAGAATCTGATTGGAATGAAATAATAACCAAAATAAAAGATGGTAGAGCTCACGAAATATCTGAGGCTGATACAATGTATTTAGGTGCGTGTACAAAAGGAGCTAATGCAAATTCAGTTAGAACTCAGCCGTTTAGTAAGATAAAAGCAAAGCAAAGAGCATTTTGCTTCAAAACTTCATATATGACTCAGCTGGTGAGAAAATATATTGGTGATTATTCAAATGTTGAAAAAATCATAAGTGATAAATCCAAAACATTTATTGATTATGTTAATGATGTGGTTGATAAATATAAGGGAAAAACACAAAAAGAATTATTAAGTATTTTTAAATTGGATTCTAAGGCTAAGAATATTAATTCTATGTTAGTGAACAGGATGTTTAATGTTACGGGAAATATTGGAGAGACAGAGGAGTTTTTAAAGGCAAATATTATTCCAAGAACTATAAGAATAGAAGAAAATGGTAGGATTAAGGAATCGATGCCTTTTCCGACTTTTAAATATAAAGAAATTATTAATCAAAAATGGGAAGATTCTGATTTAAGGAATACATTAGAAGAAACAAAGTATATGTTTTTTGTCTTCAAAATGGTTGATGACGAATATGTATTTAAAGGAATAAAATTATGGAATATGCCAGAAATTGAAATTGATAATTATGTAAAAAAAGTGTGGATGAAAACAGTTGATGTGATAAAAAAAGGCAGTATTGTCAAAAGTATAGATTCTAATGGTGTTAGAACAACTAATTTTCCTGGCATGAGTGAAAATTTAATATGTCATGTTAGACCTCATGCAGCTAATGCTGAAGATACATATGAATTACCAGTTAAAGATAAACATACAGGTTTAAATGAATATACAAAACATTGCTTCTGGATTAACAATAAATATTTAGAAAAATTGTTTTCAGAGTTTTTATAAAATGAAGGCTTAGAGTATTCTAAGCTTTTTACGTACGAATTACGTACGATGGAATTAAACTCTGATGGTAAATTACGAAAAAATCATTAATAAAAAAGCACTTTTTCATCAAAAATGACTGGTTTTAATCATAAAAAACATATATGCTCTCTTCCCCCCCCGAAGAGAGCAACAGCATTGACGAAATTTTCATCAAACCTCAAAGAAATAGAAAATGTGATATAATTAGGTTGGTGATGATATGGAATTAAGTGAAACACAAGAAATATTAGTAAAAGAGTTATTGAATCAGGGTACAAGTGAATCAATGATACAATATATCCTAGAAATGCTATATACAGAAGAAAAAGTTAAAGAAATGAATAAGTATTTGATAGATAATCACAATCAAAAACTAACACAAAATCAAATAGTTAGTATGGCTAATAAAATAGAACACAAATCGTAGAATAATTCATGACATCAGCACATACTGATGTCTTTTTATGCTATAATAAACATAGAGGTGATACTATGTATGGTGCTATATTAGGAGATATTATTGGATCTAGATTTGAATGGCATAATATTAAGACTAAAGAATTTGAATTATTTAATGATTACTTAAGACCTACTGATGATTCAATTATGACTATAGCAGTAGCACAATCATTAATAGATTCTAATAAAGATCCTAATAAATTAAAAAAGATAGTTGTAGATAACATGGTATCAATAGGTAGAAAATATATAGATTGTGATTATGGTGGTTCTTTCTATAGATGGTTAGTTACAGATAATCATGAACCATATAATAGTTTTGGTAATGGTGCTGCTATGAGAGTAAGTGCATGTGGTTATGTAGCTGAATCAATAGAAGAAGCTAAAGAATTATCAAAGATAGTTACAGAAGTATCACATAATCATCCAGAAAGTATAAAAGCAGCAGAAGCAGTAACACTAGCTATATATATGGCTAAACATAAAGAACCAATAGATAAAATAAAAGAATATATTATTAATAACTATTATGATATAGATTTTAAATTAGATGATATAAGAGATACATATAAATTTGATGTAACATGTCAAGGAAGTGTACCACAAGCATTAGAATCTTTCTTTGAGTCTACATCATATGAAGATGCAATAAGAAATGCTATTTCTATAGGAGGAGATAGTGATACAATAGCTGCTATTACTGGTGGTATAGCAGAAGCATATTATGGTATACCAGAAGATATTGCTAAAGAAGGATGGAAACACTTAGATAAATTCCAAGAAAATATAGTAAAAGAATTCTATAAGAAATATAGTTAGTTAAAAAGAACTCTTTAGTTCTTTTTATTTAATATGCTATAATAACTTTAGGAGGAAACATAATGGATAAGACATACACAGGAATACAATTAATGGTAGGTGCAAGAGAACAACTACAGAACCTATCTAATAAATTAAAAGAATTAGAAGAATGGTCATATGATAAAAAGAATCATGATATTAGTTATCATTTATCTAAATATAATGATGAATTATCATTAAGAGGTACAATTTATGGATATAAGGTAAATGCTCCTTATATTGTAAGAAGTATATCTAATTTCAAGGGGTTTTTTAATAGTACTGCTAATATGATACCATTTAAAATGATTAGAGATAATAATGGAATATATTCATTTGATAAAAAAGTAGTAGATAGAATGGAGTTTACTAATTCTGATAAGTTTAGGGAAGTAGCTGATTCTTTATTACATGATGACTTCGCACAAGAAATAAGTTTACTTAAGTTTATTAAACAGGAACCTAATTATGCTGCTGTAGTATTTGATTATGATAGTATATCTATAAGAAATAATAATATGAAATGTGAATATAAATTAAATACTGAATATATTGAAGTTTCATCCTTTGAGCCATTTAATAGTGATATGATAAAGGATTTTTTAAATACACCAGCTATGCATATTAATAGTATTAAAGATGTTAGTAATAAAGAAGTAATACATGATTATAGTTTTAATGAAACAGACAATGTTGATTTAGGTGTATTAGAAGAAAAGAATAAAATAATAGTATATAAAATATAAAAGAACTTTTTAGTTCTTTTTTTGATTTATATAAATAAATGTGCTATAATATGAAACCATTGAGAGGGATTATTATGGGTATTGAAGGATATAATAATATAAATGAAATACATAGATATTATAATAGTGTAGTAGATGATACTTATTCTTTATATGATAAGATGAATGCATTATGGACTTATACTAATACTTATGGTGGATGTAGTTTTGATACATTAGATAAATATAAAGAAAATGGTAGTTTAGATAAGATAATAGATATGTATTGTAGTGAAGAATTATTAAATAAATTATTAGACTTTTTGAATATATTATTTAATCCATCATTTGATACATTTCCATATCTAAGAAAACTAACATTACATGAATCAGAACTTGTTGAAATATATAGAAGATTTGGATATCCTTTAGCTCTATATATTAATAATAAAGAAGCATATTATCAATTCCCATTATATATAAGAGGATTAATAGATAAATATGTTATTAGATATAATAAAGATCAAAAAGAAATATCATTTGAAGAATTAGAAAAAAGATTAAATAAATATATGGATTTAGTATATGATTATAATTCTGATAATATATTTAGAATAACTCCAATGTTTAGATATCCTGGTAATATAAAAGATTATGATAAGTATGAAGATAAGATAATTAACCATACTTTATCTAGAGATGATATAGATGAATATTCAATTCTAGCAGAACAGTATGCTTATGAAATGGAAAAAAGTATTATAAGTAATTATCCTGAGTATAATACTGATACAATAGTTAAATGGATATCTAAAGATTATGGAGATGGATATGGTTATGATGTATTAAGTTATGACCCAATCCTTAAAAGACAAAAAGTAATAGAAGTTAAATCTAGTAAATTTAATAATTATGAATTAACTAAGAATGAATTTAAAGAACTACAAAAAATGAAAGATATGGAAAACTGTGATTATTATGTATATGAATATGATTTTAGTATTGATAATTATGTGATATATAGAATATTAAAATATGATCCAGTAAAAGATAAACTTATTGATACAAATACTGATATTAGATATAGTCTTAGTCCATATTTTAGTTATAAAGACAGTAATATAATACCTAAAGTATATATATCTATAGAACCAGAAGGAAAAGTAATAAAGAAGGTGTAATTATGATAAAAAAAGAAGAATTAGAAATGTTTAAATCATCTTTACAAGCTGTTAATAGAGTTGAAAGAGGAAGAATAATTAAAGAAAGTTTTAATTTAATTAATCCAGATAAGATGAATGATTGGGTTATTTTTGTATCAAATGAACAAGTACCAACTAATGCTATTAAAGCTATAGTTAGTGTTATGAGTGGAATAGAATCTGGTATACCATTTGATGATGCAGAAATAAATGTATTTAAAAGTGGAGATGTAGATCCAAGATTATATTTATTTGCTACGATAGCAGTAGCTAACTTCTCTAAACAAGGAGAAGAGTATAGACAAAACTGGATTAATGAATATAAAGGAAAAGAAAGATAGAAGTCATAAAATTGACTATTTTACTAAAATATGATATAATGTAAGTGCTTTGAGGGAGAAAAGTACCCAAGACAGTTATTCAAGTGAGTTAGGTATAGTGTGAACTAATAATAACACTTGGTGAAAGAACACTCCTGAGCAGACTACCGAAAAGAGTAATCTTAGTAGACTAGTCCGGATGCAATCCGTTACCATGTTGCTAGGTTTGTTAGAACTGAAGAAAGTGATTACTGAATAACAAACCGTTTATATTATATATAGATGGTTTTTTTAAGTAATAAATTAAGGTGGCACCGCGGATACCCGTATTCGTCCTTATTTGTAGGATGATACGGGTATTTTTATATTTAAAAAGAAAAGAGGTGATATTATGGAGGAGGACAATAATAATTTAAATAAAACACAATTTACATAAAACAGATAGTACCTACAATCTATCTTAATTATTTATAAAAAAATTAAGAAAGAAGGTTATTAAAATGAAAAAAGAATTAAGTTATTTAGAAACAATAAAAGCAATTAGTGAAATTAAAAAATATTTTGAAAGACAATTAGAATCAAGATTATCTCTTATAAAGGTACAAAGTCCTTTATTCGTTAAAAGTGATTCAGGATTACAGGATGCATTAACAGGAGTAGAAAAAGGTGTTAGCTTTATAAAAGATAAAGAAAAATTTGAAATAGTACATTCTCTAGCTAAATGGAAAAGAGATGCACTTGGTAGATATAGTTTTCCTATGTATACAGGATTATATACTGATATGAAAGCAATAAGAAAAGATGAAACAGTAGATGATATCCATTCTCTATTTGTAGAACAATGGGATTGGGAAAAAGTAATTAGTAAAGAAGATAGAACTATTACTTATTTAAAAGATACTGTTAAAAGTATATATAAAGCTATAAGACAAACATCAATCTATGTTAAACAAAAATATAAGTTTATAACAGTAGATCTACCAAAAACAATTTTCTTTATTACTAGTCAAGAATTAGAAGATATGTATCCTGATAAAACACCAAAAGAAAGAGAAGAATTAATTGTAAGAGATAAAAAAGCAGTCTTTATAATTGGAATAGGAGATAAACTTAAATCAGGAATAGAACATGATTTAAGAAGCCCAGATTATGATGATTGGTCAATGGATGGTGATTTATTAGTTTATGATAAGACTTTAGATAAAGCACTAGAATTAACATCTATGGGTATTAGAGTAGATGAAGAATCACTTGTTGAACAATTAACTAAATCTGATTGTCTAGATAGAATAAAATTACCTTACCACCAAAAGATAATTAAAAAAGAATTACCATATACAATTGGTGGAGGAATAGGTCAATCTAGAATGCTAATGTTTTTATTGGAAAAATCCCATATTGCTGAAATACAAGCATCTAGTTGGGATAAAAAAACACTAAAAGAATTAAAAGATAAGAAAGTTTTATAATAAAAGAGGGCTAAAGAATTTTAGTCTTCTTTTATTTTGCTTTTTTTAAAGTTTTGTGGTATAATATGGAACTATTAATGGGAATAATAACCAATAAATTAGGGGTGATGGTATGATAACGTTTAGATCACTTAATTATGATGACATTAAACATTATGTTAATAATGAAAATATTAGTTGTTCATTAATAAATACTTACAATAGAGATAAAAGTATTAAGAATGGTGAAACATATTATAATTTATGTATTAATGGTAATTTTGAATATGCCTTAGATATACTTATTGGGCATGTATCAGGTGGTAAATTAAAGGTTGGAACATCGCCATTTATCTCAACATCATATGATTTTAGATATGTAGCTAGTGAATATTCTATACCACAAGCAGGTAAATATAACTTTATTAAAGAAAGAAAACCTATAATTATGATGGATATAGATGAAGATGAAATACTGTTTGATGAAAAAGAAATAGCTGCTTTAAGAAAAACAAAAGTAGATAAATGTGTTCTTGATATGACTACAGGTAGATTAGAAAAATGCTTTGATACAGGAGCAATATCTGCAGAAAAATATAATATGGATATGCCTGGATATGATATTGAAGCAGATGTAAATAGAGAATTAAATAATTCAAAAACTAAAGCAACAGGATTCTCAAACTATTTAGATGCATCAAGTGAAATATTAATATATAAAGAAATAAGTAAAGAAGATATAAAGGCTTATTTTAGTCCAAAACTTATAGATGTATTATATGCCTGTAATGTAGATATGGGAGCTTATTATAGATTTATTATCAACCATTATGAAGAAATAGAAGATTATTTAAATAAACTAGGTGATACATATATAGGTAATAATCTAGTAGATATATTAGTAGATAACTATAATGCTATTCCTGGTATGTCTATAGAAGATAAATATAATGAATTAAAAGATCTTAAAAAAGTTTCTATAGCTCATGTAGCACAACAAATTAATCACAAGTATAATACAAACTTTGAAGTTGGTGGATTACTTGATGACAGAGTATATGTAACTGATTATAATAGACTTAATAAATTTACTAGAAAATCAAAAAATGATGTTTTAGTAATAGAAAAAGATAATAAGTTATATGTACATAACTTTGATAAAGATGGATATTATAATCAAGAAAATGATAGTTTGATCCCTACAAGTGAAGTAATAAAGAAAGTAAAATAGGAGGTTATTATGGCTTTTAGAGAAATGGCTTATGGTGAAGTAATTAATTTTATTCCACCTATAAAAGCAAATCTTAATTTTAAATCTACTGATCTAAAGAACTTTTTAGATGATAAAGATTATCAAGAATTAAGAATAAATATAGTAGATATATATTCTAAATTAATAGATAATATAATTCCATCACTAAAGAAAAGTAAATTTAATTTATCTACAGTAACATATACATCACATAAAGATGGATATGACTTTAGATTAAATCCTATAGATTTTATTAATAATATATTTAAAGAATTAAATTATGATATTGAAATACCATATATAGATTTAGATGATAAATTAGGTATGGCTTGTTTTGATGATTATGTATATAAATATACTAATCAAATTATTAATAATAGTGATGATATTAATGATATAGAAATAATGCAATCTATTAAAGATAATTTAAAAGATATAAATGGATTATATAAATATGATATTAATGATTATATAAGAGAAAAATCTATACCAAAAGATGTATTATTCTATTTATCATATTTAAGTTTAAAAGAATATGTAGAAACAGATAATTCTATATATACAGTAATGCCTTATAAATATTATCATAAAGTATCAGATATGCAGAATTATTCATTTCCACATATGATAGTATTTAGTGATGATTATAATAAGAAATGGTTTACTGATTTTAGAGGAAAATATAAAATTCTTTTAGGAGAAGATTATAAACCAAATATAGATGATTATTTATTAAGACCAGAATCTATTGTAGTAGGATATGATATATTAAGACCTGGTATGGTTGATAAAGAAATACATGAAGCTGTTTTAAGAACTAGAGCTAATCCTAATGTAGATTATGATAAATATATTGATTTATTTAATAAGAAGATTAAATTCTATAAAGAAAGTCCATATATACATCAAATAGTAGGTAAGTATGGATTAAATGGATATATAGGATTTACTTATCCTAATGAATATTTATTATTTGATAAATTATATAATTCTGATACTATAGATCCAACTAAAAGAACTATACTTACTAGTGGAGCAGCTGCTTATGCATTACCTTCTGATAGATTTGGTATCATTGGTAAAACAAAACAAGATATAATAGCTGCTAAGTCATTAGATGAAAGAATAAGAAAGTTTAATCACACTGATACATACATAGAAAGAGTAAAACCAGTTATATATGGACCAAATGTTTCATTAAGTACATTTGAAGAAGAATTAGAAAAAGAAAAAGTAAAAAAACTAATTAATTACAGATAGTAGGAATTAATATGAAAAAGAATATAGAAATGCGTTTATATGAATTGTTAGGTGTAAAAGCATTTAGAAAATTTGTATTTGGAATATATTATGTTGCAATGATTCCAACTAGTTTAGGTAAAACAAAAGAAGAAAGAAAAAAAATTATGTATAATACTGCAAGTAATTATAATCTGGGTAAAGTAGAAAACCTAGAAGATTTAATGAAGTTTAAGAAAATGATATATTTCAATGCATTCATACATACTAGTGTATTAATTATGTTAATACCTAACTTTCTTAGAATCGCAAATGGAACTTCTTCTATATTTAATCTAGTATTTACAGGACTATTAGGACCAATAAATGCTTATTGTGTAATGCTACAAAGATATAACTTAATTAGAATTAATAAAGTTATAGAAAAAGGAAAGCCTCGTTATTATCAAGAAAAAATGAATTTAAAAGAGGAAGTAATTAAGAAAGATCAGTTACTTAAAGAACATAGTTATAAACTAATAGATAAGAAGAATAGAATAGAAGAAAAAACATTTGAAGATATTATTAGTAATGCAACAATCCAAGAACTTAAAATGTATCGTGAATATCTAGAATATTCTGAATGTGTTTATAATAGACTTCATGATAGCATACTATATCAAAATGAAAATATTTCTGTTGATATTCCAACAATTGATAATAAACAATTAAAATTAGAATTTGAATCAGATAGTGCTATTAATTAGCACTATTTTTTCACTTCTTAGCATACATTATACTAAGGAGGAAATTATGAATTATAGGATTGTTGTAGATGCTGGACATGGAGGAATAGATAGTGGTGCTGTTAGTGGTAATCTACAAGAAAAAGATTATAACTTAAGAGCAGCTAATTATATGTATAATCGTTTTAGAGAATTAGGTGTTCCAGTAATAATAACTAGAGATAGTGATAAAAGTTTAACTAGAGGAGAAAGATTAAGTATAATGAATAGTTTAGGAAGTGATCCTAATGTTATTATACTTTCTAATCATATAAATGCTGGTGGTG
>Ga0247608_10003941_pt1 | contig 16960 bp, 15 predicted proteins | sample 176DNAGHGlowgp2_FD_193490 | JGI IMG/M metagenome (GOLD analysis project Ga0247608, IMG submission 193490) | Sheep rumen microbial communities from Palmerston North, Manawatu-Wanganui, New Zealand - 1766 DNA GHGlow gp2 | ecosystem: Host-associated > Mammals > Digestive system > Stomach > Rumen ... | reverse complement strand
TTGTTGAAGACCTGGGAAAACGAAGCCGAAAGATTCAAGCCATCAACAAGGTACTTCTACGAAAGCTAAGGAACTAAAAGAAATATGATATCTCAATATGCAGAATGGGCTGTCACTACCGTCATATTATTGCTGGCCGTGGTATACGCTTTTAGGCGGACAGCCAAGGTTCTTAGAGGTGATAGTAGCCCCTGCACAGGCTGTGAACTTAAAAAAAACTGCAAAAAGTTTGGTCAGTCCAAATAAATGTATTATCTTTGCATCCGCTTAGATGACAAGGTGCCTTGGATGAGTGGCTTAGTCAACGGTCTGCAAAACCGTCTACGGCGGTTCGAATCCGCCAGGCACCTCACAAGCAAAGTCGGAAACCTCGATAAACAAAGGGTTTCCGCTTTTTGTTTTTTCAGGATTTTAAATTTTGTAGCGCATTTTGTAGCACAGAAAAGAAGAAACCCTCCCAGTCAGCGACTCGGAAGGTTTCTGTATTTTTTGTCCGGCTTGTGGCTATTGTATGCCGTCCTCTCTGAGTTTCTGCTGCCATTTCCATGCTGAGCGCAGCACATCCTCAGTAGGTGTCTCGGCTTTCCATCCCAGTACGCGGTTAGCCTTGTCTACATTACCCCACACCTGTTCGATGTCGCCCTCGCGACGTGGAGCGTATGTCCAGTTCACCTTCACACCTGTTGCCTTCTCGAAGCCTTGTACCACCTCGAGGGTCGACAGTCCCTTTCCTGTTCCGATGTTGAACACCTCTACGGCATCGGTCTCGGGTTTGTCGAGCACACGCTCCATGGCCTTCACATGAGCCTTGGCCAGGTCGACGACATAGATATAGTCGCGTATGCAGGTATGGTCAGGGGTGTTATAGTCGTTGCCGAATATCTTCAGCTGTCCGCGAATGCCCATAGCGGTCTGTGTGACGAATGGAATAAGGTTCATGGGCACACCATTTGGCAGCTCGCCGATGAGGGCCGTAGGGTGTGCACCTATGGGATTGAAGTATCGCAGAATGATGCTCTTGATGGGTGCACCAGAGTGGATATAGTCCTGTATGATTTCCTCGTTCACCTGCTTGGTGTTGCCATAGGGCGACATAGCCTTCTGTATGGGTGCTTCTTCCGTAACGGGCAGGTTCTCTTTTGAAGGCTGTCCGTAGACGGTGCACGAGGACGAGAAGATGATGCCCTTTACATCGTACTTAGGCATGAGTTCCAACAGGTTAATAAGCGAGGTGAGGTTATTACGATAGTACATCAGCGGTTTCTCCACACTTTCTCCAACAGCTTTCGATGCTGCAAAGTGTATGATGCCCTCAATGTCGGGATACTTCTTGAAGATACGCTCCATGGCCTCCATGTCGCAGCAGTCGGCCTTTTCGAAAGCAGGACGCTGACCGGTAATCTTCTCAATGCCGTCAATGACTTTGGCATTCGAATTGGAAAGGTTGTCTACAATCACTACTTTGTAGCCTGCGTTTTGCAGCTCTACGGTGGTGTGGCTTCCTATGAAGCCCGTACCTCCAGTAACAAGAATAGTTTGTTTCATATCTTTTTGCTTTTTAGTTATATGTTCCTTATTATTTAATGACTTCACTCAGCTGCTGTGCTATCTGTGTCATTCCTTTCTGCGAGGGGTGTCCCCACTGCTTGTCTATGTCGTGCAGCATTATCCAGCGCACGCCGTAGTGGTCGCTGATGGTCTTCATCGACTCTGTGATGTCGGCCGACAGTCCGGTATTGATGACCACATAGATGTCAGCCCCCGGATAATAGTCCTGCAGCCTTGACAGCATGCATGCCATGGCAGGCCGGAAGCTGTAGCAGTCGTGCTCGTTCCAGCCTTCGTACTGATAACTGCCTATGGGTGCCTTTGCCCATGAGTCGTTGGTGCCTCCAAAGACGATGATGACCTCTGGTGACCCCAGAAAAGGCACGCGGGTCAGGAACGAGCGGTCGCTGTAGTCGTCGCCTTTGTAGCCTGTATGGCAGATGGTGGCTCCTGAGAACGAGTTGTTCTGACAGAGGCGGAAGTTGCCCTGGCTAATGAACTGGTGCCACCACGTCTGCCGCACCTGCTGTACGTCGTTGCCCTCGTTGCCCTGCAGTGGCTTGTTGGGGTACCATACGTAGTTGGTGTCAGGCAATACATGGCCCTTGAAGGTGCTGTACGAGTCGCCGAGTATGGAGACGGCGCGTTTCTGCGCACTGGCCGTCATAGCCAGCACCAATGTCAGTATCAGAATGAGTTTTCTTGTCATGCTGCGTTTCGAGTTATTAAAAAAAGCTCACCTGAACCATCCTGATTCTTGTGAGCTCTCTATTGCTGTTTTCTTCTGCGGTGCGTACGAGACTCGAACTCGTGACCTCCTGCGTGACAGGCAGGCATTCTAACCTACTGAACTAACGCACCTTGCTTTCCCGACTTATTTTGCGACTGTTGTGGCGGTGCGTACGAGACTCGAACTCGTGACCTCCTGCGTGACAGGCAGGCATTCTAACCTACTGAACTAACGCACCTCTTGGGTCGCTTCTGTCGTTTAGCGGGTGCAAAGGTAATCAGAAAAATTGAATCTGCAAAACTTTTTAGGGAAAACTTTATAAAAAACTTTGCATCAGCCATGCATCATAGAACTGCCGTCCGTCGAAAAGCCAGTCTTTCATCGTGGTCTGCACGCTGAAACCAGCCTCGCAGAACAGTTGCCTTGCAGCGTCGTTGTCGGTTTTCACCACGGCATACAACTGGTGCAGATGCAGCACGCGCAGGGCATAGTCGTTCAGCTCGGTCAGCGCAGCAAGGGCATAGCCCCGGCGCCGGTGGTTGTTCAGTATGACGATGCCCGTCTCGGCTCTCTGGTGCTGGGGGTCGAAGTGTACGATGTCGGCCAGTCCGACGGTTACTCCCTCCTCGTTCTCTATGACCATGCGCACCTGCTTGTCGGCATAGATGTCGTCGCACGACGTGGCCAGATAGTCGTGCAGCGTATAGCGCGAATAGGGAACGTTGGTGGTGCCTACGTTCCATAGTTCACGGTCGTTCTCTATACGGTAGAGCAGGTCCAGGTCCTCTGGTTCTATAGCCCTTAGGCGTATGTCAGGAAGTGTTTTCATTTGCTTTATTGATGGGGGTGAATAAACTTGTGTATGCGCTCTGTTGCCAGCTGCATGAGGGCCAGCATGGCGCGGAAGTATATGGCAGCCTGTATAGGCAGGGTGACGACGAAGCTAAGGTGTCCGTAGTGCTTTCGGAAGAAGATGAGCATGGCCTGGTAGAAGGTATGCACGTATCGGTACGACGACTTCTGGGTGGACTCTCCCTTGTAGTGCACGATGTCGTAAGGCAGATACCAGTTCTGCCATCCACCCTTCAGCAGCCGGTACGAGAGGTCGATGTCCTCGCCGTACATGAAGAAGTCTTCGTCCAGCAGTCCCACCTTGTCGAGGGCCTTGCGGCGCAGCATGCAGTAGGCTCCGCTGATGACCTCTATCCTTCCTGGCTCGTCCCACGAGAGGTGACTCATATAATAGCGCTTGGTGAACCCCAGCATCTTCATCATGGCCACCCATGGCGTGGGTATGGCGCGCCTTGACTCTGGGGCGGGCGTGCCCTCACAGGTCAGCATTCTGACGCCTGCCCCACCCGCCTCGGGGTGCTGGTCCATGAAGTGTAGCGTCTGGCGTATGGTGGTCTCGCCGACCACGGTATCGGGGTTCAGCAGCAGCACATACTCGCTGTCGGACTGTCGTATGGCCTGGTTGTTGGCACGTGCGAAGCCTACGTTCTCGTGGTTGGCCACGAAGCGTACGTCGGGGTACAGCGGCTGCAGCGTGTCGACGGTGCCGTCGGCAGAGTCGTTGTCCACCACCCACACTTCCGCGTCGATGCCCTGCAGGGCCTTGCGCAGGCTCTGCAGACACTCGTCCAGCAGGTGGCACACGTTGTAGCTGACTATGACTATGCTGACTTTCTTGGCCATACAAAGGGAAGGCAGATGAGCAGTACCACGCCGAGGTAGAAGAAGGGCGTGGTGCGATAGATGCTGTACAGTATGACGTTGACCACCAGAGGCACGCCGATGATGACGAGGGCCTGCTTGCGGTTGGTGCGTGCTCTGCGCACTCCCAGCCATGCGCACAGCAGCGAGGCCAGTTCCATGACGGTGGTCAGGATGAAGAGAATTGTTTCTGAATTCATAATGCTATCTTTTTTTACTTGCCCTCAAAGGGTGTTCGGTTCAGTATGGATCGGCCCAGGGTGACCTCGTCGGTATATTCCAGCTCGTTGCCCACGCTGATGCCTCGTGCTATGATGCTCAGCTTAACATCCGTAAAGGGTGCCAGCTTGCGGAAGATGTAGAAGTTGGTGGTGTCGCCCTCCATGGTCGGACTAAGGGCCAGGATGACCTCTCGGACGTCTCCTCCGCTGACGCGCTGCACCAGCGATTCTATCTCCAGGTCTGTCGGACCGATGCCGTCCATGGGCGATATGACGCCTCCCAGCACATGGTACAGGCCGTGGTACTGCTGAGTGTTCTCCACAGCCATAACGTCCTGTATGTTCTCCACCACGCAGATGGTGTGGCTGTCGCGCCGCGGGTCGCTGCAGATGGGGCATGTGTCGCTGTCGCTGATGTTGTGGCATACGTGACAGTAGCGCACCTCCTGCTTCAGGCGTCCTATGGCGTCGGCAAACTGAGCCACCTCGTCCGGCTCGCGCCGCAGCAGATGCAGCACCAGCCGCAGGGCCGTCTTGCGCCCTATGCCTGGCAGCTTGGCGAACTCCTGTACGGCCCGCTCCAGCAGTTGCGATGGGAATTGTTGCTGTATCATCTCTCTCTCTAAACTGTCATCTGTCATTTGTCACTGTCAGCTTCCAACCTCCGACAGCTCCAGCCAGCGCATTGACTTCTCGTCCAGCTCGTCCTTCAGCACAGGCAGACGCTTGCTCATTGCTGTTATTTCTTCTACAGAGGTAGTGCCTCCACAGAGGGCCTCTTCTATCTGCTTCTGTTCAGCCTCCAGGGCGGCAATGTCTTTCTCCAGCTGCTCCATCTCGCGTTTCTCCTTATAAGTAAGCTTGCGGGGGGATGCCCCTCTCCCCTGCCCTTCCTTTGCAGGGGGGGCTGCAGACGGTTCTTTTGCCGCCTTCTTGGTACCTTGGGACTGAGGAGAGGGTTCTGTCTTCTCCCACTCTCTGTACTGGGTGTAGTTGCCGGGGAAGTCTTTTACCACGCCCTGGCCCTTGAACACCAGCAGATGGTCTACCACCTTGTCCATGAAGTAGCGGTCGTGCGACACGACGATGACGCAACCGGGAAAGTCCTGCAGGTACTCCTCCAGAATCTGCAGCGTCACGATGTCCAGGTCGTTGGTTGGCTCGTCGAGCACCAGGAAGTTTGGCTGCTGCATGAGCACGGTACACAGGTAGAGCTTGCGTCGTTCGCCGCCGCTGAGCTTGTAGACATAGTTATACTGCTGCTCGTTGGTGAACAGAAAGTGCTGCAGCAGTTGCGATGCCGACAGCTTCTTGCCGCCACCCAGATCGACGTACTCGGCAATGTCGCGCACCACGTCGATGACCTTCTGCTGCTCGTTGAACTGCAGTCCCTCTTGCGAGAAATATCCGAAGCGTACGGTATCGCCAATGATGATGCGCCCCTCGTCCACGGGCACCTGCCCCAATAGCATCTTGATGAAGGTCGACTTGCCCGTTCCGTTGTTGCCCACGATGCCCATCTTCTCGAAGCGCGAGAAGTTGTAGTAGAAGTCCTTGAGGATGGTGATGGAGGGTCCGAAAGCCTTCGAGATGTACTGACACTCGAAGATTTTGCTTCCTATATATACGTTGGAGGCCTTCAGCCTTATCTGCCGCTCCTCTATGCGCTGCCTGGCCACGCGCTCCAGCTCGTAGAAGGCCTCCTCGCGGTAGCGGGCCTTATGGCCGCGGGCCTGTGGCATGCGGCGCATCCACTCCAGCTCGGTACGATACAGGTTGTTGGCACGTGCTATCTCGGCACGGCGGTTGTCAATGCGCTCCTGACGTTTCTCCAGATAGTATGCGTAGTTGCCGTGATAGGTATAGATGGTGTGGTCGTCCAGCTCCAGTATGACCGAACACACACGGTCCAGGAAGAAACGGTCGTGGGTCACCATGAGCAGCGTGCGGTTGCTACGTCCCAAATATCCCTCCAGCCACTCTATCATCTCCAGGTCCAGGTGGTTGGTGGGCTCGTCCAGTATCAGCAGGTCTGGCTCTGTCAGCAGCACGTTGGCCAGCGCCACACGCTTCTGCTGTCCGCCTGACAGCTGACCCATCTTCTGCTCCAGGTTGCGTATCTTCAGCTGTGTCAGCACCTGCTTGGCTTTCAGCACCTTCTCTTCCTCGCCCTGATGATTAAAACATGCATCCAGCACCGTCTCGTCGTGGTCGAAGGCCGGCGACTGCTCCAGCATGCCTACCTTCAGGTCGCGCCGGTAGACGATGTCGCCCTCGTCGTAGCCCTCCTTGCCCGTAAGGATGGACAGCAGGGTCGACTTTCCGGTACCGTTCTTGGCTATCAGCCCCACCTTCTGGCCTTCGCCGATGGAGAAGCTGATGTCGCGGAACAGCTCCAGTGCTCCGAACGACTTTGAGAGGTGTTGTACGTCGAGATAAACGTTCATCTTTTCAGTTGAGAGTTGACAGTTGAGAGTTGAGAGTTTACCGGGTCAGCGACTGGTTAATCTGGCCGATGTAGTCCAGCAGCTGGTCGCGGCCTTCTTTCTTCTCGGCCGAGGTAAGAAACATGGGGGGCATCTCCTCCCACGTCTCGGCCAGCGTCTTCTTATATGCTTCCATGGCCTGGCGTGCCTTGTTGGGCGTCAGCTTGTCGGCCTTGGTGAAGACGATGCTGAAGGGTATCGACGACAGTCCGAGCCACTCAATGAAATCCAGGTCTATCTGCTGCGGCTCCAGCCGTATGTCCACCAGCACGAAGACGTTTACCAGCTGTTCTCTCTGCAGTATGTAGCCGCGAATCATCTGGTCCAGCTGGTCCACCTGTTTCTTCGAGCGCTTGGCATAGCCGTAGCCGGGGAGGTCCACCAGGTACCACTCCTTGTTAATGATAAAGTGGTTGATGAGCAGTGTCTTGCCCGGCGTAGCCGATGTCTTAGCCAGCCGACGGTTGTTGGTCAGCATGTTGATAAGACTCGACTTTCCCACATTCGAGCGGCCTATGAAGGCGTACTCGGGCTTCGAGTCCTTCGGGCACATCGACACCATGGGGGCTGACAGCGCAAATTCGGCTTGCTTTATTTCCATCGTCGTATTCCTGTTTTTTGTTCTTTCACGTTACAAATAAGTCCGGCACCGGCTATTGAATAGTCGGCACCGGCTGCAAAGGTACGAAGAAATTCCGAATTACGAAAACTCTTGCGCTGGAAATGTCATCTGTCACGCCTTCTTCAGAATACGGTATCTTCCGTCGTCCAACCGCTCTATCAGCCCACGGCGCACCCACTGGCTCAGCAGATTGCCCGTGCCGTCTTCGTCCTTGCCGTTCTTCAGCCGCATGGTGACAGCAGACTGAAAGGTGAAGATGCCGTCGGCGTCCTTCTCTATCTGGTCTATCAGATTGGCTGGCCCGCGCCGCGAGGTCTTCACCTGACTGTCGGCATGGCGTATCAGGTCGCCAAAGAAGTGCAGCTTCAGCCACAGGTCGTAGTGCAGGCTCCAGCGGCAGAAGCCCTCGATGGCTTTTTCCCACTTGCAGTTGGCAGCATAGAGCAGACAGGCCTTGCGGAAGGTGGCTACCAGTGCCCGGCGCCCCAGGTTGTTCAGTACTTCGTCACCCGACTTCACCACGAAGTCGTCGAGTTCCTCCTTCAGGCGGTTGGCCATGCGGATGGCAGGCTGACAAGTCACCTCGCCTTTCACCTGGCGCAGATTGTCGATGAAGACCTTCAGGGCTGTGTCGTACTTCTCGTCGTACTTGCCGTGCTTGGGCATGGGGGCACCCAGTCCGCTGTCAGGCACCGTGGCCAGCGTCAGTCGGCTGATGGGTCCGTCCACCATGCAGTTGCGGAAGTAGTAGAGTGCCTTGGCGGGTGTGGTCGACGCGTTCCAGTTGATGCTGAGCGGACCTTGGTAGGTAACGCTCTGACTGCCAACGCGTTCCTGACCGAAGGGGTTGTCCTCGTCGTCGGCCAGCTTCAAATTGGTGAAGGGACAGTTGGGCCCTGGCTTCCATCCTTCCACGCCAAACCACTGTTCGAACTCCACCAGGCGCGTGTGGATGATGCGGCCCTGCGAGTCGGCCATCAGCTCGGCCAGTCGGGCCTTGGTGATGTCGGCAGCCACACTCCTGATGGCCACGTTGGGGCGCTCGGGCTTGTCTTCGTTCTGGTTCATACGGCGGCATGTATCCTTGTATTTTTCCAGAATGATGCGGCTGCGGGCGTCCTCGTCCTTCTGCGGCTGCTCCAGGTGCTTCAGCATGTGCCTCGTGCTGCTGTCCTTGCCGCCGCCCGTACCGGCCACTATCAGGCAGTTGGCTCGCGGTTCACGCGGAGTGCCGTCGATGTATTCGAACTTGGCATCACAGTACATGCCCAGCGGCCCGAACATGGCCTGTGCTGCCGTTTCCTTGGCCTCTTTGGGTACTGGTCCTGTGGCGGTCTTGACGAAGCGGGGCATGGACTTCGGCGAGAGCCTGGGTGGCACGGTGCTTGCGTAGATGTCGGCCAGGGGTGCCGTGTCGCCATAGATGACGGTCTGGGTCTCTTCGGCAGGGGCGGTAGCGGTCTTGGCAGGACTGGCCGCGCTGCTTATCTTGCGACTCTGAGCAAAGACGCGGCGCTGAAACTGCGTCAGCCGCTGGCTGTCGTCGGTGTACTTGGCATAGAAGTCGCTGACCAGCTGCCGGCACTCCTTCTCTTTTGAGTACACGGGTGTCAGCTCTGCCAGTACGACCAGGAATTCCTCCTTCGTCATCAGCTGCGTGATGCCTACCGACAGGATGCTCTTCACGGCATTATGCCGTCCGCCCTCCTCGTTCAGGTCGTTCACCGTCAGCCCAGCCTCCTTCAGACACTCACGGACGATGAAGCGCAGTCGCTCCGTCACCTTCACTGGCTGTGCCGTTGTGGCTGGCTGCGCTGTCGAAGCTGGCTGCTGTGTGGTGACTGCCGGTGGCAGCGGGATTTTTGCACCCGAGTGCTGAGCGGTCTCGGGCTTCTTCAGCGGTCGGCCGTCCACATCCAAGCCACGCATCAGGAAAGCTTCGCGACGCTCCTCAATCTCCTCTGCCGACAGCGGTTCGAGCCACTTGGGCGAGCGGTACACCTCGTCGCCAGTCATCAGGATAAGCCTTTCGGGCGTGAAGCACTGCGGGTCGGCCTCCGCCTTCAGGTCGTAGTCGCCGTAGTCGTTCAGGTCGCTGATGAACTGTCGCTGTGCCTCCTCGATGGTCTTGCCCTTGGGCATCAGAATCCAGATGTGGCACTTCGGCTTGCGCGTACTGTATTCGACGTAGAGCACCGAGCCGTACCACTCCGACATCTCGTCCTCGTTCATGGCCAGCGCACGGCGTATGGCCTCGGGAGCCTTCTCCCCGTCGTCGATGTCGGCGCAGGTCTGGTGGGTGAACAGCTGTGCCACGATGTTCTTCTGCGCCCGGTGGTCGTCGTTGAATCCCGCATAGTGCGGACAGACGTAGGGCAACTGCCACAGCTTTTTGTTCTCGTCGAAGTGAGTGCGCAGCTCGTCGCGGGTCTTGGCCAGCTCAGGGCTCTGCAACATGTTCAACACTTGCTCAGCCGTTGCCGGCTCAGCCAGGTTCAGTGTGTTGTACTTGTCCAGTACTTTCCCCGTCGCAGCGTCTTTCGTGCGGGGGTTAATGGCGAAGATTGGAGTTGTGCCGATAACGCCAACTGATGTTTCTTGGTTGCTGCCAAGGGTGGCAGCGGTGGTCAAATTTTCGTTAATCATTGTTATGAAAAATTTGATGTTAAACTTAATATTGACCACACATATCTAGAATCATGTGGTAAGGACCAGTCCACCTCTTCACAGCTACTGTCTGCCCGAAGTGCGTCTTCTTCGGCTGCAAAATTAAGTCAAACTTCTATACCGTCCAAATATTGGTAATAAAACTGTCAATAATTTTCGTTTGTTTTACTTTTCGACAGATTTATTTCCCCCCTGTTTTTCTTCCTTGCCATAGCACGGCAAGCAACGTATTATCTCGCGTTTCAACGTATCTGGCCGCATTGCAAGATTTGAATGTTCATTGCTTGCAATGTAACGAAAAAATGATGCTGCTCCGTGCTCAAATCCATCTGCCTTTTCCACGCCAATGTACAGCATGGCTAGACAAAAGTAGATATCACCTTTCCTCACATCGCCCTTTCGTCCATGCGGTTTGAAATTGAATTGAATGTACGATAGTGACTTTAAGTCTGTATCGTCGTCGATGTTGATGAAGCCCATTTCTTTCATCCACCTCAACCACAACATAAAATACTCGCGACATTGTTTACGTCGCTTGATGACGTCATAGAACTTTTTTGATTCAGTGAATTTTATCTTCTTTTTCATAAGTTTCGAAGCGACGCAATTAGTGCAATCGCAACGAAACTCTGAAGATTTACGTGCAGGGGGTTACTCTTTGCTCTCGCAAAGATAAAGCGTAATCTGGGAATACGCAAGGGCACCGTCTCATTGCTAATGAACTCTAACGTTCATCATTATTAGGGAACAACGTACGTGCCCTCCGAATAAGTGAAAAGGAAATAGTGTGTCTTTGGATAAATATACGCTAAACCCTCGCGCGCGCATAGACCCTTGCCGAAAACAAAATCTTATAATTATGCGATAAAATGAATAAAGATTTGTTTTTCATGGTGTTTGGGTTCCCCCTTGGACCCCTTCCCCTCTTGGGCGCAAAGATACAAAAAAAACGGAGAACACCAAACGTTGTCCTCCGAAATATCTTTATTGTCATCTGTCATTTGTCACTACTCGTTGCGATATAGCTCGTCAAGCGATTGTCCGGCCTCGTTCACCCAATGGTCCCAGCCGTTGCAACTACGGCCAGCACAGTAACTGGCGGCCGTACTCGGACTGTTGAGCACATAGTCGCGCTGTAGTTCCCAGAAGCCGTCCTTCGTTGGCTTTGACATTGCCGCGATGACGGCGTTGCGCTTCTCGCCGTCACGATACGACGGCACCGTGCTCTGCGGCAGCAGGCTCCCTTTCAGTATGCGCATCGAGTGGTCGGTCTCGTTGAAGATGGCATTGGCATTAGCCTCACGTACCGTGATGTGGAACAGGTTGTCGCCCTTCTTAGTATGAATCTTCTCTTGCTTTTCGAAGATGGGACAGCCAATGAACGATGCCAACAGACGGACATCATCGAAGAATTCCTCCATGATGTCTATCTGGTAGTTTGACAACGAAGTCTCCTTGCCCGACTGTTCGTTCATCACGCCATACCGAGCACAGTCTGTTGCCAGGTCAATAGCCTTGCGCTCCAAGTATTGCACGTCAGCCTTGTTGATGCTCTCGTCCTTGGCAACAAACATCAAGCACTTGTTCCAGAACAGCTTATGCGATTTGTGATTATAGATGCGCTTCACGCCATTGGTCGACTCCCCGATATACGCCTGAGCGCTCCCGTTCTCATCCTCGCCAAGCAGAATATAGAGTGCCGGACGTGAACTCTCCTCCAACTTGCTCACCATCTCAAACTCCGACTTAGGGAATACTATCATCTCGCAAATCTTGTTGCTGATGAATACCGTACGGATGCCGTTAGGGTCGCCCGTCCGCAAGTGGGTTGTTATTACTTTGCCTCGTGCCATTACTAACAAACTATTCTATTGGAGTTAACGTGATATCAAAGTCAGTAGTATTATAACGTGGAGCAACTATACGAACCTTCTGACCACTACCGTTTTTTAGAGATTTAAATATCTTTTTCACTTTACCCTTTTGTCCCACAGGGTTTGACATGCTTCCTGCATTTCGAGTTCTCACAAATCGATTGGCCCGGTTATCCTCTTTGTCAAGCCACATTTTAAATTTCTCAACCAATTGCCCTTCATTAGTATATATCCCAACATTAATGGAGACTCCCGCATAACTACCACCAAATCGGCTATAACCAGCCTCTATATCAAACTGAGTTTCAGTACTAATAAGACGAAATTGAAATTCATCAAAGCCCCAGCATACAAAATCTCCCATACCTGCAACTGTATAAATAAAAACATCTGATGCCACTTGGTCTTTTAACTCGTCAGCCTCAGTCCTTGTATGTTCCCACGAACCAAGATTTTCAGTAGCTTGGGCATAAATCAAATCTGACACCAACATTAAAACGAATGTAAAAAATACTTTTTTCATAATCTTGTTATTTTAAGTTTATCTGTTTCCTTTTACCCTGTTGTGCGTCTTGCACAGCATCTGGCAGTTCTCGATGCTTGTGGCACCGCCCTTGCTCCATGCCGTCACGTGGTCGGCATCCATGTCCTTCAAGTCCCATATACGGGTATGGTTCTGGTCATGGCCGATGGCACAGAGCGGGCAGTTGCTCTCGCCCTTCTCCTTGGCCGCTGCCGTCTGCTGGGCATAGACGGCCTTCTTGGTAGGCTCGTCGAACACACGGACATTCAGCAGTTTGGTGTTCTGACAGCCGTCGAGGATGTATTCGTAGATGCCCTTCTTGTCTTTCACGTAGAAACTCTCATAGAGTTCGCGCACCTTCTCTGCCACTTCTGCCGGGTTATAGGGCGTCTTATGGAATCGCTCGTAGAGTTCACCCCACTTCAGTCCGCACATTTCCTTCTCGGGCGTGAAGTCGAAGACGGAGGTAATCCAGTCGATGACGGAGGTGAAGTAAGCCTTCAGTTCCTGTATATCGTCGTCATTACGATGGGCAGACATATAGTCCTCGATACGCATATTGTCGCCAGTATCTTTCGACACCCATGCCAAAGCAGCATGCAGAAAGTCTTGACGCTTGACGTTGCCTGGTATATAGTGGCTCCACTTGTTGACATTCGTGTTGTTTGAGTTGGAGAACTCCTCCTTGGCCTTGTCGACAAACGGACCCGAATAGACGGCATTTAGTATCTCTTGGGTATTTAGTGGAATGCCCACGATGTTGATGGTGCGGAACCAGTCTTTGATTTCCTTCTCCGTTCCTTCGCAGACGTAGATGAGCAACTTTGTGTTCAGAAACTTCTCCTGCTCTTCTTTGTTGAGTGCAGTAAAGTACCATGGCCGTCCGTCACTGTCAATCCATGCGAACTTCTCCGTGATGAAACGTCCCAGTGACGTGATGCGCTGCTGACCGTCAAGCACTTCGTATTTGTCCTCACCTACCTTGGAGAAATATATCAGTCCTAACGGATAGCCGTTGCGGACAGACTGGATCACATCCACTTCTTTCTTACCGCCATTCTCGGCATAGAGGTAGTGACGCTGAAACTGCGGCTGAATGGTCAACTTACCAGAAAGGCCATACAAGCCTTTCCCTTCATATTCGTTATACTGGAACCCTTTGCAGATGTCGCCAATGGTCCAGTCGGTCACTAATGTAGGTGTCATAGCGGTTATTGTTTTTTGCGGATGAGTATTCTTGCATAAGGAACTTTTGGCTGTCCGTTAACCATCATGTATAAGTCTCCGGCAGCGGAGTGCCCTTTCATTAATTGCTTGTGTTCTTTGGGGATTCCTTTTATTCCGATGCTTTGTCCAAGATAGCCACTTCCAAAACCTATAATCTCAAATTGCTCTGGGCAGTATTTGTCTAGGAAAGTGACAGGGACTCCCATCACTCCTTCATAATCAATTGGGATGGAATCAGTATAAGGTACATCTATTGCATCATAGTTCTCGTATTTCAAGTATCCATTTTCTATTAAATCTTTATGCCTACCAAAACGAAGATTGTCCTTCATGGACATAAGTTTCATCGGTTCATGTCGTCGTCCGTGTTCCATATTTGTAATCCAACAGCAATTTCTGAACTTTACCAAACCAGTCTCTTGGTTATAGACACCATTAGCAAACCCAGACGTATCACCATTGAACTTAAAATAGGCATTGCCAGCCTCGAATCCATTCCCTAACCAAATTCTATTGTCTTTAATCAAGGGAAATATCTCTTTGTATCCTACAGAACCTTGGCTTCCGATGATTAAGAAATGTTTCTGTGCGGAGACTATCCAGACAACAAACTCCCTAAACAACGAGAACGGCGGATTCGTCACGATAATATCCGCTTCGTCGCGCAGTTGGCATACCTCTTTACTTCGGAAGTCACCATCGCCCTCAAGATAGTGCCACTCCAAGTCGTCAATGTCTATACGCCCATTGCCGTTGGTGTCGCGTGTCAGTTCGAATATCTTGCCCTTGATGCGCGTCTTGTCTATGTCGAACAGTGGATTTTCCGTCTCAAAGAGCGTGGGCTGATAGTTCTTGTACTTCTTGCTCTCTACGGCATAGCTCGTCGAGATGAGCCGTCGCAGTCCGAGCCGTTCGAAGTTCTGTGCAAAGAACCGGGTGAAGTTGCTCCACTCCGGGTCGTCACACGGCAGTAGCACCGTTTTGTCACGGAACGTGTCAGGATTATACTCCAAATAGGCGTTCACTTCTTTCTGTATGTCGGCATACTGCGTGTAGAACTCATCGTTTTTGGCAGCTTTAGCTGCACCAAGGTTACTATTATTGGCCATATTCTGCAATTGATAGTTTTAGTCAATGCACTCAGACTATCAATCACGCCAAGACGCAAAAAAGGCGTGATGCACCTTATTTGCGTTCAGCTTCGAGGTAGCGTAGGAAGGGAACCTCGTCTCCTTAACAAGTATACATCACACCATGTGTAATGCATTACTATTAATTAAGGAGAAAGATGCCCATACTACGACACCTCCTCACGTATTATCTCGTTGCGTTTTTATTCCCAAGAAAGTTTCCTACGCTTTTGGCTGAACGCGAAATAATAGCGAATGCTTCTTTACTGGTCCGGATGTCTCCCCGAACCGAGGGCAAAGGTACGAAAAAATCCCGTAACTCCAAAAGGAATCGCGGGAAATGTTAGTCTGAGTATTTTACGGATTTGACTATTGTATTATTACATCAACTGGAATGGATGATCCTTGCCTCGACCTCGAAGTCGCAAATCTCAGCCGCCAGGGTATTGAGGTTGAGCTCACAGGGGGACGGACCCCTTGTGAGCCAAGATAATTCTTTTCTATTGAATATCAAAATGTTTTGCCGTTTTATTCCATCAGTTGGCTGATTTTTATTCCGCCATTTGGCTGATTTTCATTCCGTCAGTTGCCGACTCAATACTGACCTATAGATCATTTCCACAGAACCACAGAACAAGTCAATAACAAGCAATAAAGATGCATGAGTCCCCATTGTCCTGTGCTCACAGGGGGACGGCCCCCTTGTGAGCCTTATTACATCAACTGGAATGGATGATCTTAGCCTCGCCCTCGAAGGCACATATCTCAGCCGCCAGGGTATTGAGATTGTGGAAGCGGCTGTAGTCCGAGTCGGCAGGTATGGCACCAACACAGCCCATAGTATCCAGATTCCATGGGGCGAGTATGAGCAGCGAGCCACGGGCACAAGCTTCGAAGCGCGATTTTTCCGGTTTCCAATAGCGACCGATGGGCTCTTTTTGTAAGTGAATGAGTGGATAGCCTCGCTCCAGACATTCATGCTTCATAAGCAGTTCACCGCGCGAGATGCCAGGGGTGACTATCACCGTAGCACCCTCCATGACGGCTGCCTCCCACTGCGCACGGCAGTCTGCGTAGTCGGTAGTCTCTTCATAGGGCTGTTTCGTCAAGGGGTGACGACGATGGCACTGCACCTGCACCCTGCGAGGCCAGCGTAGCAGGAAGAGATTGCCAAAAGCACCGTAATGGTGCTGGCCTATCTGCACATGCAGACAGCGGCGCATAAAGTCGGGCAACTGACGGCGTAACAGGGCACGCCTCGGATTATCTTTCACATAGGCAATCATAGCTTGGCGGTGACGGTCGTCAAGACAAACGGTGTCGTCGTAGTTGTCATCGAACAGCGGTCGTTGCTCTCGTCCCACAAAGGCATAGTATTCCTGTCGCTGCCGCTTGGAAAGGCTGCGCACCAGTGCGCCTTCGCTTGAGTGTAGGGCAGCCTTCTCACGCAGCCACCCTGGGGCCCTCTCGCCCCTGCAATCGTCCGAGATTGGTCGATTGATGGAGGATGGGAGACCCTGCCCCTGCTGCCACTGGGTGGTACACACGGCCTTGAAAGCCTGCATAATGTCGCCAAGGCTCCACTGCATGGGCTCCAGCACCTCGATAACGCCGTGAAAATGGTCAGGCATACATACGGAGGCATGCACTGCGACGCGATTGCCATGAGCCAACTGTCGCTCAGGTGTCTGGAGCCATGCTTCCCTGACGGCTTCGCCAAGTGGTGTAAGCATTAGTCTATTGCCCCCCTTTCCTGTTTCGAGTCGCGACAGTAATGGTTCACGTCCGCTCACTACAAGCGTGATGAGATATGTACCACGTCCGTAGTAGTCGTGGCCTGCATTGCGTGGTCGGTATGACGATATTTCCATATTTCTCTGGACAAAATGGTTCCCCCTTGGACCCCTTCCCCTCTTGGGTGCAAAGATACAACAGTGAAACACGTACCAAGTACGTGTTTCACTTAATGATGCCTAAAGCGCAATTCCCGCAACTTGTGGTTGCCCATGAGGCGGCTCTTATCTACATAGCCGCTGACACCGGGGAGGGTGCCTTTGCCGGTATATTGCCAAGCCACAATGTCACGTTCGTCCGCAAGCACGGGTTCTTCATCAGTGTACATGGCTATCATCAGCTTATAGCCGTCCAGTTTTCCCAACAGATACTTGTTGTAGAAGTTGCGATAGGTATAGACCAGCGGTTTTTGATGATAGGCTTCT
>Ga0247608_10003940_pt1 | contig 16960 bp, 10 predicted proteins | sample 176DNAGHGlowgp2_FD_193490 | JGI IMG/M metagenome (GOLD analysis project Ga0247608, IMG submission 193490) | Sheep rumen microbial communities from Palmerston North, Manawatu-Wanganui, New Zealand - 1766 DNA GHGlow gp2 | ecosystem: Host-associated > Mammals > Digestive system > Stomach > Rumen ... | reverse complement strand
TCACCAGGATACCAGTACCCTCCACGAACTTCAAATCCTTGACATTCACCTCGTTCATAATCAGGTCCTTCACTGCCTCAATATGTCGTTTCTGCTCGTCTGACGCAGGAATCATAATCGCCTGCAGCGGCTGACGTACCTTGATATTCACCTTACGACGTAAGGCAAGTACCATAGAGGTGATCTTCTGTGCCATCTCCATACGTGCCTCCAAGTCCTTGTCAATCATCGACTCGTCTGCAACGGGGAATGCGTCCAGATGAACACTGTCTTTCTCACCGCCTAAGTCACGATAAAGTTGGTCGGCATAGAAAGGTGCGAATGGTGCCAGCAGTTTGGAGATAGTCAACAGACAGGTATAGAGCGTGTCGTAGGCAGACCGCTTGTCATCACTCATCTCCTTACCCCAGAAACGTTTACGGTTCAGACGGACATACCAGTTGCTCAGGTCGTCATTGACAAAGGCATCAATGAGTCGACCGGCACGGGTCGGATCATAGTTCTCCAACTCTGCCGTCACTTTCTGAATCAAGGTGTTCAGTGACGACAGTATCCATCGGTCGATCTCTGGTCTTGACTGTTGCTGTGTCACAGCAACAGACGGAACAAAGCCATCCACATTGGCATACAACGCGAAGAAGGAATAGGTGTTATAAAGGGTTCCGAAGAACTTACGACGTATCTCATCCACACCCTCTGGGTCAAACTTCAGGTTGTCCCAAGGCTCCGAGTTCGTCATCATATACAGACGTACGGCATCAGAACCGTATTTCTCAATCATCTCAAACGGGTTCACCACATTACCGACATGCTTGGACATCTTATTACCCTTGGCATCCAGTACAAGACCGGAGGAAATGACATTCTTAAAGGCAACAGAGTCGAAAATCATCGTGGCGATAGCATGCAGCGTAAAGAACCATCCACGGGTCTGGTCCACACCCTCATTGATGAAGTCTGCGGGGAATGCCTTATTCTGGTCGATGGCATCACGATTCTCAAAGGGATAGTGAATCTGTGCGTATGGCATAGAGCCAGAGTCAAACCACACGTCAATCAGGTCGCTCTCACGTTTCATTCTCTTACCTGTTGGAGACACAAGGAAGATATAGTCGACGTAGGGGCGGTGAAGATCTATCTTATCATAGTTCTCCTGTGACATGTCACCAGGAACAAAACCTTTCTCCTTCAGTGGGTTTGACGACATAACACCAGCCTTCACTGCCTTCTCTATCTCGTTGTAGAGTTCCTCCACACTACCGATACAGATTTCCTCGCCATCCTCTGAGCGCCAGATGGGAAGCGGTGTTCCCCAGAAACGGCTACGTGACAGGTTCCAGTCATTCAGGTTGTCGAGCCAGTTACCGAAACGACCTGTACCTGTTGACTCTGGCTGCCAGTTGATGGTCTTGTTCAACTCACTCATGCGCTCTTTCTTTGCTGTACTCTTGATAAACCACGAATCCAACGGATAGTAAAGCACGGGTTTGTCTGTACGCCAACAATGCGGATAGTTATGCACATGCTTCTCAATCTTAAACACTTTGTTCTGAGCCTTCAAGTCCATGCATATAGAGATATCCAGTGTCTCGTCCTTGTCGGTCAGTGTCTCATCATAGGCATTCTTCACGTAACGTCCTGCGAACTTGTTCCATTCCTCGACATTCACATAATTCTTCACGAAGTCGGCATCAAGGTCATCTACGACGAAATACTTACCTTGCAGGTCCACAACAGGACGCTCTGCCCCTTTCTTGTCTATCAGCACGATAGGACAGATTCCTGCTTTCTTTGCCACAAAGGCATCATCAGCACCGAAGTTAGGAGCGATATGCACGATACCGGCACCGTCGTCGGTCGTCACATAGTCACCGGGTATCACCTTGAAGGCGTCACCCATCGGCTTGATGGCAGGCATCAACTGCTCATACTCCATACCGACGAGGTCCGTACCTTTGTAATGTCCGACGATCTTCCAAGGAATCACCTTGTCACCTGCCTGATAGGCATTCAGATCACCATCCTTACCCTCTTCCTTGAAATAGGCGTTCAGACGTGCCTCTGCCATCACGATGGTGATAGGCTCTGCGGTATAGGGGTTGAAGGTCTGTACGGCGACATAGTCGATTTTCGGACCAACACAGAGTGCAGAGTTAGCGGCAAGAGTCCACGGTGTCGTCGTCCATGCGAGGAAATAAGGGGTTCCCCACTCGGTCATCTCGGGTTTCGGATTCTTCATCTTAAACTGTGCCGTACAGGTGGTGTCCTTCACATCTCGGTAGCAACCGGGCTGGTTTAACTCATGTGATGACAGACCAGTACCTGCGGCTGGAGAATACGGCTGAATGGTATAGCCTTTATAGAGCAGTCCTTTCTGGTAGAACTGCTTCAACAACCACCAAAGGGTCTCGATATACTTGTTGTCATAAGTGATATAAGGATGGTCAAGGTCGACGAAATAGCCCATCTTCTCAGTCAGTTCACGCCATTCGGCAGTGTACATCATCACATTCTCCCGACACTTGAGGTTATAATCCTCTGTAGAGATATAGCGCGCTGACTCCTTATTGTCGATATCAGCCTTGGTAATACCGAGTTCCTTCTCCACACCTAACTCGACAGGCAGTCCATGGGTGTCCCAACCAGCCTTGCGGTGTACCTGGTAGCCACGCATGGTCTTATAACGGTTGAAAGTGTCCTTGATAGAACGTGCCAGCACATGGTGAATACCTGGATGACCGTTTGCAGAGGGAGGTCCCTCAAAGAACACAAACTGAGGACAACCCTCACGCTCCTCTATAGAGCGAAGGAACACATTCTTCTCCTTCCATATCTGCAGGATGTCATTGTTTACCTGCGTCAAGTTCAAACCGCCATGCTCGGCGAATCTCTTTCCCATAAATTATTGTCTGTTTTTTACGCTTTGCTTAAATGAACGTGCAAAGATACAAATAAAAAATGAAATAACAAACAACTTTAATCATATTTATATTTACACACCAGTTCAAGATAATTCCGCTTTTCCTGCACCCACTGCTGATTATCAGTTGGTTACGTGTCATTTTCCTGCACTTAATCCTGCACCTAAGGTTGCATTGCCTCATCATAATCGGGAATAGCAATGCCTCGGATGCAGGATAGACATGGTTTGCATAAAGTATGCGTATTCTTGGTACATGGTATACAAATGCCCAGTATGGGGCATCCGAAGTACCGGAACAGACTGTCCGAGGCACCCGGACTAACAATACCTAAAACTCAGACAAGTTTTGGGACAAAAGACAGCACTTCTGTCGTGGTATCTGATACCTGAAAACGGTGGTCGGTACGGATGCCAACGAGCCAAACAACCTGATGATCCGCATCTGTCACCACCAACTGACGGCGCTTCTCAAATAACGTCATCTTACGGTCAGTCATCAAATCACTCAATAGTTTTCGCCCCTCCATACCGAATGGCTGCATCACATCACCTTCCTCCACTCGTCTGACAGTCAAAGGAAAGCGCACCTTAGAAGCATCTACCGTAGCGATGGCTGCATCTTTCGATATCCAGGCTGGCTCTTTCTTCACCGAGAGTCTCATCTGGTGGTCCAGCACGTAGGTTCCCTCTTCTGGAATCAATAACGGTTTCATCGGTTTTAACGAGGGTTCAACGAGTAGTCTACCACGGTCGACCAACAAGTCATAACCCGCAGGAGAAGAGAAAACACGACCCGTCTCTGCCTCCATGATCTGCCTTACTTGTGCGCCGTTGAATCCGTATTGTTTTGCCCATTGATAGACAATATATTCACTTGAACCAAATTTCTTTAACTCATTTAGTTCTAACTCTTTAACATCATCAAACAGATTACTAACCGCATCTAATACCTGTTGTGCTTCTAACAGATTTTCCGCTGTCCGCTGTATATTCTCCGACACTGCAGGATTCAGTTCTTGCAATAATGGTAACACCTTCAAGCGGATTACATTACGCTGCACGTCAGCCTCCAGATTGGTAGAGTCGGTCACATATTCCTGCCCCTTCGTTCTCAGATACGCTTCTATCTCTTTTCTTGAGAGACACAATAGCGGACGGAGGATATTGCCGTTCTTGGGCTGAATACCCGTCAGACCTCGCAAACCTGTTCCACGGACCAGATTCAGCAATACCGTCTCTACCGCATCGTCACGATGGTGAGCCACGCAGACACCAGCAGCCCCGATATCATTTCTTAGTTGCTCGAAATAGCGATATCTGAGTTCACGGGCTGCCATTTCAACGCTAACCTTATGTGTTTCGGCATACATCAACGTATCGAAATGGACGCGATGGAATGGGATGTTTTTCTGTTGGCAGAGACTCTCACAAAACCGTTCATCCCTGTCAGACTCCTCCCCACGAAGATGGAAATTACAATGGATCGCATGCGTTTGATACCCCATTTCATCGAGTAGCAACAACAAAGAAACGCTATCAGCACCACCGCTTAATGCAACAAGATATAACTCGTTAGTATCAAGCAGTTTATACTTCTTAATGTAATCTCTTACTTTACTCAACATAGAGCACTAATCCTTTTAGATATTCCCCTTCAGGATGATAGATATTAATGGGATGGTCGGCAGGCTGATGCAACTGGTGCAGGATGCGGACCTTGCGCTTGGCAAGTGCAGCCGCAGTAAATACCGCATTGCGGAAATGATCCTTCGTCACCACCTGTGAACAAGAGAACGTAAAGAGGATGCCCCCCTTCTCAATTTTCTCAAAAGCCTTCTGATTCAGCCTGGTATAACCTTTCAAAGCATTATGCAAGGCACCACGGTGCTTGGCAAATGCTGGTGGATCAAGGATGATGAGGTTATAGGACACGGAAGGCTGTTGGCTGTCAGTGGTTGGTTTACCGATTCCCTCCAAGAACTTAAAGGCATCCTCACAATAGGCTTCATGGCGGGCATCACCCGGGAAATTCAATGAGACATTTTCCTTGGTAAGTGCGATTGCCTTTCCTGAACTATCGACAGAGTGTACCAACTCAGCACCGCCTCGCATGGCATAAAACGAGAAACCACCTGTATAGCAGAACATGTTCAGCACACGTTTTCCTTTGGCATACTGCTCCAGCAACGAACGGTTTTCGCGCTGGTCGACAAAGAAACCTGTCTTCTGTCCCCTGAGCCAGTCGACACGGAACTTCAGTCCGTTCTCCAAGGCGATATTATCATCACTGCCGCCATAGAGGAAACCGTTCATGTCCTCCTCCGTCATAAAGGGGAGTGTGGTCTCACTCTTATAATAAATATGAGCGATACGGGCATCCATCACCTCAACGAGGACCTTCGCTATCTCCTTGCGCATCAGATGCATACCGATGGAATGGGCTTGCATCACGGCTGTCTTCCCATAGACATCAATAATCAAACCAGGAAGATGGTCGCCCTCGCCATGCACTAAGCGATAGGTGTTGTTCCGAAGGTTGTCGGCGATACCGATATCAAGACGCATCTGTAATGCCGACCGCAAGCGGGAATACCAGAACTCACGGTCGATCTCGACATCAGAGAAGGTCAGGACACGAACGGCAATAGAACCTTGCTGATAATGTCCGACTGCGATGAAATCGCCCTCAAAAGTGACAACACGCACTAACTCACCTTCCTGAATGCCCTCCTCCATGTGTTGGATAGCACCAGAGAAGACCCAAGGATGGAAACGACGAAGGCTTTCATCCTTTCCCTTCCGTAACTGTATCTTTTTGTACTTCATGCTCTACTTTTATCAGTTCATAATCTCCTGTCTGCTCTAAACGCATCAACTCCTCATAAAGCAAAATACAAGTCCATGCGTCAGTTGACGCATAAATCTTCTGTTTGTCACTCAACACATCTGCCTCCCAGTTAGAGAGTTGGTCACGCTTACTGATGCGCTGCCCGAAGAAATTGGCAAAGAGTTTCTGCAGGCTCATATCCTCAACGCCGATCTCCTTGACTTTATCCTGCAGGTCAATGAAATTTCCCCGATTGAAATCGCCCCGCTTTGACAGCATCATCAGATCGTCATGCAACGACAAGCCTATCTTAGGGACCTTGGTGTCCTCCAGGAGTCTCTTAACGGCTGTCGTCATACCTATCAGGTTCAAGCGGAATAAGAAACAGACATCATGTGTGGCAACTTGCAGTAGTGCCACTTGGTTGACCCTCCCTTTCTTAAATGAAGGGCGTGTCTCCGTATCTATGCCGATGATGTTTTGTGTGAGCAGGAATTCGACGGCTTTCTCCGCCTCCTTCGCAGTGACAACGACTACGATCCTTCCTTCGAAGATGATCCTTGGCAGGGTGCCGATTTTCGTCTTATCGTATTTGCTATATAGAATCTTTTTCATCAAACTTTTGTTTACAAGGTGCAAAGATACGATAAAATACAAAAAAAAAGACGATTTTATGGCGATTTCTGAGTTTTTTCAATTACTTTTGCACATTATTTAAAAGAAAACTATGGCAAAGAAAAAGAAAACAACCACTGCGACCTCTTTCAAAGAGGCATTAGGCATTGACAAGATATTCCACAACGAGCGCCTGAATTTCTGTCTGGGTTTCCTTTTGTTGTTTGTGGCAGGTTACCTGATATGGGCATTCATCTCCTATTTCACGACAGGTGCCGCAGACCAGAGCATGATAGAGACACCCAAGGACGGGGAGGTGCTCAACCAAAACGGTGAGTTCCAGAATTCCTGTGGCTCATTAGGAGCCTATAGTTCCTGGTATTTTATCAAGCGTTGCTTTGGATTACCCGCTTTCCTCATTCCTCTTTTCATCCTGTTAATCTCAGTCAATTTGATGAGAGCGTATAAGGTCAACTTAATCAAATGGTTCATGGGACTGGCACTCATCATGATATGGACCTCTGTGACATTTGCCAAATTCCTGACACCGTTCTTCATCGACTCCCATTTCAACCCCGGTGGCGATCACGGTTTAGCCATCTGTGATCTATTAGAGGGGTTGGTAGGAGCACCCGGGCTTACCTTCTTATTGGGAGTTATTGCCATTGCGTTCCTTATATACCTGAGTGCTGAGACCATCATTATCATCCGTAAGATATTCAATCCGTTGCACTATCTGAAAAAGATACCGATGGAAATAAATATCGGTAAGGGTGACTCGGACGACAAGCAGCCTATAGAGACCTTAGAGGACCCGACGGTATTTGACGATCCCGAAGAACAGACCGTTGAATTCGAACAGGAGGAAGCACAGGTGCGAGAACCCTTATCTGTGTACGACAAGCAAGAACCTGTTGTGGCAGATAATGTCATTCCTGTGAAAGACACCACTGGTGTGGAGATGACTGTTGAGACTGGTGAGAAGGAGGAGACAGCAAGCGGTAAGGACCTCGTGGGCGAGTATGGCGACATCACGACTCCATACGATCCCAAGCGTGACCTGGAGAACTACCGCTACCCGACCCTCGACTTATTGAAGAAATACGATGACGACGGTAAACCGTATATTGACATGACAGAGCAGACGGCAAACAAGAACCGTATTGTGGACGTGCTGCGTAACTTCGGGGTGGAGATTAGTAGTATCAAGGCTACCGTCGGTCCTACCATCACCCTTTACGAGATTACTCCTGCTCCTGGTGTGCGTATCTCTCGTATCCGTAACTTGGAGGACGATATCGCCCTGAGTCTTTCTGCCTTGGGAATCCGTATCATTGCTCCTATCCCCGGAAAGGGAACGATTGGTATTGAGGTACCGAATGCGAAACCCAGCATTGTCTCGATGGAATCGATTCTTAACTCAAAGAAATTCCAGGAGACGACGATGGACCTGCCATGTGCGGTAGGTAAGACGATTACCAACGAGGTCTTCATGTTCGATCTTGCCAAAGCCCCTCACCTGCTGGTGGCTGGTGCCACTGGTCAGGGTAAGTCTGTCGGCTTGAACGCCATCATCACCTCTTTATTATATAAGAAGCATCCCGCCGAGTTGAAGATAGTGCTCGTCGATCCGAAGAAGGTGGAGTTCAGCGTCTACTCAAGTATTGAGAAACACTTCCTTGCCAAAATCCCTGATGACGACGCGGAGCCTATCATCACCGATGTCAAGAAGGTGGTCAACACCCTGAACTCACTGTGTAAGGAGATGGATACCCGTTACGACCTGTTGAAGATAGCGCAGGCACGTAATATCAAGGAATACAATAAGAAGTTCATCAACCGCCAGTTGAATCCGGAGAAAGGACATAAGTTCATGCCTTATATCGTGGTGGTGATCGATGAGTTCGGTGACTTGATCATGACTGCCGGTAAGGAGGTGGAACTGCCTATCGCCCGTATCGCCCAGTTGGCACGTGCCGTGGGCATCCACATGATCATCGCCACCCAGCGTCCTACCACGAATATCATCACCGGAACTATCAAGGCGAACTTCCCGAGTCGTATTGCCTTCCGTGTGGGTGCCATGATCGACTCCCGTACCATTCTCGACCGTCCGGGAGCCCAGCAGTTGATAGGACGCGGTGACCTGCTCTATCTCAACGGTGGTGAACCCGTCCGTGTGCAGTGTGCCTTTGTCGACACACCAGAGGTGGAGCGCATCAACCAGTTTATCTCCCAGCAGCAGGGCTATCTCTCTGCCTTCGAGTTGCCTGAGCCTGACATGCCTGATGACGAGATGGGTGAGGCTGCCGATGTGGACATGCAGCACCTTGACCCGATGTTTGAGGATGCAGCCCGTCTGATTGTGATTAACCAGAGCGGTTCGACGAGTCTGATACAGCGTAAGTTCGCGATTGGCTACAACCGTGCCGGTCGTCTGATGGACCAGTTGGAGAAGGCTGGTGTGGTAGGTGCCGCTCATGGTTCCAAACCACGTGAAGTACTGATACAAGATGAGACGAGTCTTGATAATTTACTTAGTCAATGGAGAAGATAAAGATCACTTTGATGATGCTGCTCTTTGCGTTGGCATCATACGGACAGACCGCCAAGTCGGTCCTTGACAAGACAGCGAGTGTCGTTGCTCATAAGAGTGGCGTACAGGCTTCTTTTAGTATCAACAGTAAGCAATATGGTAGTACGAGTGGTACGATATACATCAAGGGACGCAAGTTCCATACCACCACCAACGAGGCTATCGTCTGGTTTGACGGTAAGACACAATGGACGTATGTCAAACAGAACGACGAGGTGAATGTCAATAATCCCCCTGCCGCCGACTTGCAGGCGATTAATCCCTATAACTTTATTTATATGTACAAGCAGGGATATACCGCTACAATGACTACCAGTGGGAATAGTCACGTTGTCACCCTGAAAGGGAAAGGCAAGAGTATCTCTGAGTTGGTGATTACTATCAACAAGCAGACCTACGTCCCTTCCCAGATCCGTATGCTGCAGAACAAGCAATGGACTACGATCACCGTGTCTAACTTCAAGAAGGCGAAACTGTCCGACGGTATGTTCCGTTTCAGCCCCAAGTCCTACCCTAACGCAGAAATCATAGATTTGAGATAACATGAATAAACTTCAACTATTCCGTTTGCTTCGGAAGAATAACAAGTTAAGCGAGAAACGTAATGTGATGTTTGAGGCTAACCAGTATGGTAAGTTCTTTGCCTATCTGGGATTAGCCTTCTTCTTAGTTTACTTCCTTGCCATCGGCACCTTCTTAGGATGGGTGGCGGCGAAAGAGGATGAATACCAGATGTTGTTTTTCATCCTTCCCTTTGTGCTGCTACTCGACTTCTTCGGGCGTTTCATGGCACAACAGACTCCCGTCATGCTTGTCAAGCCTTATCTGCTGATGCCTATCAGTAAATACACGGCTGTCGACTGTTTCTTAGTATCACAACTCTTCGACATCAGCAACCTGTTATGGATGGCGCTGTTCCTGCCTTATACCTTCATCTGTGTCTGTGGCAGCATGACACTTCTACAAGGACTCGGTATGTTGCTGTTACTTCATCTGATGATACTGACCAACAGCCAATGGTATTTGCTGGTGCGCACACTGGTGAACCGCAGTATGTTCTGGTGGGCTTTACCTATTGTCTTCTATGGCTCTTTCACACTACCCTTCTTCCTGTTGCCCGACAAGTCAGCCGACAAACTCTTCGACCAGGTATTCGATTTCTTAGGGGAGTACGCTTTCTCATGGTATGCTTTCGCCCTCTTTGCCGTCCTCTTTGTCGTTCTGTTCCTTATCAACCGCACTTTGCAGATGCACTTGATATATGACGAGATATCCAAACATGAGAAGACCAAGTTGAAGCACGTCTCCGAGTTCACGGCACTCAACCGTTTCGGTCAGATCGGTGAATACCTCAAACTGGAGATCAAGAGTACGATGCGCAACAAGGCTATCCGCACCCGTTTCATCCAGGGTGTCGTCATCATCACTATACTCTCCTTGATGATCGCCTATACTGATGCCTATACGGGAGGCTTTGCCCGTAATATGTGGTGCCTGTACTGCTTTGTGTTCTTCGGTGCCGTGAATCTCGTCAAGGTGATGGGACCCGAAGGCAACTATATCGACCTGCTGATGGTGCATGAGGAGAACATCCTGACACTGCTGCGTGCCAAGTATTATTTCTACTGCGCCATCGTCCTGTTGCCTTTCCTGTTGCTATTACCTCCTATCATCTCCGGCAAGTTCTCCCTACTGATGGTTCTCGCCTACCTGCTGATTACCACAGGACCGGAATACTTTCTGCTCTTCCAACTGGCGGTCTATAACAAGCAGACACTACCCTTAAATGACAAGATCACAGGTAAGAACCAGTTTGAGAACAAACTCCAACTGATCATCGAACTCATTGTATTCTTCGTGCCTGTAGTCCTTGTCCTTATCCTTCAGGCGCTCTTCAATGATACTGTCGCCTTCAGTGTGATGATCGTCATCGGACTCGCCTTCACCCTTGCCACACCGTATTGGATGCGCAATATCTATCAACGGATGATGCGCCACCGTTATGAGAACCTCGATGGATTCCATTCCACAAGATAAAACAAGTAACAGATATGTATTTCACAGGTATCATTATTGCCATCTGCACATTCCTGACCATCGGGATATGGCACCCTATCGTGATTAAGACGGAATATCACTGGGGCACCCGTCCTTGGGTCGTCTATCTAATCATCGGTATCGCCTGCATCCTGGCTGCCCTATTCATTGAGAACCCAATTGTGTCCGCCGTCATTGGCGTGTTCGGTGCCTCCGCGCTTTGGGGCATCGGTGAGTTGTTCTCTCAGAAGAAGCGCGTACAGAAGGGATGGTTCCCCATGAACCCCAAGCGTCGTGACGAATATCCCCCTATCGACAAGAACGAGACACTCTGCCCTGTACATCACGGCAAGAGTATCTATGCCGTAGAAGACAACGATGAAGACCCTGCTGATACAAGTCGGTAAAACCGTCAATAAACACTTTATTGCCGGCATTAATGACTATGTGGAACGCATCAATCATTACATGCCCTTTGAAGTTGTTACTATTCCTGAACTCAAGAATACCAAGAGTCTGACGGAGGAACAACAGAAACAGGCAGAGGGAGAACTCATCCTCAAACAGTTACAGCCCTCCGACACCGTGGTCCTCTTGGACGAGCATGGCAAGGAATACCGTAGTGTGGAGTTCGCCCGTTGGCTGGAACAGAAACGCAACACGGCACGACGACTGATCTTCATCATCGGCGGTCCTTACGGTTTCTCCAAGGAGGTCTATGCCAGAGCCAACGAACAAGTCAGTTTATCCAAGATGACCTTCAGTCATCAGATGATACGTCTCACCTTTGCCGAACAGGTCTACCGAGCCTGTACGATTATTAAAGGCGAGCCTTATCACCACGAGTAATCAGAACAAACTACCTATCTGGTAGACGGCGGCACTGACGATCCACGCCAACACAGTGGTATAGAGTGCTGCAAAGATTGCCCATTTCCATGAGCCGCTCTCATGTTTGATGGCTACAATAGTAGCGATACATGGGAAGTATATCAATACAAAGAGCAGGAAACTATAGGCAACCAACGGTGTGAAGTTGTAGACACCATCCCCATAGAGCACCCCAATGGTAGATGCTACGATCTCCTTTGCTCCTACGCCGGCAAGCAGACTGATATCCAGTCGCCAGTCGAAGCCCTGGGCATAGAACAAAGGTTCTATCAACTTACCCAGCATACCGATGAAACTCTCCTCCAACGAGGGAGCGACACCCATCGTCCCGAAATAGCCTAATGCCCATACGATGATACTTGCCACAAGGATGATACCACCCATCTTCTTTAGATACTGCTTACCCTTCTCCCAGGTATGACGGAAGATCGCCTTCGCCGTCGGGAAACGGTATGGTGGCAACTCCATCACAAACGGAGTGTCCTCCCCCTTGATGACCCAAGTGCTTAACACACGTGCCATCACCACAGACAGGATGATACCCACCACATACAGGGATATCATCACCAGTCCCTGATACTTGACGGCGAAGAAGGCACCTGTGATCATAATATAGATAGGTAAGCGCGCGGAGCACGACATCATAGGCAACACCAGCATGGTGATCAGTCGTGAGCGACGGCTCTCTATCGTACGGGTAGCCATCACGGCAGGCACATTACAACCGAAGCCCATGATCAGGGGGATGAACGATTTACCATGCAGTCCCATACCATGCATCAACTTATCCATGATAAAGGCAGCACGTGCCATATAGCCGGAGTCCTCCATGAAGGAGATAAAGGTATAGAGTATCAATATCTGTGGCAGGAACACGATGACGGCACCCACACCACCGATACATCCATCCACCAGCATCGCTTTCAGCGGACCGTCAGCCAGATGATTACCCACAAAGTCACCCAGCCACTCGACACCCATCTCTATCCAGTCCATCGGATATTGTCCTAAGGCAAAGGTCACCTCGAACATCAAGAAGAGCAACAGAAGGAAGATGGGGAATCCCAGCCATTTACTTGTTATCAGCGCATCCAGTTTATGGGTCACCTTATAGGTGTCATCCTTATGTCCCATCTCATAGCCAGCCTCCTGCAAGGCACCACGTATAAAGCCGTATTTGGCATCCATGATAGCCGTCTCCGTATCGTCACCCGTCTCCTCTTTCACACGATGTGCCGCCAGGTCACGCGCCCAGATAATCTGTTGTGCCTCAGGTAATACCCGAATCACCTCCTCCACTTTCTTGTCGTTCTCCAGCAGTTTGATGGCGAGCCAACGGGTAGAATAGCGCAGACGGAGCAAGTCATTACCCTTCAGGAATTGCTGGATATGACTAATACCGTCCTCTATCTCATGCCCATGACTGATATGGATATGACGATAGTACTGGTCGTGACCCTCCCTGTTCTCGAAGATATGGATCACTTCGTGCATCAACTCGTCGAGGCCCCAACCGGTCTTGAAAGAGGTGGGCACCATCGGCATACCCAACAGGGTACTCAAGGTATCGATATTCAGGTGGTCACCACGTTGCTCCAACTCGTCATACATATTCAGTGCCACCACCACACGCAGGTGCATGTCCATCAACTGGGTGGTGAGATACAGGTTACGCTCTAGATTCGAGGAGTCGATGACATTGATGATCACATCAGGAGTGTCCTCCACCAGTTGCTTGCGCACATACAGTTCTTCCGGGGAATAGGCAGACAACGAGTAAGTTCCGGGCAGGTCGACCAGTTTGATGCGATAGCCCTCAAAGTCGGCATACCCCTCTTTGGCATCTACCGTCACACCCGAATAGTTTCCTACTCGCTCATGGGCACCTGACGCGAAATTAAACAAAGAGGTCTTACCACAGTTCGGATTACCCACCAGAGCGACGTTAATCACCTCGCTCTCCTCGTTGGAATGGAGCGTGAAAGTCTCCACCATCGTTTTCGGTTGTCCGGAATGGTTGTCTTTGGCGGGGGGCGGCACCACCTCTATCATGTCCGCCTCCTGACGACGCAGACTGACCTCATAACCCATCACCTTATACTTCACAGGGTCTTGCAGTGGTGCGTTCAACAGCACTTCCACTTCTTTACCTCTGATAAAGCCCATCTCGATGATGCGCTTACGGAATCCGCCGTGTCCTTGTACCTTGACAATGACACCATGCTCGCCAGTCTTTAAGTCTGATAATCTCATCGTCTGTCAGATATTTCGTGCAAAGGTACGAAATATTCTTCTATTTTTCAACAGTTCCTACCTAAATACCTAAAAATGAGGATGGCGACCACTCAGTATATCGTGAACAATATCTTGTCCATCTGTGTCTCATTGATTGACACCACATGGTCAGTGACATAGCGATACAGTCCTGCTTTATTAGTGACTACCAGATGGTAGAGTTGTCCTACTTTGGCATCCGTACAGAACACGGTAGCGGCATTGCCCCCACTCATCGGCAGATACTCGTGGAAACTGCCCGAGGCTACTGTCTCGAACATATCGCTATCGTCAGCCACGGCACGACCATAGATGGTCTCTTCCGTATAGTAGTAGCCGTTATTGTGGGGTGTCTGTCCCGTAAACTGTTTCATGCGAGTAGTGGCAATATAGCACTCACCGGCACCGAAGGCAACGATACGCTGCAGTTTATGCCACAGTGCCACTGCCAGGGGTTGCTCCGACTGGAAGGCAGCAGCCACCTCGTCGGCTCGTTGCGCGTCGTTTTCCCGTATTTCCGCTATCAGTTCAGTGCGGTGTGTCGTGATGTATTCGAACATTTCAACCACCCGTCGGGTGTCGCGAGCCACGATCTGGTCTATCTCACGATCCAGCAGTGCATAGCGGCATATCGTATGCATCTCCTCACGTGGATCAGTCTTGAAGAACAGGTCGTCTGGCATTGAGAATTCAGCACGGTTCTTGCCACGAGCATAATGGTAATACCACATATACTTCTTCACCATCTGACTCTCCAGTGTCTCTACCGTACAACCGTCATTGGTCTGTTTGTTACGAGGACCCACAATGGCTACCAACAGGTTATGGTGTCCCTTCAATGTGGTGGCGAAACTCTCCATGTAGGGTTGCAGATGAATATCGTTACAGGGGAAACGTCTCCCTTTTTGGTTGACCAGATACTGTCGCATGGGTGCCGTGGTTAATATTCCGCTCTCACCGATATTCGTCTGCAGGTCGATGAGTCGCTTGTAGTTCTCATAGTCGGTCAGAGGCACCAGTCGCTGATAGTCCGCCAGTTTCTCCACCTGGTCAAAATGGTAGTGCTGTCCGTAGTCCGTCTCCGCGTTGTTACGCAGTATCTCCATCATGTCCGACCATCCGTTCATGGCGTCTTTCAGTGTCGGACTGTCCATCGGGTTCTCGGGATTCCCAAGCACTTCCTGAGGCAGGTGGTAACTCAGGTAGCACTCTTCAGGGGAGTGCAGTTTCGACGGTGTCATCTTGCGCAACTGCTTGAGGTAAGGCTGTACCATGTCACTCAGTGTGCGCCGCTGCTCCACCGTCAGGTCAGATGCCAGGTAGTATTGTGTCAGCAGCGAGAACATCGTCTGCGCCGTATCATTCACGTCAACCCCCAGTGCCGTCAGGTCATCGATGATGAGTGTTGCCGACTTGAAGCACTCCAGCAAGTCCTCCATCGGTTTCTTCTTATCCTGTATGATAGAGCCGCTATTGATAAAATAATGATAGCCGATGAACTGAGGCAGGTAGCACACCCTGTCGGCTTTCATGAGACACATGCCCGTATGCCACACATCCTCTACCCAGAGCACGTCCTTCGAGAACAGGAGATTATTCTTGCGGATAAACTCCACGTCAAACAGGCGTGAGGTAGAGAAAGGCCACAGTCCACTGAACATCTTATCCTGCTGAAACTGGTCACGGTCCAAGACGATGCGCCACTCCGTCTGGTTCCACATCACCTTTTCCGTATGCGGATGCAGTGTCTCCTTCTCCAACTCATACTCCCGTCGGAAAGTCACCACCTGCACTCCGGTCTCAACCATCTCGCGCCTTGCCACCTCCAGACAGTCGGGTGTATAACTATCGTCGCCGTCAAGAAATCCCAGGTAGGGCGCCGTCACAAACTGTATGCCATGGTTACGCGGTGTTGCCGGTGTATGCATACCGTCGTTCAGTTCCTTGATGAGGACGTTATGGTCGTTCTTGAACATCTCCGTCAGCAACGGCAGGTATTTCGGTTCACAATTATGCACCACGATGATCCACTCCACGTTCTCGAACCCTATTGTCTGCCAACGCATCGACTCGGCGCATTTCTCAAACATACCCATATCCACATTATGGAAGGGCGTAACAACTGATACTTTATACATAGTTACCTTATTCTAAATTCTAACGATTCATTTCATTCCAAGTAATATCTGTACGATACGCTCCGCCGACCTGCCGTCCCAACGGTCGGGCAAATTACCTGTCTTCCACGCGCCTGCCACCAGACGACGCATGGCATCACGCAGTTTCCCGGCATCCTCACCTACCAACTCGTTCGTCCCCTGTTTCACAGTCTCAATATGCTCCGTGTAACTATTCAGGGTGATACAAGGCACATGGTGGAAGGTAGCCTCCTCGGCGACATTACCAGAGTCGGTGATGATACCCTTGGCATGGGATGTCAGGTAGCCGAACTCCAGGTATGGGAGGGAGTGGAGAGTTGAAAGTTGAGAGTTGAGAGTCGAGAGTTGAGCGGTGACGGAAGGGCGCAGAGGGGCGATGACTGGGATGTCGCCTGCCTCCTCCATGATGGCATCGAGCATTCGTTGCAGGTTCTCCTTGTCGGCGAGCAGTGCCTTGCGGTTGATGGTGAAGACAAGATACTCACCGTCCCCGATACCCTCCAGGCACGCTGGACGCTGCCAGCGGTCATGGTTGTAGCGCAACGAGTCCATCAGGATATTGCCCACCATATATATCTTGTGCATCTCAGCACCCTCACGTGTCGCAATACTGTTTGAACTGGTGCCTGCCGTAAACA
>Ga0247608_10003939_pt1 | contig 16967 bp, 9 predicted proteins | sample 176DNAGHGlowgp2_FD_193490 | JGI IMG/M metagenome (GOLD analysis project Ga0247608, IMG submission 193490) | Sheep rumen microbial communities from Palmerston North, Manawatu-Wanganui, New Zealand - 1766 DNA GHGlow gp2 | ecosystem: Host-associated > Mammals > Digestive system > Stomach > Rumen ... | reverse complement strand
GCCCGGTGCCGGTCGCCGGGAGCGAGCACGTCGTCGACGTGGACTGCGTCATCGTCGCGATCGGCAACGCGTCGAACCCGCTCATTCCGCAGACGACGTCCGAAATCGAAGTCGACAGGAAGGGCCACATCGTCGTGGACGCGAACCACGAGACGACGATGCGCAACGTCTTCGCCGGCGGCGACATCGTGCTCGGCGCGGCGACGGTGATCCTCGCGATGGGCGAAGGCCGCGCCGCGGCCCGGGCTTGCAACGCGCGCCTCGCGGGAACGCTCTGAGATCGTGCCCGCGGGGACCGCGGGCGCTACCGCTCGCGGCGGATGTGCGCGCCGAGGGCCTGGAGGTTCGTCTCGATCGCCTCGTAGCCGCGGTCGATGCTCTCCGCGTTGTCGATGACGGTCGTGCCCTTGGCGCAGAGCCCCGCGACGATCATCGCCATGCCGGCGCGGATGTCGGGCGACATCAGGTGCGAGCCGCGCAGCGGGCTGAAGCCCTTCACGACGACGCGGTGCGGGTCGCAGTGCACGATCTGCGCGCCCATGCCGATGAGGCCGTCGACGAAGTAGAGGCGGCTCTCGAACATCTTCTCGAAGAAGAGGATGAGCCCCTCGCTCTGCGTCGCGAGGACGATGAGGACCGAGAGCAGGTCCGAGGGGATCGCGGGCCAGATGCCGTCCTCGAGCTTGGGGATCGCGCCGAAGAGGTCGCTCGCGACCCGGAGCCCGCCGACGCCGGCGCCGGGGTAGAAGAGCTTGCCGCCCTCGAGCTGCCAGTGGACGCCGAGCCGGTCGAACGGGCGGCGCAGGACGTCGAAGTCCTCGGGGGAGACCGGGTCGATCGTGACGGAGCCGCCCGTCGCGGCGGCGGCGGCGATGTAGCTGCCGCTCTCGATGTAGTCGGGGCCGACGGCGACCGCGGCGCCGTGGAGCGCTTCCACGCCGCGGACGCGGACGCGGTTCGTGCCGATGCCCTCGATGTCGGCGCCCATCGCGGCGAGCATGCGGCAGAGGTCCTGCACGTGCGGCTCGCACGCGACGTTGAAGAACTCCGTCTCGCCCTCCGCGAGCGCGGCGGCCATGAGGAGGTTCTCGGAGGCGGTGACGGACGCCTCGTCGAGGAGGAAGTAGGGGCAGCCGCGGAGGCCGTGCGGGGCGTCGAAGACGTAGGGCGCGCCGGGGCGGATCGAGGCGCCGAGCGCCTGGAGGCCGTCGAAGTGCGTGTCGAGACGGCGGCGGCCGATGACGTCGCCGCCCGGCGGCGGGATCTCGGCGCGGCCGTGGCGCGCGAGGAGCGGGCCGGCGAGGAGGATCGACGTGCGGATCTGCGAGCAGAGGTCCTCGGGGAGGGAGGTGCGCGAGACGGAGCGCGGGTCGATCGTCGCCGTGCGCGCGGGCTCGTCGAGCGAGACGCCGGCGCCGGTGGCGGCGACGAGCTCGAGCATCCGGCGCACGTCGCGGATCATCGGGAGGTTGGAGATCGTCACGGGGCCGTCCGCGAGGAGCGCGGCGGCGATCATCGGGAGGGCGGCGTTCTTGTTGCCGGGCGTGGCGTGGGTTCCGCTGAGCGGATACCCGCCTTCGATCACGAATCGGGACATGGCGGAAAGGGCAGGGGAGGGGCGATCTGACGCCGCCGAGTCTACCACGCCGGTCCCCGCCTGCGCAAGCGGCTTGCGCGCCGGGGCGGTGCGTGCTACAATCGGCCCCGTTCCGCTCACAACAGCGTTCCTCCGCCCTGGCGCGTCCAGGCGGAGGGGGCTTCCCAGACCTCCCGATGAAAAGAATTCTCCCCCTCCTCGCCCTGCTCGCCATCCCCGCCGCCGCCGCGCTGCCCAGGCCGGCGACCGGCGACTTCTACGCCGGCGCCAAGTTCATGGTGTCCGGCTACGCCGCCGGCAAGGCCGCGCTCGCGGACTTCCCGGTCCTCGTCCGGCTTTCCGAGGGCTCCCCGGCCGGGTTCTCCTACGATGACCTCGAGTCCAAGTCCACCGGCGCGGACATCGCGTTTCTCGACATGAGCGGCAACGGCCTGCCGTTCGAGATCGACACGTGGGACCCCGCGGGCACGTCCTTGATCTGGGTCAAGCTTCCCTCGATGCAGAACGGCACCGAGTTCGTGATGTGCTGGGGCTCGGCGACGAGCGGCAAGACCGTCTGCGCCGACAACCCGTTCTCGGGCTACAAGGGCGTCTGGCACATGGAGTCCGCCTCGCCCGCGGACGTCTCCGGCTCCGGAAACGCCGGCACGGCCTCCGGCGCCGCCGCCGTCGCCGACGGCAAGTTCGGCAGCGGGCTCTCCCTGCCGGATTCCGCGAGCTACGTCTCCTGCGGCACGAGCCAGTCCAACGCCGAGCTCAAGGACGGCTTCACGGTCGAGGCGTGGGTGAACTCCTCCAGCTACAGCGGCAACCGCGTCGTCTTCGCGAAGGACGCGTTCATCTCCGTCCGGACGGGGAGCGCCACCCAGCTCCAGGTCACCACGCCGGGCAAGAAGGACCACAACATGTCCGTCGCGACCCTGCCGTCGACCGGAACCTGGTGGCACCTCGCGGCGACGTTCCAGAAGAACACGTCGGAAGGCTGCAAGGTCTACGTGAACGGCGCGCTCGCGGCCCAGACGGACGCCGGCGACATCAACGACCAGACGGGCTCGACCGAGATGTGGTTCGGCAAAAACCAGTGGGGACAGTATTTCCAGGGGCTTCTCGATGAGATCCGCCTCTCGACGGGGATCAAGGACGCGGACCGCATCGCGGCGGAGTACGCGGCGCAGTCGAGCGAGTCGTTCCTCACGGTCGGCGCGGCGGAGACGTTCCGCGAGCGGGAGGAGCCGACCGCCTCGCTCGCCGTCGGGTCCGTGCAGATCTCGAACGCCGTCGCGACGGTGACGGTCTCGAAGCTCGGCGCCGAGGCGACGAGCGCGACGGTGGCCGTGGCGGTGTCCGCGGCGGCCGACTTCGCCTCGACGGCCTGGACGACGTCGTATTCCGTCACGGACGAGGACGAGAGCTCGTTCGTGGTCGAGGGGCTCGACCCCTTCACGACCTACTATGCGCGCGCGGTCGTGAGCAACAACAAGGGCAAGTCCGCCACGACGGCCGCCGTCTCGTTCAAGACGAAGAAGGCCCCGCGCGCGCAAGGCGACAAGATCGTCGAGGGCCTCGAGGACTACGGCGCGCTCACGCTCGTGGACGAGATCGACTGCTCGCTGTCGCTCGCGGAGGATCCGGACCACATGTTCCGCGAGTATCCGTCCGGCTGGTCCAAGGTCGAGGACATCCTCGACGTCCCCACGCGAACGATGGCCCACAAGTCCGACACGTGCTGCTACGTCTCGTGGCGCGTCGGCAAGGGCAAGGGGATCGTCCCGAACGAGCCCTACGTGCTCGTCGTGGACTATCCGGACGAAGCGCCGCGCTCGGTCACGGTCTTCAACTTCGGCAACGCCACGCGCCACGGCTACCACACGGGCTGGACCGCGGGCGACTCGTGGTCGCCGCCCTACGTCACGCAGTCGCTCGAGTCCTGGGCGATTCCGTATTCGGGCGAGACGAAGCAGCTCGTGCAGGTCATGGTGCCGTTCGAGAAGTCCAAGCAATACAACGGCAGCGACAACCGCATCTACATGGATACCGAGGGCTTCGACCTCAACTTCGGCATCATCAAGGCGGGCGAGGCGCCGGACTCGGTGGGCCTGGCGGTCTCCGCGATCCGCCTCTACAAGATCGACAGCTACGACGTCGCCCGCCCGTCGATCCCGTATCCTGCCGAGGGCCTCCCTCGCCGCATCGTCACGAGCCGCGAGGAGATGGGCGACGGCGACGACTTCGCCGGCTTCGCGCACCCGCAGGACTTCTACAAGGGCCGCGCCAAGATGATCCGCCTGCTCGGCATGAACACCTGCTCGAAGGACCTGCTCGAGTTCGGCTACCAGCAGAACTTCCCCGGTAGCTGGCGCTGGGGCTACGCGACGGACTACTGGACGGAGATCGTCGACAACCTCGCCGCGGAGGACATCTACATCCTGCCGTTCTACGAATACCACGGTTCGCGCGGCTCGTCCGCCGCGGTCGGCTACCGCGACGACCTCAAGCCCTGGACGCTCAACTCCGCCAAGGACGCGTCCTGGAAATACCTCTTCTCCAACCAGAGCTACGTCTACAACTGCATGGCGGACCTCACGAACGACGACGCCGTGCGGTGGGACCTCGTGGACCTGTTCAACGTCACGATCAAGAACTACAAGGACAAGGCGAACTTCCTCGGCATGTGGATCCGCAACCGCGGCGGCATGCCGATGGGTTTCAACGACGGCGCGATCGAGCGCTTCAACCAGGAGACCGGGCGCAGCGTCACCCGCGCCCAGATCTACAACAACGGCAACTACGGCGGGACCGAGCTCTACAAGGCCTACCGCACGTGGTGGTATGGCAAGCGCCGCGACCTCTTCCGCAACCTCCAGAGCACGATCAACGGCACGCTCCCCGGCGCGAAGGTCTTCTACTCCAACACGATCGAGGAGCCCGGCGAGTTCTGGGCCAACTGGGGCAACCCGCGCCCGGCGCTCCTCAGCAACGAGGAGGGCTACACCTACCAGGGGAAGAACTTCAACGAGTTCACCGGCAAGAACTGGAGCACCAGCATCGGCGCAGCCGCCGGGGAGTACTGGCCCAAAGCGCTCAACGCCGACTGCCCGACGTGGGGCAACTACGAAGTGCACCACTCCGCGCCGGCGGACGACCCGCACAACTACACGAACCTAAACAACGTCGCGCTCTGCTACCCGTTCAACACCGTGTGGACCGTCGCCGACAAGACCGCCTCCGCGCGCTACCGCAACAAGAGCGGCGACCTGCCGTTCGTCCGCCACTACTCGCTCAACGAGAACGACTTCCGGAACGCGTCCAACCAGGAGATTTGCGGCTACTACACCTGCGACTGGGACCACGCCGGCCGCGCCGTGATGCTCTCCGAGCTCTACGCGATGGCCTACGACGACCCGACGATGCTCGCCTACCTTTTCACGGCGAACCTCGTCCGCAACGACTCGACCTACGTGCGCGAGTTCAACCTCAACTACCTGTCGCTGCCCGCGATGAAGGGCGAGGTCCTCGTCGGCGGCGGCTGGCCGGACACGTTCACCGTCCGCCGCTGGGTCACGGACAAGGGGATCTACTGGGCCGTGATCAACTGCGACTCCAAACCCTGGAGCGGCACGGTGGACTTCCGGACCGAGGCGGAGACGATCTGGTACACGGTTTCCGGCGAAGCGCTTCCGCTCTCCGGCGGTAAGGCGCACCTGGAGCTCGAGCCCTTCCAGATGGTGTGCTTCACCGGCGTCGAGCCCGAGCACGTCCTCGCGCCGACGTTCCGCTACGGCTACGCCTCCGGCGTCGAGGCGCGGGCGGCGACGCTCAACGTCAACCTCGCCGACCTCGGCTACGGCGCCACGTCCGCGACCGTCACATGGACGCTCTCCGGCGGCGCGGCGGCCGAGCCGGCCGGCACGTTCGCGGCCTTCGCGACGCACGGCGCGCAGTCCGCGGACGTCTCCGGCCTCGAAGCCGACACGCTCTACACCGTGACGCTCGTCGCCACGAACGACAAGGGCGAGACCGCCACGACCGAGTTCACCTTCCGCACCGCCGTCTGGCCGTTCGCGTTCGAGACGCCCGTCGCCGAAACCGACGAAGCCGGCACCACCGCCACGGCGTCGGTCCGCCTCACGCGCGCGGACGTCGCGGGTTCGCTCTACCTCGTCGTGGACGGCTCGACGAACCTCGTCTCCGCCGCGCCCGTCGTCGGCACGAAGTATTCCGGGTCGTTCGCCGTCCGCCTCGGCGCGACCAAGCGCTACCGGTTCTACGTCTCGGACGCCGCGGGGCAGTATCCGACCTGGAGCGCGCAAGGCAGCGTCAAGGGCCGCAAGACGGTCGGCTGGATCGACATCGAGCTCGACAAGTCCGACTACGCCGCGTGGCCGTTCGAGTCCGCCGCCGGCGCCGATCCGCTCGACGGCGGAAAGTGGACGAAGGACGGCGGCCCGGCCAACATCTCCCAATACGCGACGGACGGCGGCAACAAGCGGATCGACCTGGCGACCGAGGCGGACGGAGGCGTCGCCTACGAGGCGCACGAGGCGTCCGTCGCGGGCAAGAAGGTCCGGCTCCAGGGCCGCGCGCAGCTCGCCGCCGAATACGGCGCGCCCGACCCGATCTCGCCCGCGCCGCTCGCCGCGCTCGCGCTCGGCAAGGAAGGCACCGTGCAGACGCTCTACGGCTACGCCGCCGCCGGCTGGGTGCCGTTCCCCGGCTACCGCGTGCCGTCCGACGGCTGGATCGACTGGACCGCCGACATCGACTTCGACGCCGGGACCGTGACCTACAGCGCGGGCGACCCGCCCGTCGCGCTCGCGGACGAGACCGGCGCGACCGCGCTCGGCCTCGCGAACACCGAGAAGAAACAGGTCGCCCGCATCACCTACGTCGGCAGCGGCGCGATCGACGACTTCCACGGCTTCTACTACTTCGAGACGAACCTCGACCGGCGCGTCGAGACGTTCGACGCCGAAATCAAGACCGGCCCCGCGGGCTTCGCGCCCGTGTCCGCCGCCGCCGGTGCGGACGGCTTCAAGATCGGCGTCCGGGACGCCACGCCGGGCGTCTGGTATGTCGCGTTCGGATGCGAGACGCTGAGCGGCAATCCGGCCGACTGGGTCTGCGTGTCGTGCAAGAAGGCGGCGGGCTCCGAAGTCGAGCTCGACGCCCCGGACGCCGACGAAGACACCGGCGAGCCCATCCCCGCCCGCTTCTTCAAGATCTACGGCGCCAGCGACGAAATCGACATCGGCACGCCGCTCTCCGACGTCTGGCCGGATGAGGAATGATTGGAACTTTCGAACCTGCGAACTTGCGAACCTGCGAACCATCCGACCATGAAACGAATCCTCCCCCTCCTCCTCCTTGCGGCGCTCTTCGCCGCCGCTCCCGCGTCCGCCGCCGCTGAACCGCAGCTGATTTCGAAGCAGTCCATCGCCACGATCTACAAATCCGACGGGACGGTGAACAACAATGCATTCGGCGGCGGCACCGGCATGGGTAACTTTTTCGACGGCAACCTGACGAGCGGGGTCTACATTGGTCCCAACGGCCGAGCGGACAACGGCTCCTACATCATTCTCGATTTCACGAAGGATTCCACCATGCCGTCGGGCGGATGGTTCGTCACGTCATTCGCCATCTCCTCCGCAACCACCCACAAATATTCGCTCTACTTTTCGCCTGACGGATCGTCATGGACGGCCGTAACGGACGGAACTGGCGTTTCGAAAGTGGGGACGGCCGTATATGACGTGAACGAAACCGCCCAAAAGGCGAAAATCGTTTTCGATGAAATTGGCGGCTGGACGGCAACCGTCGCCGAAATCCAGGTTTACGGCCTTGATCCAGCCGATCTTACGTGTCTTCACACACATTTGCCGGAGTGGGAGCCCATCCAGGCTACGGCCAGTTGCACCGAATACGGGATCGAACAGCGGCAGTGCCCGGATTGCGGCGAATGGTTCACGCGCGAATCGGCTACCGCCCTTCCGTTGGGACACGATTTCGAAAGCCATCTGGACGCGGCGGGAACGAGTCTCCAGTTCGGATCGGGGTCGATTACGTGCAAGCGGTGCGACTGGACCCTCGATCTTTCGGACGGTCCCGTCAATCTCGTCACGACGGTCGTCGACGGCACGAAAATCGGACGCGTTCCGCTACCGGGGCAGGTCAATTTCACGGAAGTCACCGTTTCCTCGACGGGGAGCGAAAGTTACGGCGTCACCCCGAACCACCTGATCAACAACAACTGGACGCACTCCTGGAACCAGTATTGGTTCGCGAACTCCAAATCCACGGCCGAATACGCCCAATACGATTTCGGACTGCCGATTGATCTCACGTCCATTGACATCTCCGTTCCGAATCGGAACCACACGCTTCAGTTCTATTCCGTCGACGGGGACGCGGAAACGCTCTTCGCCGAGCATGCCGTGGCATACGATACGGCTATCGAGGCCGGAGACAGCGGCTACCAGCGCTTCACCATCGATTTTCGGGGTGTCACGCTAAAAACTCTTCGCGTCAAGTCGGACGACGCGGAAAACGCTTTGGACATTTGCGAACTCCACCCCTACGGCACCGTGAACGGCGCGGGCAAGTCCGCGGCGGTGCGCACGCGGATCATCATCGACTGATCGCGAGGCCGCAAGGGCCCCGCTGCAGGACGGGCGCGAGGCCGCAAGGGCCTCGCTGCAGGACGAGGGCCTCGTTGCAGGACGGGCGCGTCTTGCAGCGACCCCCTTGCGGGGTCGCGGGGCGTCTGCTATCATCCCCGCCATGCCCGCATCCACCGCCGCCGCCCGCCCGCACCACCGCCGCTTTTCAGGCTACGATTACTCGCGCGGTGCGGCGGTTTTCGCGACAGTTTCCATCGAGCCGCGGCTCGCTCTCTTCGGCGAGGTCCGCGAAGGCCGGATGGTTCTTTCCGGCTTCGGAGAAACCGCCGAGGCGGCGCTTCTCGAGGCGGCGGCGCATTTCCCGGCAATCGCCCTGCACGCGCATGTGGTGATGCCGGACCATGTCCACATTCGCTTTCATGTTCCCCCGGGGTTGCCCGATCCCGTGCGGATCTTCGGTGCCTTCGTCGGTCGTTTCAAGCAGTTCTCGCAGTGGCGGATCGGGCGCGCCGGCGGCCCGGCCCGCATCTGGGAAAAGGGCTACCACGACCATCTCTGCCTCTCGCGGCAGATGATCGACGCCGTGGACCGCTACATCGCCAACAATCCGCTCAAGTGGTGGCTCATGCACGGCGACCGGTCGCTGCTGCACGTGCGCGAGCCCCTTGCAGCCCCCTGGCTTCCGCCGGACGCCTTCTGGCGAGGAGTCGGCCGGTTCGAGCCGCAGTCCGGGCGGAAGCTCGTGGCGCTGCGTGTCTCCCGGCGGATTCCCGGGCGCGAAGTGCCCGGCGTGGTCGAAACCTGCGTGAAGGGCGCCTTGCGCGGATATTGCTACGTCTCCACCTTCTTCTCCCCAGGCGAACACGCCGTCTACCGCGCCGTGGCGGAGCGGACCGAAGCACCGATGATCCACCTGCGGCCCGATGCGATCGCCTGGGCCTACCGGCCGACCGGTCTGGAGCCGCAGCTCTTCGCCGCGGGGCGGCTGCTCGCGCTGGCGCGCATGGAAGCCACCGATGCGCCCGCCGACCGCGCCACTTTGCTGTGGCTCAACGAAAAGGCCCGCGAAATCGCGCTCGGCGCCGGCGGCGCCGCGGCGTATGCGCGGTTCGAGGGAGGTCGGGTGGTCTGGTAATCGCGAGGCCGCAAGGGCCTCGCTGCAGGACGGGCGCGAGGCCGCAAGGGCCTCGCTGCAGGACGGGCGCGAGGCCGCAAGGGCCTCGCTACAGGACGGGCGCGAGGCCGCAAGGGCCTCGCTACAGGACGTGCGCGTTTTGCAGCGACCCCCTTGCGGGGTCGCGACCGCTCCCTTTGTGGAGGCGCTGGGGCTGGGGGCGGGGGTTGCGCGCGCGGGCGGACGGGTGTATGATTTCCTCCCATGAAAAGGATGCTTCCGCTGCTCGTCCTGCTCGCCGTCGCCGCCCGGGCTGACATCGTCCCCGGCCTCGAGGACTTCGGTTCCGTCACGCTCGTCGACTCGATCGACTGCGCGCACGACTCGACCCACCGCTTCCGCGACTATCCCGCGGGGCGGAGCTACGTCTCCAACATCCTCGGCCGCGCGACGCGCGTGATGCACCATGTCGCGAAGGAGGAGAACGGCGGCAAGCGCACCGGCGCCTATGTCTCGTGGCGGGTGGGGGAGGGGAAGGGGATCGTCCCCAACGATCCCTACCTGCTCGTGGTGGACTACCCGGACGACGCCCCGCGCTCGGTCACGCTCTTCAACTTCGGCATCGCCGCCCGCCATGGCTACCACACGGGCTTCACGGTCGGCGAGTCGATGTCGCCGCAGGTGAGCGTGCCGCAGTGCCTCGAATCGGTCGCGATCCCGTTCTCGCACGGGTGGAAGCAGCTCGTCGAGGTGGTGTTCCCGTTCGAGAAGGCCACGCAATACGACGGCGGCGCGCGCATCGACGTGGCGCAGAACGGCTTCGACGTCGACTTCGTCCTCGTCTCGCAGGACCAGGCGACGGACTCGGTCGGCCTCGCGGTGCAGTCCGTGAAGCTCTACCGCATCGACAGCTACGAGGACGCAAAGCCCGAGATCCACTACCCGGCCGGCGACGTCCCGCGCCGCTATGTCACCAGCCGCGAGGAGATGGGCGACAACGACGGCCTCGCCTCCTACGCTTCGCCCGTGGACTACTACGTGGGCAAGGCCCGCATCATGTCGCTGCTGGGCATGAACTGCTTCTCGCGGGACCTGCTCGAGTTCGGCTACGTGCAGGGCTGGTCCTCCAACCGGCGCTGGGGCTGGAACGCCGACCCCTCCATGTGGGGCAAGACCATCGACGCGATGGCGGCCGAGGGGCACTCCCTCTTCCCCATCTACGAATACCACGGCAGCCGCGGCGACGGCAACACCCGCTACGTGAACGGCGGCGCCCTCGGCTACGACGCGGACTACCGCCCGTGGACGCTCGAGTCGGCCGCCTATCCCGACCGCAAGTATCTCTTCTCCAACGCGTCCTGGGTGACGGGCTGCGCGGTCGACCTCACGCTCCCGGAGGCGCTCGCGGACCTGAAGGACCTGATGGACCGGACGATCCTCGCGTTCAAGGACCGCGGCCACTTCGTCGGCGCCTGGATCCGCAACCGCGGCGGCATGCCCGTCGGCTTCTCCGACAGGACGATCGCGCTCTTCAACGCCGAGACGGGCCGCAACGTGACGCGCGCCCAGCTCTGGAACGGCGGATCCTACCAGAACACGGCGCTCTACAAGGCCTACCGCGCGTGGTGGTACGCCAAGCGCTGCGACCAGTTCGCCGCCGTCCAGGCCCACATGGCCGCCGGCGGGCTCCCGGGCGCCAAGCTCTTCTACCACTCCTGCGGGTCCGAGGGCGGCCGGCCGGCGGGGACGGGCGCCGTCGAGAGCAACGACGCGGACACGCTCTTCCAGGGCCGCACCTGGCGCCAGATGACCGGCCTTTCCGCGACGACCTCCCTCTCGTCCCATTTCGCGACCTACTGGTCCGACTCGATCGGCAAGGACAGCGGCACGTGGGGGCAATACGAGCAGAACCACGCCGACCCGGCCGACGACTACGCCAGCTACGCCTCGGTCGAGAACGTCGGCCTGGGCTTCCCCTTCAACTGCCTCTACACCGTCGCGGGCGACGAGCCCTCGCGCAACTACCGCAACGCCTCGGGCGACCTCGTCTTCGCGCGCCACTACTCGCTCAACGAGTTCTGCGCCAACGACTACAGCCGCCCCGAAGGCGAGCAGTCGATCGTCGGCTACTACACCACGGACATGGACCACGCCGGCCGCGCCGTGATGATCGCCGAGCTCTACGCGATGGCCGTGAACGACCCGACGATCCTCGGCTACCTATTCGGCTCCAACCTCGACCGCCTCGACGCGCCCTACGTCCGCGAGTTCAACCTCAACTTCCTTTCGCTCCCCGCCACGGCCTCGACGGTCCTGCTCGGCGGCACCGCATCCGACGCCGTCACGGTCCGCCGCTGGACGACCGCCGCCGGCAGCTACTGGGCCGTAATCAACGTCACGGGCCGCCCCGTCTCCGGCTCCTACGCGCTCGGCGCATCCCCGGCGCGCGTCTGGCGCACGGTCGACTGGCGCGAGGAGACGGTCTCGGGCGGCAAGGTCTCGCTCTCGCTCCTGCCCTACCAGATGGTCTGCCTCACCGACGTCGAGCCCGCCGGGCTCGTCGCCCCCGTCTTCGGCGCCGTCGCCGCCGAGCCGCTCGCCGCCCGCACCGCCACGGTCTCCGCCGCGCTCACCTCGCTGGGCGAGAACGCGACCGGCGCCACCGTCGCCTGGACGCTCTCCGGCGGCCCGGCCGACGCCACGACCGGCGCGCTCGAGTATTCGGCCGCGGGCTCGAAGAGCTTCGCCCTGCGCGGCCTCGCGCCCGAGACCGTCTACTCCGTCGCGCTCGAGGCGACCGCCTCGACCGGCAAGAAGGCCTACGCCTCGTTCTCGTTCACGACGCCGCGCTTCCCCGTCGCGCTCGGCGTGCCCTTCGCGGAGACCGACGAGGCCGGCACGACCGCGACCGCGTCGATCCGCGTCGGTCTCGCCGACCGAGCGGCGACGGTCGTGCTCAAGACCGGCTCCGCCGTCGTGCGGACGTGGACCGGCGTCGCCGCCGGACAGGAGTGCGCGGCGAGCTTCCCCGTGGGGCTCGGCGTCACGAAGGCCTACTCGTTCGTCATTTCGCACGAGGACCCCGCCACGGGCGAGCGCTACGAGAACGAGGCGGCGGGCTCCGTCCTCGGCCGCCCCGCCGTCGGATGGCTCGACGTGCAGTTCGACCGCGCCACCGCCGCGAACTGGAAGACCGCCTCCGGCGTCGACGGCGGCTCCTGGACGACCTTCGGCGGCACCAACGACACGGCGCTCGCGACCGACGGCGGCGAGAGCCGGCTCGCGCTCGACACCGGCGCCGACGGCCGCGCGCAGTATGACGCCGCGGCGGCATCGAAAAGCGGGCTCGCCGTCATGGTCCGCGGCCGCGCGCAGCTCGTCTCCGAGCCCGGCGCGCCCGAGGCGCCGGCCGACCCGCCGCTCGCGGGCCTCGCGCTCGGCGACGAGGGCGGCGGCGTGCGGCTCTACGGCTGGACCGCGGACGGCTGGGTCGCGCTCGCGGGCGCGGCCGTCGCGGAGAACGAGTGGATCGACTGGAACGCGTCGATCGACTTCTCCGCCTCGCCCGTGACCGTGACCTACGGCATCGGCGGCACCGTCCTCTCCAACGCGACGAGCGGCGCGACCGCGCTCCGCGTGGCGGGGTCCCCGACTTCGCTCCAGGCCGTGCGCTACGTCGGCGACGGCGTGGTGGACGACTTCCGCGGCGTCTACTACGAGCCCGTGACGATCGTCCGGATCCGCGAGCCCGTCTACGCCGAAGGCGGCGCCGGGCCGATCTCCTTCGGCACGAAGAACGGCGCGCGCGTGATGAACCTCGCCGTCTCGACCGAAGGCCAGCCGTCGGACGCGCAATACGCCGCCTTCACCTGCAAGACCCTGAGCGCGGACGACGCCGACTGGACCGCCGCCGCCGCCTCGCGCGCCGCCTCGCGCAGCGAGATCGCCGCCGGGGCCGTCGTCCTCGACCTGCCCGCGACCGGCGAAACGCTCTTCGTGAAACTCGTCGTGAGCGACCGGACGATCGCGAAGGGGACGAAACTCTCGGAGCTGTAAACGCCATGAAAACAACCCTCCTCGCTCTCGTCCTCCTCCTTCCCGCCGCCTCCGCCCTCGCGGACGCGACGGCCGTCAAACTCTCCGATGTCGGTCGGTCGATCACGTTCCGCGACGGGGCGGGACATCGCGGCGATTACGGGTTCAACGGCGGGACGTATTCCAAAGACATGTTCGACGGCAACTTCACCGGTTACGGCTACCAGAACACGGCCGGTGCCGAAATCGTCATCCCCACGACAGGCCTCGACGTAAACGGGCGGGACACCGGCGTCGCCTGGTATGTGACGCAATTCAAGGTCGGACACAAGGGCAACACGGTCTATTCGCTCTACTACACGACCGAACCGGAGCCGGCGGACATTCTTTCCCACGCCAAGGATCCGAGGACCTGGGTGCCCATCGACGGCGCCACGGGCAAGCAGATATCCGGGACGCAGACCTACGCCGTGAACGCCGCCGTCACGGCCGTCAAATACGTCTACGACACCGTGTTGAGCTGGACGGCTTCTCTCGCCGAGGTCGAGGTGTGGGGAATCGACCCGTCCGAAATGGGCTGCCAGCATCCCTCCCTTACGGCATGGGAGGCCGTTTCCGGATCGGCCACCTGCACGGAGTATGGCGTCGAACGCTGCAAATGCACGGTATGCGGGGAGGTCTTCGAACGGACCGCCCTTCTCCCTCTCGGCCACGACTGGCAGACCCATCTGGCGACGCCCGGGACGAGTTCGACCTACGGCAGCGGATCGCTCTCCTGCGCCCGATGCGGCGAGACGATCGTCTTCAACATCCCGCTTGATCTGCCGACGCTCGGCGGCGTCGCCTCCGAAGGCCTCGTCCAGTTCACGGACCTGTCCGTTTCCTCCTCCGCGCCCGACGGCGGCGGCGCCGGCCCGGACGACCTGATCGACGGCGAGTGGGACTGGGGCTGGGGCCACTACTGGTTCGCCGCGACGCGGAGCGAGAGCGAATACATCCAATACGACTTCGGGACGGAGATCGACCTGACGAAGATCGAGTGGTCCGCCCCGAACCACGCGCTCACACTCAAGTTCTACCTCTGGGACGGCGAGACGGAGGAGCCCTTCTTCGAAGTCCCGGTCGCGAAGGTCGGAAGCGCGGAGTACCAGCGCGGCTCGCGGACCTTCAAGGGCGTCTCCGCGAAGGGCATCCGGCTCCACATCGCCGATCCGACCGGCATCGGCTACAACGGCATCAGCCCCGTCGGACTCTCCGAGCTCCACCCCTACGGCACCGTTAAGGGGGCGGGGCTTCTCGACGTGCTTCGCACGAAGATACTGCTCTACTAGAGCGGTTTCGCCATTGCGCTCTCAGGCGAGCGGAAGGGAGGACGAGGGCGCGCTCGGCGCGAAGAGGCGGCGGGCGTTCGCGTCGAGGAGGGCGAAGGCCTGGTCCTCGGGGAGCTCGAGCAGATCGGCGACGCAGCGCGCGGTGTGGACGGCGAAGGCCGGCTCGCAGGGGCGGCCGCGCAGGGGGACGGGGGCGAGGTAGGGAGAGTCCGTCTCGACGAGGATGCGCTCGCGCGGAAGGAGCGGGACGACGGCGCGGAGGGCGCCGGCGTTGCGGAAGGTGACGATGCCCGAGAGCCCGAAGAAGAGCCCGAGCGGCGCGAGCGTGGCGGCGAACTCGGCGGAGCCGACGAAGCAGTGCAGGGCGCCGGCGCGCCCGGCGGCGGCGAGCTCGGGCGAGAGGTTCCCGCGGAGGATGACGACGGTGTCCTCCTCCGCCTCGCGGCTGTGGATCGAGCAGGGCAGCCCGAGCTTCCCGGCGAGGCGCAGCTGCGCGGCGAAGAGGGCGCGCTGGCGGGCGCGCGCGGCCTCGTCCTCGCCGTGCGAGTAGTCGAGGCCGATCTCGCCCACGGCGGCCGCGCCGCCGGAGACGAGCGCCTCCTCGAGCGCGGCGAGGCGCGCGTCGAGCGCGGCGGGGTCGGGGATGGCGTCGGCCGCGTCGCGGTCGAGGCCGAAGGCGGGGAGCGCGAAGCCGGGCGCGAGGGCGGCGGCGGCGCGTGCGCCGGCGTCGGCCTCGTCGGTTCCGCCGACGGCGAGGAGGCCCGAGAGGCCCGCCTCGCGGGCCCGGGCGAGCGCGCCGGCGATGTCGTCGCCCGGGGCAAAGTGGCAGTGCGAGTCGAAGAGCGGCGCCATCGCGTTAGAGCCGGTGCAACATCTGGTGGAACACCGGGCCGAGGAGGATGAGGAACACGGCCGGGAAGATGAAGAGCATGAGCGGGGCGAGGAGCTTCACGGGCGCCTCGTTGGCGAGGCGCTCGGCGCGCTCGAAGCGGCGGGCCCGGACCTGGGCCGACTGGATGCGGAGGATCGAGCCGAGCGAGACGCCGAGCTCGTCGGCCTGCACGAGCGCGGAGACGACCGAGCGCAGGTCGGAAAGTCCGACGCGGGCGGACATCGAGCGCAGGGCGTCGCGGCGCGAGGCGCCGACCTGCGTCTCGTGCACGACCCGCAGCAGCTCCTCCGTGAGCGGATCGACGGCGGGGCGCTCGGTGCAGCGGCGCAGCGCGGCCATGAAGTCGAGTCCGGCCTCGACCGAGAGCGTGAGGAGGTCGAGCACGAACGGCAGCGAGCGGAGGATCGCGGTCTGGCGGCGGCGGACGGCGCGGCGCAGCCAGAGCATCGGCCACGAGTAGAGCAGGACGAGCCCGAGCAGGGCGACGGGAAGGGCGAGGGCGGCGAGGCGCGGCGAGGAGCGGAGGCCGACGTGCGCGAGGAGGCACCAGAAGGGGCCGAGGCAGACGGGCAGGAGGATCTTGAGCGAAAGGAACTCGCTCGCGGCGAGGAGGCCGTCGTAGCCGCCGGAGGCGAGCATCGCGTCGGCGCGGTCGCGAAGGCGCGCGGCGGAGGGTCCGGCGAAGAGCGGGGCGACGTTCGGCGCGAGCGGAAGCAGGAGGCGGAAGACGAGCGGAAGGCGGCGCTCCTGGCGCCGGCCGTCGGCGAGCGTCACGTAGGTGATCTGCCGCGCGACGCCCGAGACATACCAGGCGAAGAGGCCCGCCGCGACGGCCCAGCAGACGACCGAGAGGCGACCGAGGAGCGGCGCGGGCATGGCGGGGGCGCGGAGGACGGCGCGCTAGACGTGGCGCAGCGCGAGCCAGTCCGCCCACTCGACGGCGATGAGGAGCGCGAAGAGCACGAACGCGGCGATGCCGAAGGGAAGGGCCCAGGCCCAGCTGCCCTGCTTCTTCTGGGGCTGCGCGGCGGCGGCCTCCAGCGGATTGCGGTGGCGGCCGGCGATGAAGATGCCCTGCTGCTCGCCGCCCCCCGCGGGGGCGGCCGCGGCGGGAGCGGCCTCTCCCTCCTTGGGCGGCTCGGCGCCGGGCGCGGCGGCGGGCTTGGCGGTGAGGGTGGGCTCCGGCTTCTTGAGTCTGAGGGTCTTGGCCATCGTTTGCTCCTTCGTTGCTTCGTATCCTACCAGACCTCGCGCCCGCGTGCAAGGAAAATCCGCCAAAGGTGACTCGCCAAAGTAAACGCCGCTTTGTCAGAGTAAACGCCTCCCGGGGCGTTTACTCTGACAAGCGCGTTTACTTGGCGGGGTCTTTTTGGGGCCG